>Ga0208375_1000736_pt1 | contig 43271 bp, 67 predicted proteins | sample RifOxyD1_FD_184038 | JGI IMG/M metagenome (GOLD analysis project Ga0208375, IMG submission 184038) | Soil microbial communities from Rifle, Colorado - Rifle Oxygen_injection D1 (SPAdes) | ecosystem: Environmental > Terrestrial > Deep subsurface > Rock core/Sediment | place: Rifle, Colorado... | reverse complement strand
AGTTACATGAGGTTAGATAAAATATTTTCAGTTGAAAAGTCTTTAATAAAATATAAAGCTGGTTCATTAAAACAAGAAAAATTTAATGAAATAATTGATAAAATTTGTTCTTATTTAAAATCATGAGGAAAAGTCAGGGCGTTAATCCTTAGGACTTCAAGAATTTACTAATTCTTGGTGTTAAGTAATCGTGAGGGGTATTTAACTACACAATTTTCCAGAGTTTAATTACAAAACAAAAAATATATAAACTATAGTTCTTCTATAGAAGTATGATAACAACAATTCAGCTTAACGAAGATGTAAAAAAGGCTCTTGATAGGATGAAGTCTAATAAAGAAACTTATGAAGAAGTAATTTTAAATTTAATGAAAATTGCTGAAAAACATAAGAGAGAACAAGAACAATTATTAATTGAAGGATATAAAGAAATGGCTGATGAGAGTCTAAGGATAGCGAGAGAATGGGAAGTAACTTTGATGGATGGTCTGGATAAAAATGAAAAATGGGACGAATTATAAGGGGAGAAATTGTTTTAGCAAATTTAGAACCAGTTAAGGGTTCTGAACAAGGAGGAACTAGACCCGTTCTGATAATTCAAAATGATATTGGCAATAAGTTTAGCACTACAACAATAATTGCACCCATAACTTCTAGTATAATGAAACAAGAGTATCCTACAAATGTTCTGATAAAAAAGGAAGAATCAAAATTAAGCAAGGACTCAACAGTTCTATTGAATCAAATAAAAACAATAGATAAATCAAGAATAATTAAAAAAATAAGTCTTCTTGACAATTTTACAATGAATAAAGTTGATAGAGCAATTAAAGTAAGTCTTGGATTAGAATAATTCTTAGAATTATTCAGAAAAACGTCAGAGAGTTAATCCTTAAAATTAATTATCTTGTGAAAGTGTTATCTAACAATCACTTTCTCTTTTTAGTTGAGTAAAGGCACTCAATAAACAACAGTCCAAATATTAAATCAGCTACTCCAAAAACTAAAGCAAATGCTAGATGTGGGAGAGTACCAATAATTAAGTAAAAAAAGGCAACACCAGAATAAGCGAACTTGTATAAAGTTCCGACTTTTATTAAATCCCTATTTTTTCTCAAATCTCCTTTAGAAATATAATAATATCCAACACCCAAAACAATTAAGAATACACTTAATAATGAAATATAAGCGGTAAAATCTGGAAGAGGAATATCTAACAAAGAAAAAATAGGTTTATAAAAAAATGTGAAAATAAGACCTAAAGAAATGTCATAGATAGCTGCAATTAAAAACAGCCATTTATAATATCTCTCTTTCATTATTTATCTAATATTTTAAGATTTAAATAGTTTACTTAACCTTTTTCCTACTATTTATCCTAATTTTTTATTATATTATCTAATCAAATAATTTTATAAATTGTTCTAAAAAAGTTACAATAAATTAATTTTATAAGTGATAGAATACTATCTTTTTGTATGAAGCTTATCCTTGCAAGACATAGGGAAACAAAAGAAAATAGTGAAGGTATTATACAAGGGCATTTACATGGAGTTCTTTCAGAAAAAGGCTTATCCCAAGCCAAAGCCCTAGCTGAAAGTTTGAAAAACGAAGAAATTGATTGTGTTTACTCAAGCGATCTTGATAGAGCATCTGATACGGCTAAGATAGTATTGAAGTATCATCCTAACTTAGAAATACAACTCACAGATTCTTTAAGGGAAAGGTTTCTTGGAAAATTTCAAGGAAAGAAGAAATCGGACTTTGGATTATCCAAAGAGGATTCCATAGCAGAATTGGCAGATACAGATATAGAAACTGCTAAAGAGCTCTTTGAGAGAGCTAAGAAATTTTTATATGAATTATTAAAATCTCATAGAAATCAAACTGTTCTTTGTGTTAGCCATAATGGAATCTCAAAAGCGATGATTGCAGTTATAACAAATAAAAATCCTGAGAAAATTTTGGAAGTGGAAAATATCCCAAATGCAGGGTATAAAGTGTTTGAGTTAGACAATTTGAATTGAGCAAGGATCAGAATACTTCAATTTACCCTAAAATTTTTCTAACACTCTATTAATTTATCCTAAAAAATTTACAAAGATTTTATAAAACCTTATTTGTTATTAAATATACTAATATAATAACTTGAAAGGAGGTGAAAAATGAAAAAGATATTGTTAATCGCATTATTTTTGATCTTGGGAATGAGTTTGATAACAGCTCAATACGGTTCTGGAGGAAATGGAAATAACCAAACAAATGCTGGAAATAACAGCATAACCAATGGAACTAATCAGGGAATTGGCCAGAATCTTAGTGGGCAAATAAGGACAAGAATAGGAGAAATTAGAGCAGGAGAGTATAATACTTCTCTCGGCCAGTTGTTAAGAGTAAGGGAAATGGCCAGAAGTCTAAGAGAACTAAGAGTGAACAATGTTTCTGCAACAACAGACTTGAACATAACTGCTGAGACTGATACAGAAGGCAGAACAAGACTTAGAACAAGGTTGCTAAATGGCACAGAAATGGAAATAAAAATTATGCCAGATACTGCTGCTGAAAGAGCATTGGAAAGATTAAGACTTAGAGTTTGTTCTGAAGACAACAACTGCACTATTGAACTAAAAGATGTTGGAAACGGAGATGAAAGAATCCAATATGAAGTGCAAATAGAAAGGCACTCAAGAATTCTGGGAATTTTTCAGAAAAATATGCAGGTTCAAGCTCAGGTTGATGCTGAAAATGGAGAAGTTATAAGGGTTAGAAAACCTTGGTGGGCATTTATAGCTTCTGAACCAGAGGAATAATTTTTTATTTTTTATTTTTTCCTTATGCTTATATTTAGAACCATCCTAACATTTATAACTTAAATAAATTATTAAATAAAATGGAAAAAGAAAAGAAATGTGGAGATTGTGGGAAATTATTTAAGTATAAACCACATCCAAATCCAAGATATCAGAGAAAATATTGTGATAAATGCTCTAAAGAAAGAAAAAAAGCATGGAATGAGAGATGGAAAATGAAATTTGAAGATGGTGTTGATTAGTTTGAATCAAAATAATTAGTAAAGTCTAAATATGATAATCAATAATTTTATAACCTTAAAATTAGTAACTCTATTAATTAAATATTAAAAATACAGATGATAATTAAAAAGGTAAAAATATAAAACATAAACTGATATAAATGTGGTAAAATATTGCCTATTTATTTAATAAACACAATAAAAATAAGGAAAAATGTTTGAGTTAACTAAGGAAGAGATAAAACTGTTCAAAAGCCTTAGTAATCCTAAAAAAATCCAGGATTTTATCAATTCTATTCCTATAAACTTTGAGGAAAATGGAGATACATGCTACTCTCCAAGAATGGTTTTAAAAAATAATAAATGCCATTGTATAGAAGGTGCTGTTTTGGCAGCCTTAATACTAAGAGTTAATGGTTATCCTCCATTATTAGTGGACTTATCAGCTTCAAGAAATGATTTTGATCATGTTCTGGCAGTTTTTAAAAAAGATGGGAAATGGGGAGCTATTTCAAAAACAAACCACTCAGTTTTAAGATACAGGGAGCCCGTTTATAATTCAATAAGGGAATTGGCAATGAGCCATTTCCATGAATATGTCAATGATAATGGCAGAAAAACACTGAGGAAATTTTCAATGCCTGTCAACTTAAAAAGATTTGATAAGCTGGGCTGGATGACAACTGAGAAAGAAGTTTGGGACATTGCAAATCACATGGCTGAAACAAAACACTACGATATTTTAAATAGAAAGCAGATAATGAACCTAAGAAAAGCAGATAAAATAGAGTTAGATGTGGGAAAAATAGTTGAATGGGAAAGCAAGCATATGAAAAAAAATTTGTGATTTCTTAACCTCTATCAATATCAGGATGCTTATGCCCCTCTTTCAGCCTTTCTTTCAGCTCTTTAATATGATGCTTTTTTTCAGACTCATATAATTTTTTGTTATCTCTAAATTCTTCAATTATTTTGGCTGTATGCTCTCCTCCAAGAAAATGGGGCATTATAACATAATCTGCCCCGGCATCATAGAGCTTAAAAGTATCTGAAATCTGCCTTGCAGTTACAATAACTACTGCAGATTTATTCTTGTTTTTTATTTTATTAAGAATCATCAGATTTGTTTCAATTTCAGGAATTGTTGAAACTAAAATCTTAACCTTATTAATATTAATATCATCTAAAAATTCTGAATCAGAAGCATCTCCATAAACACATGATATTCCCTTATTTACTAGCCTCTTAACTCTTTGAGGATTGAAATCTACAATAACATAGTTTTTTTTCATTTTTATAAAAGAGTTCATTATCGAAAATCCTATTCTATTTTCTCCAAGCAGTATATAGTCATATGTTTTGCTGAGCTGAAGCTTCTCATGTGCATTTCTTTTTTCAAATATTCTGAGATAACCTGACAACCTTGAATAAATAGCATCAGAATACATTATCATATAAGTAGAGCCTGCAATAGTGATTAATCCAATCACTGTCACAAATGAAAGTATTTCGTTAGATAAATGACCTACTTTAACTCCAAGTGCAATAAGTATCAATGAGAACTCGCTTATCTGCGCTACAGTTAGTCCAGCCATAAATCCTGTATTTTTTGTATAGCCGAATACACCCATAAGCACCATTACGATAAGTGGATTGCCTATAAGAATAAACAATGAAAAAATTACTGCAGGCAGTATTAAACCAGATATATCTGAAAAAACCATTTGTGAACCAAGTATTAAGAAAAATGAAATTATAAAAAAATCCCTTAGAGGTTTTAGTTTAGCGCTTATTTCATAATTATACGGTGAAACAGAAAGCATAACTCCTGCAATTAAAGCCCCAACTTCTATAGAAAACCCTGCATAGTAAAATAATGAAGCAAGTCCAAGACCCCAGACTACTGCAAAAACAAATAATAGCTCTTTTGACTTGGCAAAAAAATCATTTAGCCTAGGAAGGATATAATAACTAAAAGGTAAAAGTATTGCAATTCCTATTAATCCTTTTATTATTGTAAGAACTATTATGCTTGTTATACTTCCTCCGTTTGAAAAAGAAGAGATAATAATAAGAATAATTATGGCAATTAAGTCCTGCACAAGAAGAAAACCAATTGATATCTTGCCGTATAATTTGTCCAAGGCTTCTTTATCAGAAAGAAGTTTCATTATTATAATTGTGGAAGAAAAAGTAAGTGCTATTGCAATATAAATTGAGGTTAGAGAAGAAAATCCGAACAATATGGCTATAAAATAGCCTATTAGTGCAGTAAACACAACCTGTCCTATACCAGTAATTAAAGATATTTTACCAACTTCTTTTATTACTTTTGGACTTAAATGCAAGCCAACTATAAACAAAAGAAAAGCAATACCAAGTTCAGAAAAAACAGAAATAGAGTCAGTGTATTCAATTAAATTAAAAAATAAAGGTCCGATTAAAATTCCTGAAATAATATATCCGATAATCAAAGGCTGTTTAAGAATACGCATAATAAATGACACAGCTAGAACTATTGCCAGTATAATGCTAATCTGAACAAAAAAATTCTCCATTTTTTAAGCAACTCTATTTAATTTTCCCTGTGATTTAATATTATTTATTGTTGTATCTAAAATCCTTTGCAAAGCCTCTCTTGTGTAAAAAGCAATGTGGGGAGTTATTATTACATCTTTATCCTTTAAAAGCAGATGATTTCTTAAGAAAATTTTCATATTTTCCATATGAAGCCTGCCCCTTAAAAATTCTCTTTCTTCCTTCAGATCTTCCTCACCTTCAAGAACATCGAGGGCAGCACCTTTTAAAATATTAGTATCTAAAGCATAAATTAATGCTTTGGTGTCTATAATCTCCCCCCTGGCAGTATTAACTAAATAAGCCCCCCTTTTTATTTTTTTTATGTTATTCATATTTATCATATGTCTTGTACCCTTGTTTAATGGGCAGTGTATTGTTATTACATCTGATTTTTTAAGCAAATTATCTAAAGAAACATAAGAAAACCCCAGTTTTTTTGAAAGCTTCTTATCCTGCGTCTTAGTATAAACAATTATCTTCATGTCCATAGCTTTTGCAATTTTTATTACATGCTGTCCAATGTGCCCTGCTCCAATTACTCCAAGTGTTTTATTTTTAACATCAAAACCTTCTAATCCCCTAATATTAAAATTATCCTCTTTAGCCCTTGAAACAGACTGTGGGATTTTTTTGCTTAAACTTAAAATAAGACCTATAGTATGTTCAGCAACAGTATTCTCACCATAAAAAGGCACATTGCTTATCCTAACACATTTTTCTTTGCATTTTATCAAATCTATATGGTCATAACCAGTTGACATTGTAGAAATAAATTTCAATTTAGGCAGTTGATCTAATATTTTTTTGTTTATCTCTGAATAAATAAAAATGCATAATCCGTCAGCATTTTTAATTTTAGAAATATGTTTTTCAGAAAGCTCTTCATCAAAAAACATTAATTTATGATTTTTCAGTCTTTTTTTAATGTATTCCTGCTCCCATTTTTCCAATTCAAAAAAAGCCAGTTTCATTTTAATATTTACCCAAATCTTTCTGAAATCCCTCTATTTTATTCTTAATTTCTAAGAAAATTCTCCTTATAGAGTTTTCGTCATTTTGGGAAGCATCTCTTACCTTCCATACTATAACTTTTTTGCCAAGTTTTTTATATCTTTCAAAAATTTCAACAGGAACATCATTTGCAACTATTACAAATACATCTGCCCAATATATCATTTTCTCAGTTACCCCGCTTGTTTCACTGCTAATACCAATTCCATTTTCCTTTCCTATTTTTCTAACAATCGGAGCTACAGGAACTCCTTTTATAATGCCTGCACTTTTAACATGATGTTTTGAACTTTTATTTATTTTATTAAAAAAAGCTTCTGCAACTTTACTTCTGAATCTATTATGTCTGCAGACAAAAAGGATGTTCATACAGCCTCTCTTTTAATTTTAAACTTCTTACTTTTAATAATGCTTTGAGCCTGATTCCATGTTAGAATGCCTTCACTTGCTCCTAATTTAGTTATCACTGACTGAGAATTAGCAAGAGCCACTCTTATAGACATTTCAATATCTCTCGTTCTTATATAGCCTGCAATAAATCCTGCTGAAAAAGCATCCCCTGCTCCTGTAACTTCCTTAGCCTTTATTTTATCAGGCCAGTATTTATACAAATAATTCCCATCATAAACAATACCCATTTTTTCACCATCTGTTATTATAACTATTTTTACGCCAAGATTATGTATTTTTTTCCAGCTTTCTTTTTTTCCAGCCAAAATTTCAGCTTCTTCTTTATTCATGCTTATTATATGAGAATTTTCAACTATTTTTCTTATGTTTCCCAACCCTTCTTTCACCTGATAGCTTGATGGATTAAAACTTATAGTTATATTATTTTTAACAGCATAATCAACTAGCTTTTTTTGAGTTTCTAAAGAATCAGCTTTTTGAGATGTAAAATGAAACCATTTTGTGTTTAAGTGTGATTTTGGAATTTCATTAAACCTCAATTTATCACTTACTCCCTTAAATGTTAAAACAGTTCTATCACCTCCCGTTCCTTCTAAAATAACAGAATACCCATTATTCTCTCTACCTTTTACACCTAGAAAATCCACATTATTTTCTCTCAATTCTTTTAAGACTAAAATAGAATTATAATCATTTCCTATTTTTCCAAGATATCCGGTTTTTAGTCCTAGCTTAGAAAAACTTGCAGAAGTATTCATTCCGCCTCCGCCAATTGAAAAAAACAGATCGTTAACAAGTATCTTATCACCAAGAGGAAAAGATATTTCTTTATTTTTCTCCTTAACCCCTGTTCTTACAAAAGCATCTACAACAGCACTTCCAACACTTATTATATCATATTCTTTCATTTTTCCTCAATATCTGAAATTATAGTCATATGATCTGAAAGACCTCTACCAGTGCATTTAAGAGATTTAAATTTATAATTCTTAGGAATTAAGATGTAATCTAAAGTCCATTTATTCAGAGGATATGAAATATATTTTTTGTATTTCATAGAGCTTAGAAAGTTTTTTTCAACTAAATCATTCAGTATTTCATATTCATAGAAATTAAAATCTCCTACAATTACAGGGCTAATTCTTCTCTTTTTAATATATTTAAGGGTTTCGAATATATGTAATAAACTAAAATACTCATTATTTGAAAAATGAACATTAAGCAAGTCTATCTTTTTATTGTCTATTTTTAGTTTAACATGCAAAAATCCGCAAGTGTATCTATCATTTGGATGTTTTTTTAGCTTAACACCTTTTGAATATACAATCTGATATTTAGATAGTACAGCCATCCCTTCAATACAAAATCTTTTATATTGTTCAGACCTTTCTTTTCTTTTATCAGTGATAGGAGAAAAAGCATAATAAAAATAATCTAATTCTCTTTTGAGTTGTTTAGCTTGATTATCTCCCTTTTTATTAAATTGAATATCATCCCTTACTTCTTGAAGAGTTATAATATCTGGTCTTTCCTTTTTGATAAAACTTACTATTTTTGGCTTTCTCTCTTCCCATTTATTATAATTCCAAATGTTTAAGTTTAACAATTTTATCTTCATTTTTTATTTCCCATTCTCCAAAGCCTCCAGCCCAGGAAGTTTTTCTCCTGCTAAATAATGGGTTAAAGCCCCTCCGCTTAAGCTGATATATGAAAACCTCTTTTTATTTATTTTGGATTTTTCAATAGCCAAACCTGATGAACCGCCTGAAATAACACTAAATGCCTTGGATTTAGCTACTGCTTTTAAAAGTTCTTTTGTGCCTTTTTGAAAGTTTTTTTCCTCTATTTTACCAGCAGAGCCCTTGAAGAAAATAGCCTTGGCATTTTTAATTTCTTTTTTATACAGTTCAATAGTTTTATCGCCTATATCATAAATAGGATATTTTGATGGCAATTCACTAACACTTATATTTTTTCTTTTTCCATTTACAGAAACAGCCAAATCAATAGGAGTGATTATATTCTTTATATGCAGTTTTATATTGGTGAGGTATTTTAAATCATTTTTTAGTTTTTCTTTTTCCTTGCCAAGATTATAACCTTTAGCTATTAAACACAATAAACTAAAAGTTCCAGTGCTAAGTGTCTTGTTTTTTAACAAAGGTACTAAATCTTTTACTTTCCTGCCTCCAAGGATGAATAAAGAATTTTTCATTTTTTCTTTTATTTTATTGATATTTTCCAGCTCTTTTTCCATAACTAATCCAATATAAGATGGAAGTATTTTTGGAAATGAAACAACACTGCTTTGAGATCTATGACACAAAGAAAAGGCATCAATTACAAAAATATCTGCTTTTTGTGATAATATGTTAACAAATTTATTACTTCCAGGATTAAATTCGTCTTTTAAAAATCTTACATTATCCAAAAGCAAAGCTTCTCCATTCTTCAATTTATCAATTTCCCTTAAAGCTTTTTTTCCAATAACATCTGGCACAAATTTTACTTTTGTATATTTGTTTAATATTTTAGAATGCTGTTTTAAAGAAATAAAATACTTTTCTCCAGGCCTTCCCTGATGTGCTAAAACAATAACTTTGGATTTTTTATTTTTTAAAAATTTAATAGTTTCAGCGTGTGCCTTAAACCTTGAGTTATCCTGCACTTTGCCATTTATTATTTCAGAATTAATGTCAATCCTTAAAATTGCTGTTTTTTCCCTTAGGTTCAGATTTTTTATTGTTTGGATGCTCATTTATTTTGTTACTTTTTTAAAAGTATTTTGGAAACATTTTCACAAAAAGTTTATCATTTGTTGAACTTTTTCAGTATGTTAATTACATCAACAACTCTACAGGAATACCCATACTCATTATCATACCATGCTAAAACTTTGACTAAATCACCCTCTTTTAATGTTAATAATGAATCAACTATAGCAGAATTAGGATTTCTGATAATATCACTGCTCACTAATTCTTCATTTGAATACTCTATTATGCCCTTCATTTCTTTATTAGAGGACTTTTTTAAAGCATCATTCACTGATTTAACTGTAAAACTTTTCTTTAATTCTGCAACTATATCTACTAAAGAACCATCTGCTACAGGAACTCTTATTGCCATTCCGCTTATCCTGCCTTTTAACTCCGGCAATGCCTGGGTAATAGCCTCACTTGCCCCTGTTGAAGTAGGAACAATATTCTGGGCTGCAGCTCTTCCTCTTCTTGGATTTTTATTAAAACCATCTAAAATACTCTGATTACTTGTATAAGCATGATCTGTACTCAAAAGAGCACTTTTTATGCCAAAATTATCATTTAAAACCTTAAGTACTGGAGTTGCACAGTTAGTTGTGCATGAAGCAACTGAAATTATTTTATGTTTATTACTAAGCTTTTTATCATTTACTCCTGGAACAACAGTAATATCCATGTTTTTGCCAGGAGCAGTCACAATAACTTTTTTTGCTCCGGCCTTAAAATGCTTACTTGCTCCCCGTCTGTCTGTAAAAACCCCTGAACTTTCAATTACCATATCAACCCCCATTTTTTTCCATGGTAATTTTGAAGGATTTAACTCATTTAAAACAGCTATTTTTTTGCCTTCAATCACAAGGTTATTCCCCTCAATTTTAATTTCTTTGTCATATTTACCATAAACACTATCATACTTCAAGAGATAAGCTGCATCTTTCACTCCATGAATATCATTAACTGCTGCAATATCAATCCCTCTTTCAAAAGCAATCCTGAAAATAATCCTTCCAATCCTGCCAAAACCATTAATTGCTATTCTCATTTGTCCTCTTTTAATTTATATAAAAAAGAGTCAAGTACAATTTATAAAACTAATGGGGAAAATTAATGAACTCTCTCAATCTGTAATTTAGTGTTTTTTCTAAAAAGTATATAGATAATTTTATAATCTTTAATTTAAATATACAAAAGTATGAACTGTATAATAATACATGGTTGTCCTTCTAATAAAGAGAAATCTATGGACCAAAAAACAAGAACATATGATAAACATTGGATGCCATGGTTAAAAGAAAAACTAGAAGAAAAAGGAATTAAAGTAGAAATTCCTTTAATGCCTGCTCCCTGGGAACCAGATTATGAATTATGGAAAAAAGAATTTAGCAAGTTAACTGTAAATAAAAATACAATACTTGTCGGGCATAGTTGTGGCGGCGGATTTTTGGTAAGATGGATTGATGAATCAAAAATAAAAATTGGGAAGTTAATATTAGTTTCTCCTGGAAAGGTTGGGAAAGCTAGGAATGAGTTTAAGTCAAATTTCTATGGCAATAAAGTGATAAAAAATATTAACAAATATATTACGGAAAATATAGTTATCTTTACTTCAAACGATGACATTCCAGGACATATAAAGGGAGCTTATGAATATGAAAAGGAACTTCCAGCTAAAATTATTTTCTTAAGAAATCATGGTCACTTTTGTGAAGAAGATATGGGGACTAAAGAGTTTCCTGAGCTATTAAATGAGATAATTTAAAATCAAGCAATTAAATTTACTCTATCAATTTCTTTATCAGCAGAATGAACATAAATAGGAAAAATTACTTCTATTGATTTTTTAGGCTCAACATAATCCCATCTTAAATTATCACTATCCATCGTCCTGTATAAAATTAGATTATTATTTTTTATTTCAAAATCTCTCTCTTGATTATGGTACTGGAGCGCTCCAACTCCTAAAGAAGGTAACGCACAAATGGCTAATACTACAATATCCTTTCTCTCCATTATTTATACATATTTTTGTGTTTTATAAGTATTATTGCATTAAATTTAAAAACCAAGATGTTTTAATAAAAACATGGTAATTTGGGCATGGTTAATTCCTTTAATCATTGTAGTATTAATAGCACTTATATTTATTTACTATTATAACAGATTTGTAGTTCAGGGAAATAGAATAGATAATGCTTTATCTCAGATAGATGTTCAGCTTAAAAGAAGAGTAGATTTAATACCAAATCTTATTGAAACTGTTAAAGGTTATGCCAAGCATGAAAAGGAAATAATGTCTGATGTAACAAATGCAAGAAAGGCTTTGTTAGCTGCCAAAGACCTTAAATCAAAAGTAAAAGCAGATAATCAGTTAGAATCTGCACTAAAATCAATATTTGCTTTAGCTGAAAACTATCCTCAGTTAAGGGCTAATGAAAACTTTAAACAATTACAGGAAGAATTATCAGCAACAGAAGATAAAATAGCTTATTCAAGACAGTATTATAATGACACAATACTTGATTTTAATAACTCGATAAAAGTTTTCCCTGGAAAAGTTTTCGCTGGTTTATATAAGGTAAAGGCAAGACCTTTTGTTGAAATAGCTCCAGAAGAAAGAAAACTAGTTAAGGTTAAGTTTTAATTCACTAATTTTATAAATAACCTTTCCCAGTCTTAATTATGGAAAAATCCAACAGAATAATGTTTTACGACCAAATTTCAAGAAACAAAAGAAATTCTATTTTCTTGATAATTGCAATATTTATTATACTTATTTTATTGGGTTTTGTAATAGGATATGCTTTAGGTCCTGATTATTTTACAATTGTAATGATCTTGGCAATCATTATATCTCTAGCATATATATGGACAGGCTATTATTACAGCGATAAAATAGCTCTTGCAAGTGTTAAAGCTAAACCTGCAGATAGAACACACCATCGTTCATTATATAACGCAGTTGAATCAATGTCTTTAGCATCTGGTTTGCCAATGCCTAAAGTTTACATAATGGAAGATCCGCAGATAAATGCTTTTGCAACAGGCAGAGATCCAAAAAATGCAGTTATATGTGTAACAACTGGAGCATTGGAAAAACTCAATAAAGATGAATTAGAAGGAATAATAGCTCATGAAATGTCTCACATAGCTAATTTTGATATAAGATTCATGACCATTGTAGTAGTTTTAGTAGGTATGATATCAATTATTTCAGAAATATTCCTAAGAAGTTTATGGTTTTCAGGAGGAAGAGGAGATAGCAGAGATGGAAGAGCTCAAATAGTATTTATTCTAATAGGTGTTGCTTTGGCTATCTTAGCACCAATAGTTACTATGTTAGTGCAGCTAGCTATATCAAGAAAAAGAGAGTACACAGCAGATGCTACAGCAGTCAAATTCACAAGGCGTCCGACAGGGTTAATAAATGCCTTAAAAAAAATACAGCATGATCATCCAATGAAAAATCATAAGATAAGCAAGTCAGTTGCTCCTTTATTTTTAAGCGACCCCTTCAAAAAGAAAGTTCAGAACGTTTTCTCAACACATCCCCAAATTGAAAAAAGAATAGCTGTATTAGAGAAGATGTAAGATTTTTAAGCTGGAATTATATCTAATTATATGAAATTTAAAGAAGTAATAAACAGCATAAAAAATTCTTATAATTATACAACAAGAATAGAAAAAGCTTATTTTGTATTTATTAATATTATAAGATTAACTCTGGTTTTTGCAATAATTAGCTCTATTATAACCCAAAGCTGGACTGTCCTGTTTGTTACTATTCTGACACTATTATTAACCTTTCTCCCATATGTGCTTGAGGTAGGCTATAAAATAAATCTTCCATTAGAATTTGAGTTTATTGCTGTTATGTTTATTTACTCTGCAATGTTTCTAGGAGAAGTTCACGATTATTACACATATTACTGGTGGTGGGATCTTGTTCTTCATGGTGGGTCTGCTATTGCAATGGGTTTTATAGGTTTTACAATAATGTATGTTTTATACAGAGGTAAAAAAATTATTGCAAGGCCTTCAACCATTGCAATATTTTCTTTTAGTTTTTCCCTTGCAATAGGAGCTTTATGGGAAATATTTGAGTTTACAATGGATCAAACATTTGGGTTTAATATGCAAAAGTCAGGTTTAATAGATACTATGTGGGACTTAATACTTAACAGCATTGGAGCTTTTATAGCATCATCTTTAGGATATCTATACATAAAAAGAAGGGAAGTTTTTATTGTCAGTGGAATAATGAAAAGATTCATAAATGATAATCCTCGGTTGTTCAGGTTGGAAAAATGAAACTTGGACTTTTATTTTCAGGAGGTAAAGATTCAGCTTATGCTGGATATTTAGCAAAAAAGTACGGCCATGAAATATCTTGTTTGATTTCTATTAAATCAGCCAATCCTTATAGTTATATGTTTCACACACCATCAATTCATCTAACAGAAACTCAGGCTCAAGTAATGAATATTCCAATCATCATAAAAACAACACTTGGTAAAAAAGAATCTGAATTAAAAGATCTGAAAAAAGCAATTAAAGAAGCAAAAGAAAAGCACAAAATTCAGGGAATTATAACGGGTGCTGTAGGTTCTGTCTATCAGGCTACCAGAATACAAAAAATCTGCAATGAACTAAGTTTAGAATGCTTTAATCCATTATGGCAGAAAAATCAGTTTGAATTGCTTGAAAATTTAATTAAAAATAAATTTGAAGTAATTGTAACAGGAGTTTTTGCTTATCCCTTAAATGAAAAATGGGTTGGTAGAAAGATAGATAATTCATTTATTTCAGATATGAAAAAACTTAATGAAAAATATAAAATAAATCCTGCAGGAGAAGGTGGAGAGTTTGAAACTCTTGTTATCAACTGCCCTTTATTCAAAAAGCCGTTAAAAATGATTGGAAAAAGAGTTTGGAGTGATGATAATGAAAAGAGCTGGAGAGCAGAGGTTATTTTAAAATGATCTTAATTATCTCAACATGTAAGGAAAAATTGCATGAGCTAGAATTTGTAAGACCTATTGAAAATATTCTAAAAAAGAATAGAATAAGTTATCTTACAAAACACTATATGATTTTGAATAAAAATGATGTTAATAAAGCAGATAAAATAATAATTTGTGGGACAAGTCTACAGGATTTTGATTATGTAAATCATATAGATAAATTTTCATGGATTAAGGATATAAACAAGCCAATTTTTGGAATCTGTTCAGGAATGCAGATAATAGGTTTAGTAAATAATAGAGTTGAAGGGAAAAAAATAGAAATAGGTTTTTACAAGGAAAAGTTCAGCAAAAATTTCCTAAATATAAAGGAAAATACAGAAAAAGAGGTTTATCATCTGCATAATAATTACATTGATTTTTCTAAACTAAACGATTTTGAAATTTGTTCTAAATCAGGCAGAGTTTCACAAGCTGTAAAACATAAAAATAAAAAAATATTTGGAGTTTTATTCCATCCTGAAGTCAGGAATAAAGAAATAATTTTAAATTTTGCGTCAGCTTAAAATGAACAAAGTAATTGATCTCAAAGATTTAATCTCAAAAAAGAACCAGATGAAAAAAGAAAAGAAAAAAATAATCTGGACAAACGGATGTTTTGATATTTTACACATAGGCCATATAAGATACTTAGAAAAAGCTAAATTATATGGAGATATATTAATAGTCGGTTTAAATGATGATGAATCTGTAAGAAAATTAAAAGGAGAAAAAAGACCAATCATAAACGAAAAAGAAAGGGCGGAGATTCTATCAGCTCTTGAATTTATTGACTATATTGTTTTCTTCCATGAAACAGATGTAACAAAATATTTGAAAGCACTAGAGCCAGATGTTTATGTAAAGGGGGGAGACTATACTATGGAAACAATAAATCAGGATGAAAGGAAAATTGTAGAAGACTATTCAGGAAGAATAATAATTATTCCGGCAGAGACATCAAATTCCACAACAAACATCATAGAAAAAATTAAAGATAGTTAATCATATTTAATAAAAATATTACTTTAAGTTTATTAAATCTTCATAATCACTTTTAATCTCTTTATCACTTAAAACTCCTTTATACACCTTGACACTTGCTACATCACCTATAAAATATTCTCTGTTTATATCTATTGTTCTGCCAATATTGATATTTTTACTTGCACTGATTTTGCTGTTTGTATTAACTTCTTTCATCTTATCTCCATTAAGATACACCTTAACATTGCCATTTTTTGGATTATATGTTAAAGTATAATAGCACCATTTGTTCAAACAAGAGCCTTTTTCAATCTCAGCATAATCTTCAGCAAATCCAACATTAAAATAGACCCTGTCTTTATCATCAAAATTTCTGTATAAAAGTCTAAATCCTATTTCATCATCCTGAGAACTGCTGGAGATTAAACCAAGGGCATTTTTATTTGTAGAATCTTCAACTTTAGCAAGTACACTTACACTAAAACCATCATTTTCAGTTATATTAACTCTTTTAGTTCTTACAAAATCGCTTCCATTAAGGTAAAATACCTTTCCAAAATAACCATCATCTTTTATACTATACTGAGAAACAATAAAAGTTTCATTGTCCAGATAACTATCTGCACTAAAATCAATTATCTCTTCACTTGAATTTTTAATTGTTAATCCCAGCATATTTCCAAATTGCCATATACTTGCAATTCCAAGTATAATCAAAATGCCAATAATTAGCCACTTTTTTTCCATGTTACAGAATGTTAAATGTCTTTTAAAAAGATTATGAAACTAAAAAATAGGTATTTAGTAAGTTTTATAAACAAACACAAATAATTATTTCAAATGGCCTCACTACAAACTAGAGGTGAGATAATTTTGAGTAAAGCAGGGATTAAAGTTAATGGTAATAAACCCTGGGATATTCAAGTGCATAATCCTGGATTATATTCCAGAGTATTTTCTCATGGAACACTTGGTCTTGGAGAGTCTTATATGGATGGAGACTGGGATTGTAAAGCTTTAGATCAGTTTTTCTACAAAATATTAAAATCTAGTCTAGAAAAAGAGCTTAAAATTTCTATTCCATTGATAAAAGATTTCATTAAAGCAAGAATAATCAATTTGCAAAGCTCTAAAAGAGCATTTCAAATAGGAGAAAAACACTATGACACTGGAAATGATCTTTACAGCTTAATGCTTGATAAAAGGCTTGTTTATACATGTGCTTATTGGGATAATGGTGCTAAAAACTTGGATAAAGCACAGGAAGATAAGCTGGATTTAGTATGTAAAAAACTTAGACTAAAAAAAGGACAAAAAATCTTAGATATTGGTTGTGGTTGGGGAAGTTTTGCTAAATTTGCTGCAGAAAAATACAAAGTAAAAGTTATAGGAATAACAGTTTCAAAAGAACAGGCTGAACTGGCTAAAAAACTTTGCAAAGGTCTTGATGTTGAAATTAGGCTGCAAGACTATAGAGATATAGACAAAAATGAAAAATTTGATCATATAGTTTCTTTAGGAATGTTTGAACATGTTGGGATTAAAAACTATAAAAGATACATGCAGATAGTTGCAAAACATCTAAAGGATGATGGTTTATTTTTATTGCATACTATTGGAAGTAATACTTCAGGAAAAGTAGGAGATCCCTGGATTTCTAAATATATATTCCCAAACTCTAAATTACCTTCTCAAAAACAAATAGCAGAGTCTGTAGAAGGAATTTTCATAGAAGAGGACTCTCATAATCTTAGCACAAATTATGATAAAACCCTAATGGCATGGCATAAAAATATATCAACTAATTGGAATAAACTAGACAAAAATAAGTACAATAAAAGGTTCAGACGAATGTGGGAATATTACCTATTATCTAGTGCAGGGATATTTAGAGCAAGAAAAATACAGGTCTGGCAAAAAGTATATTCTAAGGGAATTGATAGAGGATACAAATCAGTAAGGTAAGTAATAAATTAGCTCAAATACGGATTATTAGCTATATGGCATGAATTAGCGCCATTCTTATTAACATAATCCTGATGGTAATTTTCAGCAGGATAAAACTCTGAAGCCTTTTTTATCTCTGTCACAATTTTCTTAGGAATGATCTTTTGAACTCTTTTAAGTGATTCCTCTGCTTCCTTTTTTTGCTGAGTAGAATAATAAAATATAATACTCCTATATTGAGTTCCTACATCTGGCCATTGCATATTTATGGTAGTAGGATTATGACTTTTCCAAAAAACACTTAATAGATCAGCATAACTCACTTTTTCAGGGTCAAACTCAATATAAACAACTTCAGCATGTCCGCTTTTATCATTACATACCTCTTCATAGCTTGGATTTTTAATATTTCCCCCACTATACCCAACTTCCGTCTTTAAAACTCCTGGAATTTTTTGAAATGTATACTGCACACCCCAAAAACATCCTGCTCCAAACATTGCTTTTTCAATCTTCATTTTTTATTCTTCCTAAACCAAGGGATTCTAACAATTATTTCATTTGTAACAAAAACAACCAAAAACATTCCGATAAACCAGTCAAGCTGATAAAGACCAGTCAAGCTGACCGGAACACATGAAGAAAAAACACAGTTTATATTATCAGCCGGATCTGTAAAAACATAAGTCACAATAAAAACAAGTATTAACTCAAAAAAACTTATCAAATAAGAGTATTTCATCTTTACTTTAATTAAATATAAGGCAAATAATGTTAATGGAATTGTAAAAAAATGCTGTATAGAAATAATTTTTGAAAAAATAGGCCAATCTGAAAAAAAGTAGTCTGTTATCCCAAATAAAGAACTGCCTGTTGCAAATCTATAAGCAAAGTCTAAAAAGTAAATAAGAAAAGGAATTATTACTATATTTAATTGTGCAACTAACAGCCCATCATTTTTAAAAAGCATTCCAAATCCGATTATTAATAGAACAATGTAGCAAAACCATAATATGCTTGCATTATTTTCCTGTGACTGGAAAATTGCATTTGTTACAGCTAAAATTCCCCATAAAATAAAAAAAACACCAAGTATGTTTAAAATAATTTTTTTATTTGCAAGTATCCTCTTTTTCATTTTCCGCCAAATATAGTTTTATAATTACTTTCAATAATGGATTCTGTTTTATTTAAAGCTAGTTTTTGCAGATCAGCAATCTTTTTATAGCTTTCAATAACATTCAAAGGAGTATTAGGAAATTTTTTATCAGGATGTAAAAAAGGAGAATCTGTCTCGCATAATAATTGATTTATTGGACATAATTTTACATTTTCCTGAAATTGCAGACTATACTTAATATTTGAAGGAATACTCAAAAACCATCCATTATTGATAATCCTTTGGACTAATTTTTTATTCCCGAAAAAACAATGCATAACTACTTTTCTGCATTTTAATTCTTCTAAAATATCAATAACTTCAAGCTCTGCCTTTCTTGAATGAACAATAACTGGTTTATCAATTTTAACAGCTAATTTCACAAGTTTCTTAAAAATTTCTTTTTGCTTTTCAAGATTTTCATAAGTTCCATCTAAACCAATTTCACCAATAGCAATAATGCTTGCTTTATTTTTCTCAATGAATTTTAATTCATCTAATATCTTTTTATCATTTAGCTTTAAAATTTCATCAGGATATAACCCTAAAGCTACTTTAACATTAGAGTATTTTTCTGCAAATTCTAGAACTTTTCTGTTTGTTTCAGGATTAATGCCTTGGCTAACAACAACTATCCCTTTATTTTTGCAGTCAGAAATAACTTTATCTAAATCCTTCAATAAATCCAAATGTGCATGAACATCAATAAACATAATAATAAAAGAAAAAAGAGGATTAATAACCTTTTTATATTGCCTAGAACTTATCTTTATAGGGTGAAATAAAGACATGGTTTCTGATAAACAACTGCAGGATATAGCGAATGTCTTAAGGAGAGATGTAGCAATTATGACAACACATGCAGGAAGTGGCCACATAACATCCTGTTTTTCATGTGCTGAAATAGTAAGCTGTTTATTTTTCAATGAAATGTTCTTAGATATTAACAATCCTGAAAATCCTGACAATGACGAGTTTATATTGAGCAAAGGGCATTCAGCTCCAATTCTTTATTCTGCTTTATTCAGGGCAGGGTGTATAAAAGATAATTTAAATCACTTAAGGAAACTACATTCAAAATTAGAAGGTCATCCAATTCCAAGAGGTTTTCCATGGATAAAAGTTGCAACAGGCTCTTTAGGCCAGGGTCTTGGAGTCGGAATTGGAATGGCTCTAGCATCAAAATTTGAAGGAAGAAAATATAGAACATTTGTTCTTATTGGGGATTCAGAAATATCAGAAGGTTCTGTATGGGAAGCTTTTGCCCTATCCGGATATTATAAACTGAACAATTTATGTGCAATAATAGATATAAATAAGCTAGGGCAGACAGGTGAAACAATGCTAGGGTATAAGTTAGATGATTACAAAAGAAGAATAGAGTCTTTTGGATGGCATGTTCTAAAAGTAGATGGGCATAATACTGAAGAAATAAACAATGCTTTAAAAAAAATTGGCAAAACAAGCAAACCTTTATGCATACTTGCCAAGACAATAAAAGGTAAAGGGGTTAGTTTTTTAGAAGGAAAAAACGGCTGGCATGGAAAAGCTCTTGATTATAGAGAACTAGGGCAGGCTTTGGATGAAATACCTAAAGGACAAATGCCTAAAATAAAAATAAAGCATCCTAAAAAAATAAATGTCAAAGAAAATGAGGTTCTTGTAAAAGTCAATAATTATAAAACCGGGGCAGAAGTATCAACAAGAGAAGCTTATGGAAAAGCCTTATTGTCTATTTCTCTCGGAGATGATAAAGCAGTTGTTTTAGATGCAGAAGTTGGAAATTCAACATATAGTGATTTAGTTGAAAAATCAGGAGGAAAATTTATACAAACATATATTTCCGAACAAAATATGATTTCTATTGCTTTAGGCTTAAGTGTTAAAGGATTTAAACCTCTGGCATCTACTTTTGCAGCTTTCTTAACAAGGGCACATGATCAAATCCGTATGGCAAACATTTCATCAGGAAAAATAAGCATTTGCGGTTCTCATAGTGGAGTTTCAATAGGAGAAGATGGAGTTTCACAAATGGGATTGGAAGATATTGCAATGTTCCGTTCTTTGCCTAATTCAACAGTTTTATATCCGAGTGATGCAGTTTCATGTGAAAAATTAACCAAGTTTTCTCACAGAAACAAGGGAATAACTTACATAAGAACAACAAGGCCAAAAACACCTGTTTTATATAATAACAACGAAAATTTTCCAATAGGAGATTTTAAAGTGTTATTTAATTCAAAAAAAGACAAGGGAGTAATAATCGCTTCAGGAATAACAGTTCATGAGGCAATAAAAGCCTACTATGAACTAAGAAATAAAAAAATTCCAGTATCAATAATAGATCTTTATTCAATAAAACCGCTAAATGAAAAAAAATTAGCCAGTTTCATTAAAAATCATGGAAATAAAGTCATTATAGCAGAAGACCATTATCCAGAAGGAGGAATAGGAGAAGCAGTTATAAGCGCTCTAAAAAATACGAACATAAAAATGTCTCATCTGGCAGTCAGAGAAATCCCCCATTCAGGCGCAGAAGACCAGCTGTTAAAAAAATACAAGATTGATTCTGATGCAATGGTTGAGGAAGTTAAAAAAACAGTTTAATTTTCTCTAGCTAATTTATACAATTCTTTTAAAGCTATTCTAGGCTCAGAGGCATTAGCAACAAAACTTCCAGTATTTATCATATTTGCTCCTGCTTTCACCAAATATCTGATATTTTTAGGATTAACTCCCCCATCTACTTGTATGTTTATCTCTTTGTTTACTCTTCTTATATTTTCAATTTTATAAAAAGTCTTATGTACTAATTTCTGTCTTTCTTTTCCAGGATTAACTCCCATAACAAGCACTCCATCAGCCTGATTCAAAAAGGGAAAAACTTCCTCCTCCCTTACTTCAGGATTTATAGCAATAAATGCCTCCATATCCTGCTTTTGTATCTCGTTTATTATTTTCCTTATATCATTTTCATTAGAATTTCTCCTTATATGAAATATAACTTTGTAAAACCCCTTGTTTTTTAATCTTTTAACCCACTTCATAGGATTATTAAGCATAAGGTGCGCTTCAAATTTATTGTCATATCTCTTCAAACTAGGAACATCACTTAACTTAATGCTTTTGCCGTAAACAAATTTGCCATCCATAAAGTCTATCTGTATTTCCCTGCTTACTTCTATAAGCCTGGAAAAACGCTCGTCAAATTCTTTCTTCTTCTCCGCAAAAACAGTCGGGATTATTCTTATTTTTTTATTGCTCATTTTATTAGATATATTTAATACTATTTAAAAACTCCCGAACATCAGAAATTAATTCCTCATTAACTGCCTGAAATACTTTTTCATCATCAATCTTTCCATACTCATGGGCTATAACATTTCTCATTCCTTTAGCTTCCTTCATCTTCTTAGCTAAAACTTCGGAAATAATATTTTCATTTCTTAAAATATTAAATGAGCTTTCGTCATCTTCTGGAATTTTTAACTTTCTCTCCTTTATTATGATAAATACCAAATCAATAACTGCTTCAACTATTTTCTCAAAATTTCTCTCACATACAGCCTTAATTTTAAAATCACTTTTATATTCTTCAAAATCAAACGGAAAAATAGATTCTAACTCTCCAATAAACTGTTCTATTTCTGTTATTTTATCTTTAATTCTATCATCTTGCATTTTCATATAATATCTTATGATTATTTAAAATTGATTTTTTTATTTTCTCTGGGAGAACATTAAGAACCTGGACATCAATCCCATCCTTATCAGAAAATTTTACCCTAAATTCAGTAGCTTCTTTTAAACTTACATTATTGATAAATTCAACTGCAATATCAATGTCAGATCTAAATGTCCTTTCATTTTTTACAGAAGAACCAAATAAGTAAATTTTTTTTATTTTAGGAAAATATTCGCTTGACAAAATGTCTTCCTTTACAACTTGGACAATTCTCTGAATCTCGCTTGCCTTTTTTAATTCAAATTCTTCTGCATATTTTGATATCTCCTTTATAACTCTAAATTTTTTTCTGATATCTCTAGACAAACGATTTTTTTCAGACTGAGTTAAATTAATTCCGAGAAGTTGCTTTTCTATTATTTTTAACTCTCTGACACCAAAAATCGCTCTTAAATCTTTATTTTCTTTAATAAAACCAAGTAAACTTGCCATATACACAATAACCCCTATTTAGGTTATAATAACCATAGTTATAGTTATATTTAAAGGTTTTGGTTTATCTTTTATAAATGTACTTCAACCATATTTTTTTAAATAAAGGTAAACTTAGTGTTGATAATAAAAAACCAACAGTTGGGACAATTGGATTAATAAATGGCTTAGGTAAATCAGCAACCAAAAAGAAAAGAACAATAATAATATAGGTAAAAATGGCAATTATTATCTTTCTTGTAAAACTTGTTTCCCATGCTTTATCAGATTCAACTCTTTTATTTCTTTCAAGTATACTTTGTATTTTCTTTTCCATTTTTCATCTTTTTTCAAATTTGGAAATTTCATTTAATCTTCTTTTATGTCTTGAGTGATTTGAAAATTTAGTAGATAAAAATAATTTAACAGCTTCACTTGCCTCTTTTTCAGATAAAAAACCTGCTCCCAAAGAAAGAATATTTGAATCATTATGCTCTCTTGACAGCTTGATTATTTTTTTATCCTTTCCATAGTACACCATGGCTCTTATTCCTTTTACCTTATTTGATGCAATAGCCTCACCCTGTCCTGATTTTCCAATAATAACTCCTTTACATTTTAGCTTGACAACTTTTTCAGCAACTTTTACAGAATAATGAGGATAATCATCATTCTTGTCATATTTGTAAGGCCCAACATCTTCATAATCAATCTTATTTTTATCAAAAAATACTTTTAGCTTTTCTTTTAGCTTAAATCCTGCATGATCACTTCCAATTACTACTTTCATTTTAACCTCATCCTTAATAAATATGGCTCAAAACCTAATTTCTTATGAAGTTTAATAGAAGGAACATTACCTACTAAAAGATTTGATTCAATACGTTTAACTTTTTTAGATTTCATCCAATTAGTAAGATACTTTAGAATCTTAGTTCCATAGCCTTTATTTTGATAATTTTTAGAAATATAAACACTTCCTACCACACCCTTATTACTCCAAAGATAAACACTTCCAAATCCAATAACCTTTCCTTTATCTTCAAGAACAACCCAGTATTGCTTTTTAGCCTGTAAATCTCTTCTTATTTTTTTCTTATGGTTATTTATTTCTTCATTAACGCTATCCCTTATTTCTCTTTCTGACTTTTTGCCATGATGATAACTATATTCCTGAAAAGCTCCTTCAGAATATATCTCATTTATCTTTTCTATGTCTTTAACTATTGCTTTTCTTATCATTTTAAACACTATACTTCTTATAATTTATGCAAAAATCCTTATTTCCTTTTGTAAATTCTTTATGAGCCATATCTATAAATTTAATAGCTTCATCATAACTTTTCGCATGATATAGCAAATGAAAATCTTTTTTATCAAAAAAGCCTTTCTTTAATGGCTCATTTTTCAGCCATTTCAAAAGTCCTGACCACATGTCTCCTAAAAGAATAATTGGCATATTGCAGACATGCTTAACCTGCATCAACTGCCAGGTATAAAAAAGTTCTAATAGTGTTCCAACACCTCCGGAAACTACTACAACAACATTTGATAACAGCATAAAATTATCCAGTCTGCTTGAAAATCTATTAAATGTTTTTTTATACCCTACTGCCTTGTTAAAAACCTGTTCATGGGGTAGTTTTATTCCAAGTCCAATAGAATGTGCCCCTGATTTTTTGCTTCCTTCCTTATGCCCGCTGTTTGCAGCTTCCATTATTCCAGGACCGCCTCCAGTAACAATATCAATTCCCCTCTCACCTATTTTTTTAGCTAATTCATGAACCATTTTATATCTAGGATCTCCTCTTTTTACCCTTGCACTTCCAAAAATAGCAACTCTAAAATGGTCGTCATTAATTAATTTCTCAAATTCTCCGTCATTTTTTGGTATTTTCATCTTCGTTTTTGGAAACCTTTTTTAAAGGTTTATTTAATTATCTCAACTTTGCCGTTCTTTGCAATAGCACTTGAAATTAATACTCCTTTACATCCTAATTCTTCTGCCTTTAAAATATCTTCTTTGTTTGATATTCCTGCTCCGCATAAAGATATTATTTCACTGATATTAACCAATTCTGCAAACTTTTTTACATTTTCAGAATCATACTCACTTATAGGCTTGCCTGTTGAAATTAAATTCGGATCTTCATATGCAATTGCCCACGGGTTTAAAGGAATTAAATCCTGAGCTTCTTTAATGGATGAAGCACATGCAATTATTTTAAGATTATTTTTTCTGCAGAGTTTAATTGTCTCTTTTATTTGTTTTAAAGAAATTTTATTCTCACTGTGATTTAATAGACTGCCTCTGGCTCCCTGAGCTTTAATTGCCTCAGGAATCACATATCCTGTATTTCTTCCAGCTTTAAATGGATCAACATGCTGTGCAAAAACCCTTAATTTTGTATCACTAATAACTTTATACAAATCAGTTGCCTGAACGCAGACAATTGCTTTTTCATTGGCACGCTCGATTGCATGAACTAACTGTCTTGCTTTATCGCCCTGCCTGTAAGTTTTAAGATTAATTACTATTATCATTTTACAAATTCCATATTATTTTTTTTATTTTTTTTGTTAATCCAAGAGGATCTTTAGACTTCCAGACATTTCTTCCTACAGCTAATCCAATTGCTCCGGCATCCATAATATCTCTGATATCTTTCAAAAAATCTCTTTCATTTTTTTTAACTCCTCCAGCTATTACTATCTTTGTTCTTCCTCCAGATTTAACAGCCCACTCTAAATCCCTTTTCTTGCCCCCATATTTTATCTTAGCCATATCAGCGCCAATTTCTAAAGCAGTTCTTGCAGAATAAGCTAAATTCTCCCTTGAAACATCATTTTTAATTGCCTTACCTCTTGGATAAATCCATACAATCACAGGCATATTTTTTTTATGAGCATCCCTCTGAATCTTAGAAAACTCTTCCAGCATCTCTTCCTCATATTTACTCCCCAAATAAATTGTAAAACCAACTGCTTTAGCCCCAAGAGAGATAGCTTCTTCAACATTTGCAAGTTGTGCGCTTAATGGATCTCCCTTCACAAGCTTAGTCTTCCCATTTAGTTTTAATATTAATGGAACCCCTGATTTTTTAATTTCTTTATTATATTTTTCAGCAATACCTTTTTGAAAAACAATTCCATTATACCCTCCTTTTTTTGCTATATCAATAACATATAAAGGGTCTATATTAACATCATTAAAATCCATTTCAGGACCATGCTCAAGCCCCTGGTCATAGGCCAGATACAAAGCTTTTCCTTCTTTAGTTATCTTACTAAGAGATACAGACTTCAATTTTCACCTCTAATAATAATGGATGGCTAATTTTATAAACCTGACTATTTTATTTAATAAGAGGTAAAATGAAAAAAAATAATTCTAATGTTTATGATTTTATAATTTTAGGAGCAGGAGGTACAGGACTGGCTGCAGCCATGTATGCAGCAAGATTAGGGATGAAAACATTGGTTTTAGGACATAGTCATGGAAGTGAATTTCCCATTGGAGGAATCATAACTACTACAAATATAGTTGAAAATTACCCTGGTTTTATAAAATTAAGCGGAGAGGAACTGGCAAAAAAAATAGAAGAGCATGCAAGAAGTTACGACTTAGTTGAAATAAAAGAAGAAAAAGTCAATAGTGTTGTAAAACAAAAAAATTCTTTTTTAGTTAAAACAGAGTCTAATGAATACTTAGGAAAAGCAATCTTATTTGCTACGGGCACAAAATGGAGAAAATTAGAGATTCCTGGAAGTAAAGAGTTTGAGAATAAAGGTGTTAATTACTGTGCGCTTTGTGATGGACCATTATTTAAAAACAAAACAGTTGCAGTTATTGGAGGAAGTGATTCTGCTGTTAAAGATGCTTTAGTTTTAAGTGAACATGCTTCTAAAGTTTATATTATATATCGTGGAGAACAAATACATCCAGAACCTGTAAACTTTGAAAGAGCTAAAAAAAATAAAAAAATAGAAATTATAAACAACACAAACTTAACACAAATTAAAGGCGATAAATCTGTAAAATCAGTTATGCTTGATAAATCATATAAAGGTTCTAAAGAGCTGAAATTAGACGGAGTATTTGTTGCTATTGGGCATATAGCTTTAAGTGATCTAGCTAAACCTTTAGGAGTAAAATTAAACAAAAAAGGAGAAATAATAATAGACCATAAAACTTCTGAAACAAGCATTCCAGGAATTTATGCAGCAGGAGATGTTGCAGACAAACCGTTTAAGCAGTTAATAACTGGAGTTGCAGAAGGCTGCACAGCAGCTTATTCAGCTTATGAATATATAAATAAGAAACATATTGAATAAAATGAAAAATAAGAAACATATTGAATAAAATGAAAAATAAAATACATAAAACAGAGGGAAGTTTAGCAATAATAGCTGCCTTGATTGTTTTGTTTTCAGCTATGTGGAAGCCATTTGTTTCCATAGCTGTAGCAATCATAGCTTTAGTTGCATTTGCTATTTGGGAATTTTCAAAGAAGTAAAGTTATCAAGCAACAAAACTGCCTACTTGTGTTAAATTAGTATCTGTACTATTTTGATCTTCAGTATTATTAATCCTGACATTTCTGCACTTTCCATCCACAATTATTTGATTTGCCCTGCATTTATATTCAACGCAAGATAGTTTATTTTGATTAAAATTTTCTTTGCATACACTTGATTCATCTTTGTATACTTCTCTGCATCCTTTTGATATTTCTCTTAAAGCATTGTTAAAACCCCTTTGTTCAGACCTGTTTGTAGGAAGAGTTATATTTAATTGGCTGAAATTAAGGAAAGTTGTATTTATGTTTCCTCTTTTAATCATCCTTATATCATAACTGCATTGCCTGTACTTTTCCTTAGCTTCGTCATAACAACCTCTCTTTTCTCTTGTAAAGTTAGCTACACATAAACCATAAGTCATTTTTTTGACACTAGAGTTAGTTTGATTAAGGTTATTATCTGAATCATTTAATACAGTGTTATTCAGTTCAGTATTGTTCAATGTTTCATTCAGATCTAAAGTGTTATTATTCTTATTCCTGTTTTCAAGAGCATTAGGATTTGTAGGACCTTTTGCAATAACAAGTGTAAGACTTACTAAAACAATAAGCAAAAACGCCCCCGCTATTAGCCTTTTATCCATAAAAACAGATAATTCAGCAGTTTTAAACAATTTAGATAGTAAGATAGTTATTTTGTAATATATTCATTAGTAGAAGATAGAAAAAATTATAACCGGAAATATTAAAAAGCTTTATAAAACAAAAAAACTAATACAAAGTATGAAAAAAGAGTTTGTTCTGCTATTTTGTTTATTTATAGCACTAGGCATGATTTTCAGCCTTTCTTTAGTTCAAGCAGATAATGATAAAGGAAATTCTGGTAATTCAAATGATGGTGCTAAAAGTGATGATTCTGGAAATAATAATGGAAATTCAAACAGTAATGAAAACAAAAATGACAATTCTGGGTCTAAAAACCAAGAAACAGGGGATAATAAAGAAAATGATGATTCGGTAATTAGTACAGAATCTAAATCTAAATTCAAATACGAAGAAGAATCTGAATTTATAGATGAAAATGGAAATGAAGTTAAAGTTAAAATAAAAGTAGAAGTGGAAGAAGAAAATGGAGAAATTAAGAAAAAGATAAAAATAGAATCTGAAATCTGGGGGGAGGAAATTGAAGTAGAAAATGAGCTTGAAATTGAAATAGAAAATAAGACGCAGGATCAAAACAAGACTAGAATTAAAATAAAGACAAGTGATGGTAATAAAACAGAAATAAAAGTTCTTCCTTCTGTTGCTTCTGAAAAAGCAAGGGAAGTATTTGAAAGCAGAAACTTTACTATAATACTAAAGGAAATTGAGCATAAAAATGTTCCTAGAGTTGTTTATCATATTGAAGGCAACAAAACAGGAAGATTTCTTGGCATATTTAAAATGGAAGCAAAAATTGAAGGTGACATAGATCCTGAAACAGGAGATATATTAAGTAAAAATGTTCCCTGGTGGGCTTTCTTATTATTTGGAGATAATGGACAGGATGATGGAACAAATGAACCTCCAACAAATACAACAGGTCAAAATAACACAAATACAAACAGTACAATAACAAATCAAACAGACATAAATAATACTATAATCAATAACACAGAGATTAATAATACCAGCATAAATGGAACACTAATTAATTCAACTAACTCCAGTTCTTAAACATCCCTATAAACAGAATCTAATAAATTTTTCCAGTGGTCTTTTTCATTGCTGGAAACTCTAATTATGTTATTATGTTCTATTCCCTGATTCCATGGATGATCAAATAAATAAACAGAAATTCCTGCTTCTGCAACATCTAAAGAATAATGCATTGAATCTTCAATCAAAAATCCTACATTATTTTCTAAACAAATCTCAGTTTTTGTCTTTCTATTTGGAAGATTTATATGTGCATTTCCAGAGAAAAAAATATCTTCAACTTGCGGAAAAAAATGATTTATCCATTCATAAGTGGCAGGTTTATAATTATCTCTTCTTGAAGTCACACTAATAATCTTAAAATCCTGGGATAAATGTTCAATAGCTTCTTCTGAGCCAGGCATTGGCTGAGAATCAAGAAATTCATCTGAACTGACAAATTCATCAACTCTTCTCACAGATTCTTCTTTCTCTAATCCTAAAATATCATGGAGTGAATATGCATAAAAATTATCAGGTGTTACAGATGTTCCATAAATTCTATTATGGAATGCGCAAAAACTTTGGATATATGGAAACAAAACATCATCTATATCACAGGCAATAACAGGTTTTTCAGATTCTTCCTTTGGTTGAATAATATGAACTGCCATAAACCCAAAATTTTACTGATTATTTAAATTTAATTGTAGCTGAATTTACTCAACAATAAATTTGCCAAACATACCATTGGCTCTGTGCTGTCCAACACTGCAGTAGTACTCAAACGTTCCTTTTTTATCAGCTACAAACTCAACAGAACTAACCTGCCCGGGATTAACCCTTTCAGTTTTAGCATTAAATTCATCTAAAACCCAATCATGAAACCCTTCTTCACTTGAAAACTCTATTTTAACTTTGTCTCCTTGCATTACTTTAATATCGGGATTTTCAACACCATTTATATAAAATCTTAAATGTGAACTTGATACTGTAAATGTTTTTTCATTTGAAGGAGGAGAATTAGATTCTTCAAGAACTATATTTCCAGCAATAGCGGTGTTATTCAAGTTGTTGTAATTATTCCAAATAAATATGCCAATACCAGCCACAATAAGGATGGAAACAACAACTCCTATAATTGCCTTGTTCATATTTTAGTGAAAATAAAAACCCTATATATACCTTGTGAAAGATTTATCATTTTATCACAGCTCAAATAAGTTTAAAATTAATTCAAATCCTCTTTTTTCTTTATTCTCTCTTTGATTTTACATTAACTAGAGAAAAAATAAACAGTTATGGCTCTTTTGGGATAACCTGGGCCGGGATAAATTGAATCTGAGCAGGTTTAATTTCATATCTTGATAAAATTGGTTTACCCTCAATCTCTCTTAGAAGATAATCAACATCTCCAATTTTCATTATAGTTTCAAACTCTCTATTTCCATCTAAATCTTCACATTTTATTTCCAATATGCTAGGAGCAATATATCCCTGCTGAACTTGACTAATATTCGGTATTTTATTAATAGGGAAATTAACACTTTCGGCTAACCCTACAGCTAGAACTCCTGCAAAAAATCCAATTGGAATAGACAGATAATTATATACATCTTTCATTTTATTTTGTATAATATTCCACTTTTAAAGATTTATATGTTTATCTCAAATCCTCTTTCTTCTTAATAAATTAGCATTTGTAACAACAGTTATGCTTGACAAAGCCATTGCAATCTCAGCAATAACAGGATGCAAAACTCCTGCAACAGCTAAGGGAATTGCCACAGTATTATAAGCAAAAGCCCAGAATAAATTTTGTTTTATCTTTGAAAATGTTGCCTTAGAAAGATTAATTGCCTGGACAACTCCAATCAAAGATCCTTTAGCAAGAACTAAATCACCTGCCTCTATTGCTATATCTGTTCCAGTTCCCATGGCAATTCCAACATTGCTCTGCTTAAGTGCAGGGGCATCATTGATTCCATCTCCAACAAAAGCAACCATTCCTTTCTTTTGCAGCTCTTCAACTTTCTTAGCTTTATCTTCTGGCAAAACATTGGCAATAACCTCTTTAATGCCAACTTCTTTTGCAATTGCCTTAGCTGTACGTTCATTATCCCCGGTTATCATAACAGTTTTATATCCTGAGGCATTCAATAATCCTATTGCTTCAACAGAATCTTCTTTCACTGCATCTGCAACACCTATAATTCCAATAATCTTGGAATTTTCACTTACTATCATAGTTGTCTTTCCATTGTCCTCAAATTCATTTATTTTAGACTCAAAACCCTTTAATGAAATTTTTTTCTCTTTCATTAGAGTTTGGTTTCCAATCAAAATGCTTTTATTTCCTATTTTACCTTCAACACCTCTTCCTCTTAAAATCTTAAATCCCTTAACTTCCTTAAATTTCTTAATTCCAGAAGATTCTGCCTTATTAACAATTGCATGAGATAATGGATGCTCACTTAATTTTTCAACACTTGCACTAACCTCTAAAAGATAGTTTTCCTTTACTTTAGAATAAATATTTGTCACTTCAGGCTTGCCTTTAGTAATTGTTCCTGTTTTATCAAAAATAATTATTTTAATCTCTTTCATTGTTTGAATTGCTTCTCCTTTCCTGATTAAAATTCCTCTTTTAGCCCCCATTCCACTTCCAACCATTAATGCTGTTGGGGTTGCTAAACCTAAAGCACATGGGCATGCAATAACTAGAACTGCAACTCCCACACCTAAAGCTCTTGATAAATCTCCTGTAAAATACCACCAGTTAACAAAAGTTAGTATAGCTAAAACTAAAATAACTGGTACAAATACAGAAGTGATTTTATCAGCCATTTTCTGAATTGGCACTTTAGTCCCTTGAGCTTCTTCAACCAATTCAATAATATGCGCTAAAAAAGTATCACTTCCAATCTTAGTAACTTTAACATAAAGAATACCATCTTGATTAATAGTTGCCCCTATTACATTTGATCCTTTTATTTTATCAGTTGGAATGCTTTCTCCTGTAATCATTGACTCATCAACAGCTGAATCTCCTTTTATTACAATACCATCAGTAGGTATTTTCTCGCCAGGTTTAACAATTAAAACATCGTTAATTTTCACAGCTTCAATAGGAACTTCATACTCATTATCTCCTCTTAAAATTCTGGCTTTTTTAGCACCTAGCTCAAGAAGCTTTTTTATTTCCTGACTTGCCCTTCCCCTTGCAAGTGTTTCTACATATTTGCCAGTTGTAAAAAATGCCATAATCATTGCACTCACACCAGAATAATCCTGCATGATTCCAAAAATTGCTCCAATTCCTGTTAAATAAGCAACAATTGTTCCTAGAGATATCAAAGAATCCATGTTAAAATAAAATGTAAATAATCCTCTTAAACCCCCTTTTATAGTATCAAAGCCAAAGATAAATACAACTGGGAAAGCAAGCACTAATAAAATTAAAATCATACCCCTTTCACCAGCAAATTCCAGAATATTTAACCCGAAAATTCTGTCTAACAGCATAAACACAGCTATTGGAACAGTAAATATCCAACTCAAGATCATCTTCTTCTTCCAGCTTCTAATTTCAATGTCTTCTACTGAAGAATGATCATGTTCATTTTTCGTTTTGGGAACATTTTTCAAAGGTTCATGATTATGCTCACTATGTAATTTCTCTTTCATTCTATTCTTATGTTCCATTTTAGTCAATGCTTACAGCTTTATATCCTGCTCGTGCAACAGCTTTCTTCAGGTCTTCTTCACTAACAGAATCATCACATTCCACAAATCCTTTTTGAGTCATTAAACTTACAGTTGCTTCTTTAACTCCTGGAACTTTCTTCAGTGATTTCTCTATGTTTGAAGCACAGCTTGCACAATGCATTCCCTGTATTGATATTTTTCTTCTTGTCATTTTACTTTCTCCTCCGAGCATTCTGCATAGGCTGAGTTAATTGCCTCACCAGCCAAACAATAAACAAAATAAGAGCTACTATCACAAGTATCCAAAATATCCACATAAAAGCCATAAATCCATATCCATAGCTTCCATACATCATTCCACCCATGCCATAATAACCTGGATTTTGCTGTGCAGAAACTAAACTCAAAGATAAAATGCTAACCAATGCCAATATTAATCTTTTCATTTTGCTTTACCCCCTTTCATTCTAATTTTCATTTTAATCCTCAACAATTATTGTTCCAGTTCCCATTCCCATACTGCAGGCAAATCTAAAAGTGCCTGTTTTAGTTGGGGTAAAGTCAATTGTCTGGCTTGGATTGCTGGAATATTTATTAACTCCCAAATCTCTTATCGTAAAGCTTCTATAACACCCAACAACACTTTTATCTAAAGTTATACTAACAGGTTTACCAACTTTTACTGTTATGGTGTTTGGATAGTAATTATAATTCTTTATTCCCAAATTTACTTTTTGAACATCTCCAGAAACTGTATCTACATCAGGGCCATATGTATTAGTGTTTTCTGCAACATTCAAATTTCCAGACTTAGCAAATATAAAACCTCCTCCAGCTACTAATATTAATACTACTATAACTAAAATTGTTGTGTTTTTCATTGAAATAAAGCGCTCCTTGGTCCAAAAATCATTACTATTATAGTGAGAATAGTTAATATAAAAGTTACTATTGGAACGAACAAAAAGTCGTCTTTATGTTTTCTCTCAGCACCCCTTGTTTCCTTGTATATCATATAATTTAAACCAAGAAGAATTGCAATAGATACAACAGTTAGTATAACTGCGGCAATCTTTATATTATCATTAATCATCATAACTGCAGTCATTGCACCCATTAGTCCACCCATAAATCCTGCCATCATACCTTCCATCATACCCATTATTCCACAGCATTTACCCATCCATACCCCAAAAACAATTCCTATTAACATTCCAAAAACACTACCATAAAACATTCCATTGGTGGCTCCTACAAACATACCTGGTAAAAAACCAGATATCATACCGATAGTCATTCCTATCATCATCCCTGACATACATGGAAATTCTTTAAATGACCTGACATAATAAATTGAAGGTATTATAAATGCATAACTTGCACATGCTAAAAATAAATATAACAAATATTTAGAATTGAAGTCAGAAATAGCCCTAAATTTAAAAATATAAATTATTCCTAAAGTAACGAGAGATACTACTAAAGATGTTAATATGACTTTTATTAACTCTCCTTCAACTTCGTTGTTATTCAATTCCTTAACGAATTTTTTAAATGACATAAAAATAACACTTTTTGGTTTTATTTAAGTGCTTTTGTGAAACTAGTTTCACCTGCTTTTACGGCTTTTTTCTTTCCTTTTATAGTTCAAGTAAGCTATTAACACTCCCAGTAAAAACACTAAAAAAGCAATTGTTAAAAAAAGTATCTGATACCATAAGTTAAGTGTACCTGCATATGCAAATATAAATGAAAATGGTGTTATACCAATGACAGTGGCTAGTGTGAAAGAAACAAAAGACATTCTAGTAAACAATCCTAAAACATAACTTAAACCATCAACAGGAGTAACCATCCTGAAAAATACAACAACAAAAAACAAATGTTTTTCCGGTAGGTATTTTTCAAAATCATAAAGTTTTTTAATAGGAAGTAATTTTGATACTAAAGGAACACCATACTTTCTAGATATTAAAAAAGCAATCACAGCTCCCAAAGACCAGCCAATAATATTAAGCAAACCAGTAATTTGCCATCCCCACAATCCAGAAGCTATTGGTATTAAAGGAACAACACTTACAGGAGCAAAAACTATTGAAATTACCAGTGCAATAATATAAAAAATCATTCCATTTATCCCATAATCTAAATTGTTTCTGATATAATCAATATTTGTCTGAACTAAATAAGACACAAACAGAAAAAGAATGATAATAAGTGCTATGCTTATAGCTGCATTTAATTTCGATTTTGTTATATAAGGCATATTATTTTCAATGATTACTTCTTTAAAATAACTATGTTTGTCATACCCCTTCTTTTTCTTTCAACCAAACCCTTATTTTCAAGCCTGTCAAGTATCCTTGATACTTTAGCTTTTCCAAAGCCGGATTTTTCAATTAAATCTGCCTGAAAAATTGTATCATTCTCTTCAATTATTTTGAATAAGTTTTTATCTTCATTTCTTAATCCAGAAAGATTTATTTTTCTCTTAACTTCTTTTTCCTTCACTTTCCTAATAATTATTCTTTCTCTTGGTTTTGAAAATATAAGTACAAGGGAAATAATAATTATAATTCCTACAACAGCTAAAGACAAATAAGTTTGTTTTGTTATAGTGTCATACATTGGGCAGGAATCAATTCCATGAGCTGCACTGCAGCTGGCTCCGACAATGTCTTTTAAAGCATTATTAAAAAGAAAAATAATAACAATCATTAAAATAGAAATTCCTAAAATAAGATATCCAACATTTTTATTTTCCATTTCATTTCCTTCTTCCAAATAACTTAAACAAATAATAAGCGCTTCCGAAAACAACTATTCCCGGCAAAAATGCAACTCCAAGTGTAGGTGCAATAATACTTGTCCCAATAGCCCCAATAGTTCCAGCTCCAATGCTTTCCAGTATCTGCATTGCCTGCGGAACAGACTTTTCAACATTTTTTTGAAGAGCATCAATCTGCATAATCATTTTGCCTTCTTTCAAAATCCTTACTTTCTTATCTTCTTCAGAAATAACCACCACAATATTACCTTTTTTAGAAGCGCTTACGGCTGCACTATGTCTTGTTCCAAAATTTTTGAAAACTTTACTGGATTTTATCATAACTCCATATGCTTTCATCATACCCACCTCATCAAGAATAACAGCACCATCCATTATAGCCAGACTTTCAAGAAGTTTTGGATTTTTCATTACATTAAAAGGTGGAACTTCCTGATTTACCAATGGTTTGTACTCTACATCCCCAATTACAAATAAAGCTCCCTCCCCGCGTTTGGCTATTTTTAATCCTACTTGGATAAGCACTTCTTCAAGTTTTTTTATTGTATCTTCTTTCGTCATAATTAAAAATAGTCATTAAAGGTTTATAAATATTAAGAAAACTAAATCCTCCGTTTACAGATTTCTCAAAGCAAAACCTTTTAAAGCCTAAAAATCCTCCCTTTAATACTACTTATAGGTAAATTAACATGGAAAATTCAGATGATAGCCCATATCCCGTATTACGAACAGGAAACAAACTATACCTGTGGTCCTGCATGTATAAGAATGGTTCTTGCCAGCTTAGGCATTAAAAAATCAGAAAACTATATAACAAAATTAATCGGAACTAACAAAATAAGAGGCACAAATCATGGAGATTTTCTAAGTTTAGTTGAAAAATACAAATTAAGGTATAGTGTCCAAAGGGAAGCAACAATAGATGAATTAAGGTACTTTTATAAGAATCATTATAAGATAATAGTCTGCTACTTTCATCCAACAGAAAAAATGGGGCATTATGCAGTTGTTAGAAAATTAACACCAACAAAAATAACTCTCATGGATCCTATAGATGGTCCAAATAAAATATATTCTTTAAGCTATTTTAAGAAAATATGGAGCTCAAGAAAAACATATAATAAAGAAAGATCCTGGCTTATAGCAATAAGGAACTAAAATCAAAGGAAAAATTTAAAAGCTCATCTAATCCCAATACAAAATGTCATATGAAATTAGATTAGTTTATGATGATAAATTTGTAGAAGTTCCGCCACATAATTATGGTGGAACAGTTGTTTTTAATGGAACACAAAAAGCTGAATTAAACATAACCTCCAATTACAGTCCCTTCTTTCGTGAACATCTTGGCAAAGATGGAATATTTTGGTTATCTGGAAAGAAAGCAGAAGATACAACAGAAAGATTAGAACATGTAGTTTCTGCACTAAGTAATTTTACACCATCTGAAGATTATTGGAAACCTACAGCTGGAAATGTCGGCAAAACACTTTCAATTTTACTAGAATGGGCAAGGCATTGTCCTTATGCTTCATGGGAAGTATTAAATTAACACCCTAATCCCTGTCAAACTTCATAATTTTAAAACCCTTAATTAAATGCTTCTTTTCTTTCAAAGCTTTATGGATTTCATTAAGCTCTTTCAGGGAAATCTCTATAATTCCAGAGCTATTAACCCCTCTGAAACATAAAGAAATTGCTTCATTATTTGGTTCTAAGAAATTTTCATTAATTAGTATCTCTTTAATTTCCCCTCCACCTTCAACTCTTGAAACACTTCCATCCTTTATTTTTTTCACCCTAATTTTCATAGCAATTATTAATTATTTTAATTAATAAGGAATTCTATACTGGAAGATATACTAAATTTACACTCCCAAAGTCATCACATACTTTTATATACTTTTAATATTAGGATTTTTAATAAAATAAAAAAGAATAAAATGAGTTTTACTTTACCCAAATTAGAATATTCATATGATGCTTTAGAACCATACATAGATTCACAAACTATGGAAATTCATCACACCAAGCATCATCAGGCCTATATTGACAAACTCAATATTGCAGTGAAAGGAACAAAATATGAAAATATGGAAATAGAAGAAATTCTAAAAAATATAGAAGATGTACCTGAAAAAATAAGGAGTGCAATTATTAATCATGGTGGAGGGCATGCAAACCACTCATTATTTTGGGAAATTCTAACTCCTAATGCTAAAGAAAAACCAGAAGAGGAGTTATTAGAAGAAATAAATAAATCTTTTGGTAGTTTTGATGATTTCAAGAAAAAATTCTCTGAAACTGCATTAGGAAAATTTGGATCTGGATGGGCTTGGCTTATTGTTGATAATAAAAGAAAACTCCAAATAATCTCAACCCCAAATCAGGACTCTCCTTTAATGGATAATAACACTCCTATTCTAGGTATTGATGTCTGGGAGCATGCATATTATTTAAAATACCAAAACAAAAGGGCAGATTATATAAAGGCTTTTTTTAGTATAATAAACTGGGATAAAGTAGAAGAGTTATATGAAGAAGTTAAATAACACACTATAACAATCTATAAAAACAAATTATTTCTGAGTATTAAAATGAGTCTGGAAAATCTTGAACAAATATATTCTGAAATTCAAAAATACCCTAAACAAAGAATGACTCAAGATCAGGGTAATGAATTGGCAGAGTATTTATCAGAAGTTAATTCAAAATTATCTATCCTGGAACAAACAAGACTAACTAAATTTCTAATTGATTATTTTGGCCCAATTCTTCCTATAAGAAAAAAAGATATTGGAATTGAAAAAATAATTGAATTATCAAAAGGTAATAGAGCTAATTAAATAACAGTAGTTAAGTTTTTAAAACATAATCCTATGCATTTTCATGGAAAATTCAGCATATGAAAAGTTATTGGCCAGATTTCCAGAAATGGAAAAATCTACAGAATATGAATTGGAATTAATAGCCAGTGAGGTAACACAAATGGTAGTGGAGGGAATTAATGAATATGAGCTTAAAGAAGTGCTCACAAATTTGGAAATTGCACTCGGAATAAAAAACTATTGGAGGGTAATACATCCTGTAGCAACGTCAAATAGAATAATGAAGACTATGGATGAAAAAATTGGTGTGATATTGGGGGAGGAAAATAATAGAGCAGATAATCTTGTGAATCAACCTCAAGATAACAATAGTTAAGTTTTTAAGTCGTTTTGATTACTTATAAACATGGAAAAATTAAATATAAAGGCAGAATTTAGAGATTCAATAGTTAGAGATAGAGAATACTATACTCATTTTCAAAACTATGGAGATGATATTGAAATGGCAGAAGGTGTATTTATATTAGCAGAAATCATTAAAACAGTTAGAGAAAAGTATACTCCGGAAACTGCAAGATTTAACTAAGATGGAACAAAAATCAATTTCAAAAACAGGGGAAATAACAAAAGATATGATAATACAGGATATCTTAGCAGAGCATCCAGATAAAGCTATGTTACTATCAGAAATTTTAATGGAATTTGGCATCCATTGCGTAGGCTGTGGTGCAAGTGGTTTTGAAACTCTTGAAGAAGGTGTTCTAGGACATGGATTTAGCGAAGAAGAGCTTGATATTTTAGTTAATAATTTAAACAAAGCAGTAAAAACAAAACCTGAAATGAAATCTTCATTTAACATTAGTGAATTTTCTATAAAAATCACGCCAAAAGCAGTTAGTAAGGTAAAAGAAATAATGAAACAAGAAGAAAAAGAAAATAATATTTTAAGAGTCTCTGTTCTAGCAGGTGGATGTTCTGGTTATACTTATGATTTAGAAATTATTGATAAATCTTTCAGATCAGATTTGAGCTTTAAAAAAGATGGGCTAATGATTTCTATTGATAAAGAAAGTTTAGAATTCCTTAATGGAGCTGAAATAGACTTTATAGATACATTAAAAGAATCTGGGTTCAGATTCAATAACCCTAATGCTACAAAAGAATGTGGGTGTGGAAAAAGTTTTTCTTAATTCACCACCAATTAATGTTTAACAATATTTAAATACCTTACAAAATGTATAATTACCCATGAAATTAAACAGAGAAAATTCAGGTCTTGCAATAGAAAAAAGTGATTTGGTAAGAGCTTTAAGAAAAGTTCCAGATAGGTTAAAGAATAAAGGTATAGGAATCGATGAGGAATTTCAGGACAAGATAAGATATTTTGTAAGATATTTTGCAGATGCATTGGAAAGTTCTAAAATATCAAGAGAAACAGAAATAAGCCCTGAAACTTACGCATTTTTATACAATGCCACATTAGAAACCCTAATACCTCATGAAGATTCAGGGGAGCAAAAAGTTTACTCAGGAGATTTAGAAAAGTTATATCAAGCATTTAATTTATTAACAGAAACACTCGCAGATTATGCTTTAGGAAAAAAGCATAATGGAGAAGTATTTTCTCAAATGGCTAATGAATATTTCTCAAAGTTGCCAGATTTTTATTCTGCCCATGAATACAGGTCTAAACTTGCAGCCTAGTTAACATAATCTCAGGTATTACTTTAAAAAAACTTGGATCAAAATCAGGTGAATTGATAGTATAATACACTCCAACAACTAATAAAAACAGTGCTATTATGAAGTTAAATTTATTTTCCATGTTTTTTAAAGATTTTAACTGTTTATAAATAAACTCTTAACTTCAAATTCATTTGAAGTTTATTGTTAATTAAATTTTAAAATAATATTTAAAGGTTGTGAAGTATTATTCTTAATTATATTAAAATGAAAGAATTCCCAAAACTTCAAGGAAAAGCAATACTTAGTCCAATGGAAGGAGTTACAGATGTTGCTTTCCGTGAATTATGCAGAAAATATGGAGCAGCATTAACATACACTGAATTTGTAAACAGCACAGCTCTAGTCAGAAAATCCAAAAAATCCCTTGCAAAAATAAAAACTTCTGAAATAGAAAAGCCTGTAGCTGTTCAGCTTTTTGGAAATTCAATAAAAGACATTATAGAAGCAGCAAAATTTTGTGAAAATAGATTTGATATTATAGATATAAACTGCGGATGTCCTGCGTGGAAAGTAATTCAAACAGGGGCTGGAAGTGCAATGTTAAACAATCCTGAAAAAATAAAAGAGATTATATCAAAACTTTCAGATTCAGTAAAAATTCCTATTACTTTGAAAATAAGAAAAGGAATAAATGAAGAAAATACTAATGCAGTTAAAATTGCAAAAATTGCTGAAAAAGCAGGAGCTTCAGCAATTGCTGTTCATGGCAGAACTCAAAAGCAGGGTTACTCAGGAAAAGCTGATTGGGGAATTATAAAAAAAGTAAAACAAGCTGTAAAAATTCCAGTAATAGGTAATGGAGATGTTTTTACTCCAGAAGATTTCAAGAAAAGGCTGGAAGAATCAGGAGTTGATTATATTCTTATAGCAAGGGGAGCACTTGGAAATCCCTATATATTCAAGCAAATAAATGATTATCTCAATACAGGAATATATGATAATAAGGGCAAAATAGAGCAGTTTGAAGAATATCTTAAACTTGCACTGAAGCATAAAATACCTTTTGCACAAATAAAAACTCATGCTGTTTCTTTTACAAAAGGTCTTAAAAAAGGAAGTGAATTAAGAAAAGAAATTAATTTGAAGAAAAATTTAAATGAGTTGCAGATTCTATTAAATAATTTTAAAGATCAAATGGAGGAGTAAAATCATTTAATAAAGGTTTACCAAACTGGCCATTTACAGCATTAACAATATTAAAAGAAAAATCCACCATCTGCCTCCCATATTCATGATACAATTCAATATCATCATCTTCAATACCTGAAATAAATAACAGCTTATTGCACATTCTCATTCCTAAATCATACTCTTGAAAACTATTATAAGCCCATGCAATCGCAAAATAACGGGTTGCATCTTGGATTTCCCCATTTCTCTTAGAATCAATTCCAGAGCACAGCATATCCAAAGCCATACCACTAATAAAAGTTAATTCATGAAGTCTTTCAAGATCATTACAACCCATAAAAGCACTAGAATTGGAGCATTTAAAAATAATTATATCATAAAAAAGCCTTTGATAAACTTTAAATAGTGTTGCTGAAGACAAATTAAATGAGATATGAACTAACAAGAGAAAATCAAGCTAGTAGGTTATTTGTTATTGTACATGATGGATGTGAAATAGACTTAGGTCGCTATCCAAAAAAAAGAGTAGAATCTGTGAAAAAAGAGATAAGAAGAATCAGGGATGAAGAAGTCTATATTGATAATCAAAATTGCCCAGATTCCATTCCTGCAGACCTTAATGATCCTAATAACTCTCTAGATATATATGTTGCTGGTTATTGGTATGGTGGCTATAATTGGTGTGTAAATAGGCAGGCAAATGCTCTAAGAAAAGTAGGATATAATGCAAGAATATATATTCCAGGCTCATTAAAAGTAAATATTCCAAATTAAAATGTACAAACTAGAATTGGAAAAAGTAATATCTGAAATTAAAACAAGAAATTCTAAACAGGTTCTTATTCAGCTACCAGATGGTTTAAAGCCAGAAGCAGATAAAATTATAGATGCTATAGAATCTCAGACAGATGCCAAGGCATTTTTATGGTTAACAGACTGCTTTGGAGCATGTGATATTCCATTAGGGCTAGATATATTAAAAATAGACTTAATGATCCAGTTTGGACATAACAGGTATTGGAAAACACAGGAGTGGTAATGAAAACATTATATGTATGCAGAGCAAATATGGGAAGAAGTCAGATAGCTATGGCTTATCATAATAGTATTAATAATTTAGAAGCTTATTCTGCAGGAACACAAGTTAAAAAAGAAAGAATTGGAAAAAAGTTAGGAAATTTAGATGGAATTGTTGCAAATGTAATAATGTGTATGGGAGAAGAAGGAATAAATATGTTAAATTGGCCAGTTACCCAATTAAATCGAGAAATGGTAAATAAATATGACTTAATAGTTGTTATGGCAGAAAAAGAAACATGGCCAGATTATCTTGAAAAATCAGATAAAACTGTTTTTTGGGATGTAGAAGATCCAAAGGGAAAAGGAATAGAAACCCATAGAAAAGTAAGAGATGAAATTAAATTTAAAGTTAGAGAGTTAGTAGTTTGTATTTAATAAAATGACTCAAATAATTTTTATTGATGCAAAATGGGAAGGTATAATTAATCTAGAAGATAAGCTAAAAACTTATCTTCAGAAAAATAAAATTAACTCTCTAGCTCTTTTTGCTAGTGTTCAATTTTCAAATGTGGAAAATTTCATAAAAGAATTGAATAAAATAAATATTAAAGTTAATATTACTAAAGCAAAACGTACAGGCAAACCTATGCAAATCTTAGGTTGTGATGCTTACCATGACAGTTTTGAAACACCTATTTTAGATGAAAGTGATGCAGTTTTATATTTAGGAGATGGTTATTTTCATCCAAAAGCTCTTCTCCTTTCCCAAGTAAAAAACAATAAAATAAAACCAGTAATAATGTGGAATC
>Ga0208375_1000735_pt1 | contig 43276 bp, 62 predicted proteins | sample RifOxyD1_FD_184038 | JGI IMG/M metagenome (GOLD analysis project Ga0208375, IMG submission 184038) | Soil microbial communities from Rifle, Colorado - Rifle Oxygen_injection D1 (SPAdes) | ecosystem: Environmental > Terrestrial > Deep subsurface > Rock core/Sediment | place: Rifle, Colorado... | reverse complement strand
TCTTGATATGAAAGAGCTTAAAGACGGAATGTTTGTTTTCTAAAGTTATTATTCTCACAAACATTCCGTCTTTAAGCTCTTTCATATCAAGAGCGTATTGTTGCGTAAATAAATTAAACTTTTCGTCTAAGCGCACAAGCGTGTCGTGATCGCTTCTTATCTGTCTTATTTGATTTTTCGGCATAGTCATTGGTAAAACTTGATTTTTAATAATTATGGGTTCTTATCGGTGTAAAAAAGGCTTTTTCTATGTCCCAATTGTATTTATAGATTCTTGAACAAAGGATGCGTCTTTTCATTTTCAAAAACTTAGACCAATTAGATGGAGAATCTTCAATACCTTTGTAGTAAATTTTTTTACTTCGGCCGTCATGTAAAGCATGACAAGAAGCACAAAGCCTTTTCCAATCGTTTGTATCTCTTTTATACTTTCCGGATAAGTTTGCCCAATGTATTTGATGGCCGCTTAATTTTCTTTTATCACAACCTTCACAAGTACCCGATATTCCGAGCCTTCTTTCAACCCATTTATGTAATGTACCATAGCCAACATTTTTACCTTTCCAGTTAACATTCTTTTCACCTGTTATTAGCACAAATTTTTTTGAATTATTCATACGATTGAGTTATAATATGGGTATGTTATGGATAGCTTTTATTCTAATAATGTCTGTGATTATCTCTTGGGTGTTTTATATTGCTTATCATATTTACACAGGAATAAAGATTTATAGAAATAGGTTGCTTTAATCATTATCACTCCTACCTCTACCCGATAGCAAATCTTTTAAATAAAGAGCCCCACCTATTCCTCCTGCTAAAGCACCAACATTCCTTAATGTTTTCCCAACACCTTTTTGTACTTGGAATGTCTTTGCCATTTGTCCTGTTATCTTTAAAACTTCCGGAGATTCCTTTTGCCATATTTCTTTAAGCGTGTTCCTAAGAGCGACTGCATATTGTCCTTCCGCAGAGCGCAGAGCTGAACCCCCTTTTGTATAACCCACGGCGTTTGAAAACTCGCCAATAGATTCTTGTATTCCTGTCTTGCCACCTTTCTTAAAAGCGTTTTCGGCTATTTGAATAGCGGCTTTCTTTTTGCTTTCTGTAATACCGGACTTGGCTATTTTTTCTGTAACACCTTTGAGAATTTTATCGTTAGATAATGCCTTACCACCCGCTTCAGCCGTAGCACCGGCAGCAGTTCTTGATTCACCAAGTGCCCCAATCGGATTAAGAATGTTTTTAATTGTGCTTGGTACTGCTCTACCTGCTACACCTTTAACTGCACCGGTTGCTTTCGCTACCGCAGGAACTCTACCAGCCATACCTAATAGTTTGGGCAGTGCTAGTTCCGCAGAAGCACCAGCTTGTTCACCAACCGCTTGAAGTGGTTGCTCTGAAGCCATTCTTTGTCTCTTGGCAAGTTCCCCTCCAATAACACCCCGTCCTTCTTGAGCTAATTGTGCACCAGCTTGTGGATTAAACTTACCCACTAAACTTGACAGCCCAACTTGTCCTAAAGCACCGACGTTTCCGGCTGTAGTTATTAGAGGAGACAATAAACTTTCAATTATCCCCTTTCCCCCACCTTCTTCTAATCCTGCATCTGCTTCTTTATCACTTAATATATTTCTAATTCTGTTTAGTTCTGTTTGAAAATCTTTATTTGATAAATTTGTGTTTAGAGCAGAAACAGACTTTGCTAATAATTTAGACTCAAAGTCGGATATTTGCCCCGTCCCTTTCATCTTCTCTCTCGCATCTACCGACAAACTGGAAGTTAATTGATCTACTAAATTTTTGGTGTACTGATTTTCTCCGGTTAGATATTTAAAAGGATTTCGCACACCAGTTATTGCACCCGTATCCCTTTCAAGAATAGTGTCTACTAGACCAATTGTTGTTGCCTTTTCTTTTTGGGCTGACATTCTGGATGTCTCCTCTTCTGCTGCGGCCTTTGCTTGTTGCAGGGAAACTGCCTGTTGTGTCTCAAAAGCAAAAGGGTCACCTGTTTCTACTGTCGTCTGTACCTTTTTCGTGGCTTCAAGTTTAGATTGTACTTTTTCCGGACTAAATCCGTAGTCCAATGCCTCCTGTGGGGTATTGAACTTAAGCACCTGCCCTGTCTTTTTGTTTGTGAATTGAATAGGTATTGGTTCCATAATTAGTCGTAATCACCTTCATTAAATCCACCGCCACCGCTTGTTCCTTTATAAGTCTTAGGGTTCTTAAACAAATTCTGAAGCGTGCTTAGGTCAAAAATAGATTGACCTTCACCCAAAACTTTATATTGTGCGAAAGGATCTTGCTGTTGTTGTGGCTGAGATAATTCTCTTTCCTGTTTAAGTGATTCGTTGAATTGTCTTATACCCTCTTCAAATGTAAGGCCAAATTGTTGTGCTTGTTGGCCGATTTGGTATAGTTGTATTGCCGCCTGTACTTGATTAAGGCCTGTAGTCGATTGAATACTGGCTATCGCACTATTAATTTCATTCATTCCCTGTTGCTCTTGTAAACCAACACCCGCTAGTGAGCTGGCTTGTGCTACATCTACAGGCCTGTAACCTTTTTGTAACTCCTGGCCGTAAATTCCTGAAGTTAAAGGAATCCCACGTTTGCCAAAACTTTCAGCTGTGGCAGCGCCTATTTCTTCCCTTCTCACGTCTGCCGTCCCCTTAATACTCGCTATAATATCATCGTATCTTTGTTTAAGTGGTGCCTTACCGCTTTCAAGTGTACCAACCGCCTCAGTTTTAGCGCCTTGTAATGTTTGCTGTTGCTGTGCTGCGAAGTCCTGCGCTGCTTTGACTTCGGGAGCAATACCCGGAGTAAATAGTTTTTGTAGCGCTTGCTGTTCTGCACTTCTCGGATCATTCCTTGAATAACTAAAGCTCTGCCCCGAAGTTAAGGCTTGTCTTGGGTCAACACCAAGAAAACCAGCTAGAACATCGGCTCTGAAAGGTTGACCCGTTTTATTTTGAATATCGTACAGGTTCATTCCCCCATACTGTTCAGGTAAGTTGTAATATTGTGGCATTTAAATAAAAAAGACACACATTATGTGTGCCTCTTATTCACTATTGTCGAATATATCCGATGTCTTTATGTTAATATTTTTTTTGTCTTTAGTCAATTTATCAATTTCTTTGGGATTGTTTTTTATCTTTTGAAATTCATCTTCCGATACATCTATTTCTATTTCTGGTTTTAGATTATTAATACGCATACCGATTCCATCATTTAAAAATACTTTTCCATCTTTATATTTAATAACTATTTTTTTTCTCATGTACCTGATAATGCTTCAGTCTCTCCCAAATAATTGGCCTTTTTCCATTGTACTTCCGCATAAATTGAACTTGTTGTTCCCGAATTGTTTTCTATATTAATTCTAAAAACCGTATCAACTCCATTCCACCCACGGTAATCAAATCCTGAATGAATTGAGTACAGATCATTAGCTATTGTCCCAAATCTCGGATAAATTTGATTATTAGCAACCGCCGTAGTTCCCGTATAAACTGCGATAAAAGGAATCCCAAAAGTTCTAAGTCCACCCTGATTTTCGTTTGTGTATCTTGCTGTAATCGTTACCGAAGTGGCAGTATCAAATGAACCACTTGCCGTTCCAACTCCTGAATTTTGCACAAAACTACTTGCTCTTAAAGATTTCGACCTCGGCTCGAATAAAGACTCGAAACTCACCGAGTCGGTAAATTTAACTCTCTCAGGTAAACTTCCGACTTTTTGCATCCTTGAATTTAAGTTTAGGTGTGAATAGTCCATATTAATGCGATACAAGTTCAACCTCAACTTCAAAACCATAAAATTCCCATGGCTGGTCGCGGCTACTCTCATATATCTTCCAGAATAAGAATATTCCTCGTGTGCCTGAAGGAAAACGATACTCAACAACTCCGTCTACCGCATCACCTATATCTTTCCAGTTAAGCGTTCTTGGTGTAAAAGTATCGCTTATCGCAAAGCTAATCATCGCACGGCATCCGGGATTAAATAATCCTCTTATATACTTCCAGTCTTTTTCTTCCAAACTACCTCCATGAATAAAACCTACTAAACCGCTTGGAATTGCCGCCCCGTTATCGCTTGTTGCTGTTCCCGAAAACTGATACGCCTGTCCGTTTAAATCACCCCAGATAAGTTGTTCATTTCCACCCGCATCCTCATAAGTTCCTAACGCCGTAGGATGGTTATTAAATTTCCATACACTCCATTCGTCTAATTGATAATCATATTTAAAGGTTGGATTTGCGTAAGTTTCACCTATTAGATTATCAGTTATCGTACCCACTATTGAATTAAGATAATCATATTTGTAAACAATTCCCGGTGCGTCATCAAATCTGGCGCCCGGTATTCCTGAACCCAAACTATTGTAAACAAGTCTTTCTAATGGGTTTGAGATAATTTCAGGAAAACCGCCTCCATAACCATAATAGCCCTGCCTTGTAAGATATAATTTATATCCTTCAACTTCGCCCGTCGAAAATGGTGAGCTTGGAGACAAATTTGTGGATAAATCAACCAAACTAAATCCGTCATACCTGAACATTTTGCCTGAAGTCTTGCCAAATATTAGCCTATCACTTGCTTTAAAAATTGAATTTAGCCTGCCTGCGCCTGGTACATTTAAATCATCTGTTGCTGTCCATGTAGTAGGTGTTCCAACTTCACTGAAAAAAGCATTACTTGCGGTACCTAGTGCCCATATTCTGCCCTGATACTCCTCAAATCCCAAAGCCTCAGTTGGCGCACCTGTTGTATCTGTAAATCCCGTACCATTTGTGGTATGTCTTGTAGTGCCCCCGTGTTGGCTTACAAGCATAGTGTCTGCGGTTACTCCGTGATGAACCTGGCTCCCCGAAGTAATTGTTCCGTTACCAGATATAGTCCAAGCACCCGTTCCCGCAATAGAATGGTAAAGAATAGACCCCGACGATCTGTAAAGAAAAACACCTCCGTCGTTTTGCTGCCAACTCCACAAACTATTTATCTGGCCGTTATCAATTGCCGATAAAAGTGTAGTATAGCCTGATCTTTTTTTGAAACCTCCGATTACGTCTCTTTTGACATTTAATGCATGAAGTATCCCGCCTTCTGGTTGCGCAAGAGGGCTCAACTTCAATTGGAGCGCTGGTATATTGAATTGGCGTAAAATTGGCATATTAAAACCCGAATGAATCGCCCTGTACAGGCTCGACCAAATCGACAAGTGTTACGCCCGTGCGATCTCTTGGCGCAATATTAAGTGCGAAATCATCAACCGCTGTTCCAACTCTTTGTAAAATAATCTGTGCTTCTTCTTCTTTGCCGTCCTTGCTTTTAGCCTGACTTTTACAATAGTCAACAAATATATCCGTATAGCTTCTCATTGGCACTGGTAAAATATCCGTATCGTTTACCATTGTTGTACCAAATCTTTGATAAACGATCTCAGCAGTTCCCGGACCTTCGGGTTCAACTACAAATACATTGTTATCAATCCAAGCATGATATGGATGCGAACTTGAATAGATTTGATTAGGCGTAATATCATTTATTCCGAATTTAGTCGATACAAATTTATCCGATCCGTTATAAGTTATCCAAACACGTCTTGGAAAAGTAAAGTCCGCTTGTGTGATAGTTCCAAGTCCATCAGTTCCGAAACCCACATTAACCGTACCCATTGTGTAATCCTCATTGGCCGAGGTTACTTTATTGGCCATTTTGTCTTTACATTCGTTTATCCAATCGTCTATGTCCTGATCTTCTAAGTAAGTTGAGTTCCAAAGTTTTCTTTTCATTCTGTCGCGCATTTTTCCAAGTGAATAAAAGTCATGTCCCGCAAAAGTAGTCCAATCACTTTCAGTTGAATTGACTGCTAAAACCGAATTTCTGAAATAAGTCCTATATCCGTAAGTAGAAGATCCACTTGTGTCATCGAATACTGTAAAGAAATCATTAGGTTGATAAGTAACTGTGCCATTAGTCATTGGGGTTGCCGTGCCCGTAGTACCTGCCGTGCTTCTTTCAAAAACTACTTGATTGTATTTAATAAAGTAGATAGGAGTATCTTCAGGGTGTTCGTAAGTAGTTGCGGGTGAAGTTATTGTCGTTCCATTTGAGTTAGTACCTATTACAACCTCAGTTTGTTCGTGTCCGACACCGCCTATTTGAATACCCCAACCTGTAGTTAATCCTTCGGTGTTTTGTACTCGCAATGAAGTAGTGCCCGCCGCTTCAGTTTCCCGAAGGCGGGTGTAAGGAATATTTAAGTGTAATAAATTTCTGCTTCTAATGAGTGACAAATTAATTCCCCCCTTCCACTGATGTATGTAATGCTTTTCCCATGTCCCAATTATATTTTTCTACTCTCATATATAGTGTGCTTCTTTTAATACCGAAATATTTTGACCAGTTAGTCAAACCATCTTGTATTCCCATATAAGAATATAACTTTGTTTTATTGTCATACTTCCAGTGACACATCCTACATAATCTTATCCAGTCTTTTTTATCTCTTTTATATTCCCCACTTATATTAGCCCAATCAAATATCGACGCATTATCTGCTCCACATGCTTCACAAAAGTTTGGTTGTCCAAAATTGTTGTATAGCCATTGGTGTTTTGTTTCATATCTAGCATTTTCACCCTTCCACTTATGACTATTTTTCCCCTTACCAGAATTGTTCTTACCTTTTTGTCCACAAGAATTACATCTTTTAGATTGTCTACTTGCTAATTTTTTTCCACAATCTAAACAATTTGGCTTACCGCCCTTCCAATTTATATTTAGTTTTCCTTTTTTAAACGACATGGTTTACCAATATTTACTCGTTAAATCAAAGGGTGTGCCCACCGTATAAGTAACTACTAATTTAGGATCATTAGTTCCTTCCGCATAATCGGCCGTAACGCCACTGTCTTGAGCAGAAGCCCAAGCTGGAGGGGAATTGTCAATATCGAAACTTGTCCTTGAACCAAACTTGGTTATACTTGTTTTACTTATATTTCCTAATCCGGTGGCATTCAGAGCCCAATCATTATATGCGCTGGTCGTTAAACTTGTGATGGTGATATCGCTTGCCTGCCTTACGCTTCCAAAAGTGGTGTAATCCCCCGCCGCAAGCGCGGTATTTGATGCCGGATTTGTAGTGACAATTCCCATTGCACCCCCAAATTGTGATGTAACAGAAGCAACCCAAACACTTAATGTTGCTGCACTTATACTTGCGCCTGCGCTCAAAGGTGATGTGTCAAATAAATAAAAACTTCGATATAAGTTTCCCCATTGGTTTGAAGTTGTACTTGATCTTAAGTATATATGTTGAATTTGGCCACCACTGTCTTGCGCGCCGGTTCCGGTAGAATCGTGTATAGTTGCCCACGCTTCGTCAACAGCGTCTCTAAAGGCTCTGCCATCAACAGACGTACTTTCTGGATCGGCATTGGGGTTAACTTCTAATGAATCAAATCCTAAATTTAATCTTGGAATAAATACATTTGCAACAACCATATCAAACCAATGAAATGCTTTCCAAATCGGTTTGTATTCGCAAAAGAGCCTTTTGGAGTATTTATCGTGTGTCCTGAACTCTGCTTTATAAGTATTTTTGTCTAGTTTTTGAAATACGGCATTTGGAAGAATTAAATCAATATGATCCAGCCCGTGACCTAAGATGCTTTTACCATATTGAGTATTAGCAAAGAAAAGTAGAAATCTTTGATTGTCTATAAAAAAACGTTTATCAAACATATTATTCTATATAACCCAAATTTCAGTCAATATAACCCCCGCAGGTTATACTTAAAGGAGAGACCGCCGCAGATTGTTTATAGACTAATGCAGAACCCGAAGCCGTCCTTATTGGTGTTGTAAAATTCATTACAGCCCCGCCATTTGCAGCCAAGTAAAGTGTTCCTAAAATTCCAGTCGAAGTTCCCCCTGATGCTATTTCCACATTAGTTGCAGAACCCGCCGATATTACAAGGTCGGTAACATATATTGCTGATCCTGCCACCCCTGCCCTGATTGTTCCGAGAGTGTTTGTTCCTGTTGAAACCACGGTTGCAAAAGCGTCTGCGTGTCTTTGGCCGATTGTAAGAATCGTGCCCGCATGTAAGTTGGCTATATCCGTTAAAGAACCTGTAGTTACCGTGCCTACTGAAACCCTAACAGTACCATTGGTTAAATTACTTACAACACCAACAGTGCCGCCATCGGGTCTTACGTGGCTTATTTCTTCGCCTGTGTCTGTAGTAGATTTTAAATTTGTGGCTGTTCCTTCGTTAATTCCGATTGTCATTTTGATTTTGGCGTTATTATATCTATATCACTAGAATAAGTTATGTGCGGGCCTAATCCTATTAACATCCCAGCACCTAAAGTTACTTCGTATAACTGGTCTGTTGTATCCGGTGCAATATTTTCATTTCTTGGCTTGTAATCAAGTACAGCCTCGTTTTGAGGCTTATAGTCGATTATTCCTTCGTTGCTTGGTTTGTAATCTATAATCTTTGCGTTTTTTGGCATTAACCGTGTTTGGTTGCGTAGTAAAGGTTGTAAAGTATATCTGCAGCAGCATCCTGTGTTCCGCTTGTTTCTTCAACTCTAAAGTAAAGAGTTCCTGAAAAATGTGTAGGTGTGCCGATAGGCGCAACACTATTTACGGTAGCTTCTGTAATAGTAGTTAAAGGATAAATTGTCCCTCCAAGACTATCCGTTCCCCTAACTGTAATTGTGCCTGTTCCTGTAAGTGCAGGAACCCTGACAACAATGTGGCTTAGCTCTCCGTCTAGAATTTCCTGACCTGTTGCTACGGTTCCTGAAAGTGCTACTGTTAGTGTTCCTTGTTTAAGTTGATAAATCATTAAACTCACCTCCAAAAAAAATAGCACCCCTTTCGGAGTGCTTATTACCTCTCTTGCCTACATCTTATGTAGTAATTTATTTTATAGGAAGAATCTCGTCTTGTAAAGTTTCCAAGAAACTAATGAATTTATCGGCCACTTTTTCGATATTGTAATTATCTAGTACATTTTGTCTGGCGTCTTTGGCGATCTGCTTTCTTGTTTTTTCGTCTTTTACTTTAGCGTATAAAGTTTCCATTTTGTCGTATAAAGAATTAACGTCAGCGGGATAAACATAAGCGCTCATATTTCTAAACCAACCTTTACCTATTTCGCAAATCTCACCCGTTTTGCCATCAATTATCATCTCAGGTTGTGAGTGGCAATTATTTACAATCGGCGGGACTCCACAATTATGAACGAGATACCCGTTTGCCAGATAAACATTGCTATTTGTTGTAAAATTATAAACTAGCAGATTTTTTACTGTACTTCTTTGTATGCTCTCAATTTTGACGAGTTCAAATGCCTTATCGTTTTCACTATCGTTAGAAATTTCTCTGAATTTGCTGGTTCGTTGTTTCCTTGTTTTAGTCTCATTTCTGTCCATTTGATTACTAGTTTCAATCTCTCTTTTTTTATCACCAGATAAGGCAAAATATCCTTGAAAAAATTGAGATAAGAAATCCCTGTTATATGAAACAAATAACCCATTTGACCATTTTCCCTCAACCCCCTTTTTTCTATATAGGAAGATTTCGTTGGTATTTTTTGTCTTAACCAATTCATCAATGTTTCTGAATCGTTTGTTATTGATATTAAGGGTTTCCATTTCCCACCACTCATTTTTCTTATTGTGACTTGGCCGTCTCCGTCTATCATCCCCGCTAAATACGACAAATCTATCTTTGTTAGCTTTACTTTTTTCATTTTCAATCTCTCTTTCATTGTTTTTCGATAGCCCGCCTTTTTTTTGTGCCATAGAACTGAACTGTATGTCCTGTTCATGATTCTTGCCACTTCCTCTAGTGTATGTTCTCGATAGAGACTCAAAAACCTCCTTGATTCTTCCTTTGTAAACGCCCCTCTTGTCATGTTCGTTATTATACAATAGGTGATACTCTTTGGTCAATTCTCCCGCTTTAACCCACCCATTATCTGTATAGAACGGATGTTCTGGTGTTGACCTGATGGTTCCTCTGCTGGTTTTTATTTCAACCAACTCACCAGTAAATTTTCTTACTTGTCCAGATAATATATTATCCATAGAAACTTTAATCTCTTCAGGAAAACACGACTGAGCTTCAACCGGTAAAAGTCCAAAGCCTTCGGTTTGTGAAGGGTGTAGAAGAATATCAAAAGTGTTTATTTCTCTCGCTATCTTGTGTGAGTCTGACGCAAAAGAACTCTTATAAGGATTTAAAAAGTACATCTTGTCGTGGATATTAAGATACTTACCAAACTCAAGTATGGGAAAGCCTCCTGGCGCAACTTGTTGAGTGTGGAAAAACATTCTCGCCTCTGGATGTTTGTCTAAAAACATTTTAAAAGCCTCAATAGCCTCTTGATAACCCTTTCTTGGCGGATTTTCTTTATTAGCACCTATCATTCCAAAAAAGAAATTCTCTTGCGGTAAGTCAAGCTCTTTTCTACATTCTGCTTTATCCATTGGTTTAAATATCTCAGTATCCACTCCTTCTAAGATTAAAGTTGAAGTATATCCCGCATTCTGAAGTTGTTTCTGGCCGTATTTCGCGAAAGTAATTATCTTATAAGCATGGTTTAAATTACTTAATATCGGTGTGTAAATAGGTTCTTGGTCAATCGGTAAGTATGGTATGAATTTAGTTCCATTGTTATTTAATTCTTGAAGTGCTTGCGGTTGAATCGTCCAGATATCCAACATCGCAAAAGCAACATGAGCGCCGAAATCTGCTGAATGGCTAACTAAAGCATCCGATCCGTAAGGGTCGTTCATTTTAGGATAAACCTTTAATTTTAATCCTTTAAATCTATCGTCAATAAGATCTTCACCATTCATAAATGTGTGATATCCTTCCACTCCGAAAAAGCCTATATTTGCCACATTCCAGCCATCCCTGAGTAACCTAAATAATAAATCCCTACTAAAGGTTGCGTAACCACTATTAACATTTACGCTATTACTGTGCCATATTATTTTTAAGTCACGTCTTTTCATTTAACTAAATCATTTAGAAACTTAGCCACTTCAGGCTGGAATCGTGTATTGAAATTCATTTTATTTGGATCGTTGCCGCCACCCCAATGGATAACGCGAATTATCCTATCGTTTTTATTCCATTCATCATTAGCGGGTAAAATTAATTTATCTTTGTCTAACTTGATATCAGCCCAATACCCCTTTGAACTTAAACCCCAAAACTGATCAGTATTCTCTAATAACTGACAGTTATAGTTTCCATAGTGAACTATTATGTTTAAAAAATCCTGCTCCCGCATGGGATATCTTTCAAATCTTGGTGAATAGCAAAGCCTGTGCCAATGGTCAACGAACTCTTTTGAGCGCATAGACACAAAGCCACAATTAACGTATTCGTGTATGGGGTCAATGTCCCACACGCCAACAGGATATGCTTTGTGTTCTCGTGGATTACTATTTAAAACCAGTTTAACGTCAAAATCCCCCTCCCACGCTTCGTTAATCGGCGCGGTGATAATACTATCGGCATCTGCTCCGATTACAACTTCGTAATTTTCAATTAGTTGACTGGCAACAACTGGTTTCGCTCGATAGAAAAATTGACTATCTTGTTTTAGAGCATTGTCAAGAATGTGCCCCGCTATTATCTCTAAGGGAAGCTCCTGTTTAGTGTGGAATTTTCTCAGGCTCTTTTCAAGCATTAACGCCCACTTAACATTATTGTGATCGGCAATGGTAAAGCAAACTACGGGTTTTCTTTTCATTTTGTTTCCTTATTCTGATAGGGTTCACTAATCATACAAGAAAGCGTCCAAGCCATCCCCGCCACACTTACCGCGTTTTCTACCGCACTTTTAGCTACTAATGCTGAATCAATTACTCCTGCCTCAATCATATCCTTAACCTCTCCATCCATTACATCTATCGCTTTGGGGTACTCAATCGGTGTTATTTTACCTAATGCCTCGGCGTAGTCATAACCCGTATTCTCCATTAAGATTTTAAATGGCTTCTTGATAGCCTCACGCAGTATTTGAGCACCCAAAGTATCAGGCCACCAGTCGCCTTGTGAGAGCACCAAATAAGCTACCTGCCCTCCTGCTACTATTCCCTCCTCAATTGATGCCTGCGCGCTTCTAACAGCGTCTATAACGCGTTCCCGTTTGTCATCCAGCTCAACTTCGGTAATCCCACCTACTTTAATTATTGCAACCCCACCCATCATTTTAGCCAATCGTTGCTTTTTAATTCCTGTATCATATTCGGTGTTACCTCTCTTAATCTGTTCTTTTAACTTATCAGTGTATTCTTTAATTAGCGCAGAGTTTCCTTTACCACCTAGAATTGTAGTTTTATCCCTATCAGATTTAACGCTATCAGCACGGCCCAATTCTTCAATTTCAACACTATCAAGTTTTCTACCTGAATCCACATTTATTACAGTACCGCCCGTTAATATAGCCAAGTCCTCCAACTCATCTATTTGCCTGTCGCCAAACGCTGGTGGTTGAATTGCTACTACATTCAATATTCCTTTTAGTCTATTAACAACTAAAGTGGCTAGTGCCTCTTCCTCAACCTCACCGATAATTACTAAGTTCTTGCTTACCTTTAAAAACTTCTCCATAAAAGGCACCAACTCCGGTTGGCTGTGATTTATCTTTTTATTTGTAAGAAGAATGTAAGGATCATCAACTACCGCCTCAACTGTCTGTTTATTAGTTACAAAATAAGGCGATTTGTAGCCCCTGTCTATCTCCATGCCTTGTTTATACTCAATTTCAGTTTCGGCCTTATTACCCCGTTCAACGTCAATCACTCCGTCTTTACCTACCTTTTTAATCGCGCTAGCCACCATCTTACCAAGTTTGGGGTTTGCTGAAGCAATTGTAGCTACACGCTCAACCTCCTTGTCGTTATCAACAGGACGTGATAATTTCTTTAATTCTTTTAAAAGTAACTTAGTAGCTTCTTCAAGCTCGGCCTTTAAGGTCATGGGGTTTTTGCCTGCCGTAATATCTTCCAAACCTTTACTGATTAGCGATTGTGCAAGTATGGTTGCAGTTGTAGTACCATCTCCTGCGATATCGTTTGTTTTGATAGCCGCCTCTTTTAAGAGTTGTGCGCCCATATCTTCAAACTCATTAAACAAGTCAATTCGTAAAGCTACACCGACTCCGTCATGAATTATTCTTGGTGCGCCGTTTGATTGATTAATAGCCACATTTCGACCACGAGGGCCTAATGTGCTAGAAACTGCATCGGCCAAAATATTTATTCCTTCCAGCAATTTCTTTCTAGCGTTAGTTCCAGAGACAATTTTTATAGGAAATCTGCTCATAACTTTGCTAACAAATCTTCTTTCCTGACAAATATATATTCTGTGCCTTCATGTTTATAAGTTTCATTTATCCACTTTTTATGCACAATAATATCCCCAACTTTTACATTTTTTATTTTTTCACCGATAGCGACAACTTCGCCTTTCATCGGTTTGTCTTGCGAGATTTCAGGCAATGCAATGCCCCCCGAAGTCATTTGTTCTTCCTTAATCGGAAGTACTAGTAAATATTTCGGAAACGGATTTATCATTTCTTACTTAAAAATATAGTATCGCTATCATGTAGGTATTCTTTTGTCATGCCTTTAAGTAAATCCGTGTACTTAAAAAATCTTCTATAGTTGTGTTTTTTGAGTTTAGGAAAAGTAGTTTTGTAGCCCCACGGTTTAAGAAGTTCCGGTATTATCTCAGGAAAGCCCCCATTAACCCCAAAGTGTGCCTCACCTATTATTGCGTCTATATCTTTTGTTATCTCACCAAAGTTATCACTTGGAAATATAATATATTCCGCATCCTCGATATCTACTTTCAATAAGTCAATATGGCCTATTTTATTATCCTTCCAAAAGTCCTTCGGTGTTATGCAATCAACGACTATTGCGCTTGTTCCTTTATTCGAACCTCTATCCCAAAAAGTTTGAGGTAAATCACCCAACTTAGTTCCGTAAAGAAACTCTTTGCCCGTTCCGTTTGCCCAAGCTACATTGAATGTTTCTACATTTTTTAAGTGTTTCGTGTTTTCTACTAATGCCTCATATATGTCGGGGTTTGGCTCAATCGCGTAAATCTTTTTAGCGAAGTTGGCAAAGTAAAGTGTAGCCATTCCTACATTGGCTCCTAAATCCATATAAACACCATCTTTCGGTAAATGGAAGCCGTAATTCCCATTAACAAATATCTCTTCAACTTGGTTGTCAAACTCATCATCTTTAATCGGATAGTGAATCTCGGTTTCTTTACCGCCGTTTAAAAGTTCGTGTTTAATCTTTCTTTTTTTCATTTAGTACCTACTAACAAATCCGCGCTTGTTGAAACTTGGCCTACGTTAAACCCTGCGTTTTTAAGCGCATCTACTAATTGTTGGGGTTGTCTGCCTGCCCAGTCGTGTCTTTCTACTACAATTGTGCTTATTTTGTCCGCTACATCCATAAAACTAGTAGAAGATAACAATTCCGTCTCGCTCCCTTCGATATCGCACTTCATAAAATCAACGTGCTTAATATCGTGTTCTTTAAACAGCTCGCCGAGCGTAATAGCTTCAACCTCCTCGCTTATAAACTTATTAGCACTCCCTATTGCGGAGTGCAAACTATACATGGTTTTGTTTTTAACATCGTGGTAAAGCGATAATTTTCCACTTTTAATGTAAATTGCCTTATTTATCGGGACTACATTTTGAATGTTATTAAACGTGAGCATTCTTGTGAGAGTTTGGAAATGTTCTTTTGAGGGTTCTACTGAATAAACTTTATCGGCAAATTGTGAAAAGTAATAAGTAGTAAGTCCTATATTACTACCCAAATCTACTATGGTTAATCCACTTTTACCTTGTAAGAAAGGTGCATAGACATTGTCTCGCCAAATCTCTGAACATTGATGTCCGATAAAATTTTCGGTTATAGGAGGCACAAAGAAGATGCCGTGAAATTCTAGTTTCTTATCATCCATGCAAGTGTGGTGGCAGGACAAGCCCACTTGCCAACCTGCCTGCCACCATTATAGCAACAACAGAAAAACTATTGCAAGTTTTAAGCTGCTACTAAGCTCGCAGTGCCGATAGCAATACCTGTGTTGTAGATAGCGGCTCTCGTACCGGATGACGCTGGTGCGACAAATACCTCTGTATCTGTTCCCAGTTGTGTCGCATTGATAAGAATATCGTAAGACGATAAAACAGGATGGTCAGCTAAAACTGCACCCGTTAGCGCTGATGCCGAAGCCGTACCCGCTGCCAAGTTAATAAACTTGTTGTTTTCAAATAGCGTGTAGCGCCTTACCCCAGTTCCGATAACTACAAAGTCATCGCCAACTGCTTGTGCATCAATAACAAAGGTGTTGTTTCTGAACTCCATACCTGTTGGCCCTGCTGTACCTCCTGTATTAACTACAGCCGCAGGCGCCCATTGCCAGTTACCGAGCCAGTTATTCTCAAACCTTAGTCCTTGAATACCGCCTCCAACATCACCAACTACGTTTACAATAAACGCGGTTCCGTTGTCTGCTGCCGCTTGGTCGTTCTCCACATGGTTATCGTGGAAATAAAGATCGTGCGGAGTTCCGCTTGCTGCGGTTCCTACTCTTACCAAAGCGGTAATAGTACCCAAGTCTGCTGTTCCTGATGTACCTAGAAGTTTAAGTCCTGCGACTTCAACTCCTGCACCGGTTATATTCATAAGCTCGGTGTCAATACCTGTAGCTGCAACATAACCTCTAAAGGTAAGGCCATTGTAATACTGAGGTGCAGGTTTTGCGCCTACTCCTAATATATGAAGTCTGTCTTCATTTACGTCAACTGCCGTACCCAAGTCTCGTGCTGTACCACCATCGGTAGGGACAACCAAAACATAATCGTTTTGATCTGTTTCGGCATCGTCAATTGCGGCTTGAAGGCTTTCTTTGACAACTTTGCGTCCCATAGCGCTTGTCCTATCTCTGTGATCGGAATCTGCTACGCTTGAAACCCAAAACACCTGACCATTGGTAACAATACCAGCATTTCTGATCTCGGTTAATGGATCAATCTTGTAAGTATTAAGATTTCTAAATTGATCTCTCATAATATCTCACCTCCAGTCACGATATTTCTTTTTAATCATATATCGTCTAATTTGTATTTTTTGTCTTACATCTAAACCAGCTATGTCAGCTAACTCATTCCAGTCTAGGCGGCGATATACTTTTCGCCTTGCTGATCGCCTCTTTGATCTTCCCATGACTTAGTTTAGCCCTTAGTATACCTGTTATCTCTTCTCCCCTTAAGCGAGCTAATTCATGAGCGCCAAAGTATTTTTCAACGTCTGAGCTTGTTTTACCCTTAACTGTATCGTCTAAATAAGTAGCTAATGCCTCTGAGCGTTCTCTTATTTTACTCCCGTATTCCCTTTGTCTTTTAGCTCTTAATTTGTCGTTATCTTCTATCGTCTCGGCGATAATTCTTTTGTTTCTTTCCGCATCAAAATTAGGATCGGGATCAACATTTACATATTGGTAGTCTTTAGGGTCTATCATTTTAAGGAACTTATTAGCCTGCTCTCTAATAAGCTCCTGAAAGCCGATTTGATTTATGGTCTCGGTAAATTTTATGTGTTCGATTTACGTTTCCACTCATCAATGTTCAAATCGGCCAAAACATCGTTAATCAGACTTCCTGGTCTCACGTGCGTTGCTTGCTGGTGCTAAACAAAATAGATTCGCAAACCAAACCAAAACAGCTTGGTATTGAATAGTATTTTGCAGTCTTAGAAGTGCTCCACTATTGGGATCTTCCATCCAGTTAATAGGTTCAACCTCGCAGATTGTCCAGCTATTCAAGTTTACGACTAACACTTCCCCATCGGGGACGTCGTAATCAAGAAATACCGCGACTTTTCCTGCTCCTGCGGCGAAGTCAATTCCAGTCCAGCCACCAGTGAGTTCGGTTCTATTGACCTCACGCCTCATGGCGGTCAGGATATCTCCGTATTTCTGATAAAGAGTTTTGTTTACAAAAATTGCAAACTTATCCTCCATTGCGGAGAACTCTCTTGCGCTTATATAAGCAGCTTCCATTCTGGAAAGAGTCAAAGCCTCAGAGCTTGACCCGAATTGCGGAGCCCAACCTGTAGTATTTCTGGCAACACCTGCATAAGTGGAAGTTCCAGTTGTAGATGACAAAGCAGCCCTCATTCCTAAAAATTCGGACGTACCCGCACCTTCACCTGAACCATCCATCAAATAAACAGAATCACTTGCGACAATTGCGGGACCTCCTGTCATAACAACAGAAGTTCCGGTAACTGAAGAAACAGTACCTAAATCAGCTCCACCGGTTCCGATACCCAAAATGGCATCTTGATGGATATATTTAGTAGGAGAAACATCTCCGTTAATAGTTCCATACCAGTCGATTGAACGTCCGTCATCCAAATTGGAATCCGGTTGTTCAAGTGCTGCAGTACCAGCTCCAACGGAACCTCCGGTTGTTCTCACCTGAGAAACAACACCGACTCCGTCTCCGTAAAACTGTCTATTCAAATGTCTACCAAAATCGCTTGCTAGGGTAGTACCCTGTGCAGCAAGCATGTCAGCAACAGCTCCCTTAGATGTTTTGGTCGCATCGATAGTTAGTTTAGAAATATCGAACGCACCTGTCACACTCTCAACAGGCACTGTGCCTCTCGTCAAACGCCTACCTGAAGAAGATAGAACGTTATTACCGTCATCTGCTAAGTTTGAAACTCCCCCGTGACGTGATGTCCAGAGTGAAGCTACAAACTCATCGTTAATGTAGTTTATATTAGAATTCCTTTTAAGCGTGTCCAATAAAATGGTTTGCTTAGGAAAGTTATTCTGGATAAAAGGTAATAGTATCTCCTTTAAGGCGCTTGATGCGTTACTTAATAACATTGGCATAAAATTAAATCACCGTCCTTCTACTCAGAGGCAGATAAATGTTCTAATAAGCTCTGCTTGAGTTCCTCTTGGTTTTGGGGTACTTTAACCTCCGGTTGTTTTGAACCGGCTGTCATTCCCTCCTCTGTTATAAATTCTTGTCTTTTTATGCTCATTATTTTTTTCTGCTTTATATCATCAAGCTCTTTAGAGAACATATCGTTGTATGCTTTCTGCGGGTCTTTAGGATTACTTGGATCTGCCATGTATTCTAAAAGTTTCTCAGGCGTTACTTCAGGCGTGCCTTCTTTTTTCGCTACTCTTATTACTTTATTAACGCTTGAGTAAAGCTTTTCACCTGCGCGCCTTGTCTGATATTGCTCGTTAAAGTATGTTTCTAAGTCCTCTTTGGTTATTATTCCTAAAGACTTGGCTTCGGCTAAGACCTGTTCTTTAACTTTCTCCTGGTCAACTACTTCTTTAGTTGGCGGGTTTTCAAGTTTTTCAAGTCTTGCTTTTAATTCTTCTTCTGCTTTCTTGTATTCGCCTATCCTTTCGCCTCTTTTACCCCAAGATTTAGTTACATCCTCCCAGCTTTGACCTTGCTTCTCTTCAAAATCCTTAACGGATTTGGCTTTACCTACTAACTCTTCAAGCTCTTCAGGTGTAAATTCGCTCTCGCCTACTTTTAGTTTTTCAGGCTCTTCCTTTTCTTCTTCTTTATCTTTAAAGAAATCATCAGCCATATCTATTCACCTCCTTCCCTCCACCACCCTTTGCGGGAGTGATAGTTCCAGCCGTGAATGGCTGGTACCAACAAAAAAGAGCGCTTGTTGGCGCCCTTGTTCGCTATTGGCTAGTTTAATATCTAGCTAAAATAATAATACAACAATATTTCAAGTTTTACAAACCAACACCTAAAAGATTTTTCCAATTTGAAATGGTTGGCTCCGCCCCACCTACAGCCGCTTTAAATACAGATACGGCAGATGTGTATTTAGATGTACCCGGTAAAGTAAAACTTGCAGTACCAGCGGCGGCAGTTGACTGTTTAAAATATTGTGAATAGAATCTTTCAAAGTTATTTCCGTTGCCAACATGATAATCTACCAACGTACCCAAATTTGCAGTAACCGTTTGTGCTGAACCATTATAATCCTCTCCAATGCTGTAAAACAATGCATTATCAGCGCTTGGTGTAACGGCACCAGGCGTAACTAAAGTTCCACTTGCGGATGTTCCTGCATTTGTACCATCTAAAGGTGTAGTAGTATCATAACCAGAAAACTCATTTATAGAAACACTAAGATTGTTTGATCCTCCAATGTTAACCGTCACAGTTCCAACACCACCTGTAATATTTTTGGCATACCAAATTTCAGATATTCCAAATGGTGCTCCTGTACCAGCTGCTATTCCTACAGCTTTTGTATATGTATTTGACAAGTTGTCAGTTACTGTTGCTACTGCTGAAGTAACATGAGTTATTCCAACCACAGCTAAATTCCCTCCAGTTAGACTTGATGTAAAAGGTACTGATAGTGTGGTTCCTGTGGCGCCTTGTTGTACAATAAATCTCGACTGTACTAATGGAGTACCAAGTCCAGTTTTTGTGTAAGTGACAAAAATAGAATATTGTCTATTCGTATGATTTGTATCTGTCTCAGTGGGCCAGGGATTAGTAGGATCTGCATAACCTAACGAAGTATGAAGTTTTGCTACATTTGTAACACCAGTATCATAAGGAACTGTAGTTGTATTAGTTTCACAAACAACACCTAAATACCAACTTCCAGTGGTAAGTGATGTTGATACTGCTGAATTATACCAAGTATTTGCGGTATTAGCTAAAACCGCATCTCCAACCGACTGTCTTGCGCCGACATCACTTCCAGAATCAACATAAATTAAACCTTTAATATTATCATCTGTTTCAGCAGCAATTCTAATTGTTAATCTTATTGTGGTTCCATTTTCAGGAATAGATACATTGTAAACTACACCATCGTTTGCTGCGGTTGACTGTGTAGTACCACCGACATCTGAATATCCAAATGTAGGGTCAACTATTACTGGATATATTGCATTATCAAGCCACGTTTGGTCTATGGTTACTGTCAAAAGTCCGTTTTGCTCATCAATGTTCAATTTTCCCCAAACACTGTCTCCATTAGCGTCTGTTACTTTCGGCCTATAGATATGAAGTGCTTTACCTACCTTATATTCCATTCCTGATTCATCATTCATTACACCTTTAGTTTTGTGATAAACAGCATATGAACCTACTACGTTTTCGGGTCTTTCTGCTCCTTCGTCTATTTCCTGTTGAGTAAGTGGGGGTTGATAGAAAAAGTTCAGTTCTTTAGTTTGGACAGTAAACTCCAAAACATTTGAAACTGGTTTTTCTTTTAAGATAACTTCAAACTCATAGCCACCCTCGTCTAGTTCAGGTTTGTCGTAGAAGTGGACTTCCCGTTCTCCCTTAGACCATTTGATTACTTCGCCAATTGTTTCTACAGTAGCCCCAGAGTAGTCATCTTCTTTTAAGCGTATGGAGAAATTTACTTCATTAGTATCTTCACTCGTGCCCCAACGGTTTATTTTTACTTGAGGGTAAAACTCGTCTGGTTGTTTAACGTCCCCCACCTCGACAGTCACCCTGTCCTTCGGGTTATCTTTAACTTCATGGCTGAAGGTTTCATCCTTAACTGAGTACTTATTCGTTAAAACATTGGAGAGTTTTGCTTGGTCTATCTTTGCCATTTATACTCCTTGCCAATAAACTATATCAATAGATACTGTCCCAGCTCCTCCTAACCAATAAGAAAGTGTACCGTTTGTCCCGCTTGCGACTGGAGGAAAAAATGACCTCTGTAAACCTCCACCAGGAGGAAATTGTCCTCTTGCCATTACTCCTGCTCCTGTTGATCCCCCTACACCGATATTAGTTATAGCAACATCAACCGTACCAGAATGAACCACAATATCCACATTTTCAACGTACTGTTTAGTTCCAGCACCTGAAGCGGCAATTATAGTTCCCCAAACTGCTGCATTAGTCGTTCCGTAAGTTGTAAAAGGAGTTCCTAAATTAATTGGTTTCTGATTGAGCTGAATAGTCCCTGCAGCAAGATTGGTTACCGAAGTAATAGCCGCAAGAGTACCAGTAACTATATTGTTAACAACACCTACAGTTCCAAGGGTTTGCTGCGTACCAGCAGCCTGACTATTTAGAACCCCAACAGTTCCTAACGTATTAAGCGTTCCCGCAGTTTGAGATAGTAAACTATTTACAATACCCACAGTTCCAAGTGTATTTTGAGTACCGGCAACAATAGTTGTTACCGTTCCTGTAGTTAAACCTGAAACTACTCCTACTCCTGTCGTGGTTCCAGAGCTTTGAATAGTGCCTGTTAAAATGTTTATTGAACCGTTTGTAAGATTTGATACAACTCCCACACCAGTCGTAGTCCCCGAATTAAGCAAGGTTCCCGCAACTACATTTGTAATCGAAGTGACAACTCCAACCCCTGTTACTGTACCCGCAGCCTGAAGAGTTCCTGTAATAACATCTGTTTTAGAATGTCCTGCTGTATCTGTTAAAAATGCGTAAAGCGTTCCTCCTGCATCTGTTCCAGCAACAGAAATAGGATTAGTTGTTAGCGAACCAGCGTTAGCTTGTTGACCAACCATCGTTCCAACCACAATCGTACCAACACTTACACGAACAGTTCCGTTAGTTAGATTAGATACTGTTGTAATTGTATTTACTGAACCGACATTAGATAACGTACCTTGACCTATTACAGTACCAACAGTACCTAACGTATTCTGTGTACCTGCTGCTATTGTTGTAATAGTTCCCGTATTAAGAGCAAGAGACGCACTTGTTGATAAAACACCAGCACTCGTAACTAATGGCGCATAGACAGTTCCTCCTGCGTCTGTTCCTGCCATAAGTATAGGATTTGCCACTGCAGCCGCACCACTGGCGGCTTTACCTCCAACAGTACCCACGGACATCGCAGTTAGTGCCGCAATAGTTCCCGTGACAAGATTATTCACTACACCAACCGTCCCTAAAGTATTTTGTGTTCCAGCTGCAATAGTAGTAATAGTTCCGCTATTAAGAGCCAGAGTAGTCGTAACTGTTCCACTTTCAATCGTCCCGATATTTCCTATTCTTGTTACAAGATCAACTGTTCCACCAGGCAAATCTGGTAAAGCACTAACTGTACCCGCTGTGTGAATTACACCTACATTAGCAATTGAACCTAAAGTACCTGCATCATGCAGTCTATTAATAGTCCCATTAACAACAGATACGTTTGTAGTTCCAGAGGCTCCCGATAAATCCTGAACATACATTGCGCCCGTTGCAGGATTACCTCCCACTCTAACAATATCTGCTGTACCTGTGGTATCTGCCGTACCTGGTGTGCCTGAAGTTACGGTTAAAGTAGGGTATTTATTAGCGTCTATTGCCGCATTGTGTTGTGTATCAGTTTTTGCCATTACTTACCCTTTCCTGAAACATTAACAGGTTTAAGTTTTCTTTTGTCTACCGGTTTGGGTGGTTCTTCTTTCCTTGTAAGTCTTATTCTTGCCTCATTAACTACACCTATGAAATCTATAAATTCGCTATCTACATTTATTGCACCAAAAGCCTTACCTATGAATTGGTCAAACTCACTCTTACGAGTCCACAATTCATTAGGGTCCCACTCAAACTCATAACGAAGTATTACTAGTCTTTTCTTAGCCATTATTTTCCTTTCCTAGCCATGTCCAGCGCCCTTTTTGTTTAATTTTTTCATCTGTTTAAACAATTTGTCTCTTTGTTCATAGATTTCATCTTTCAATATTTGTGTCCTAAGATAACCAAATTTGGCATGATTATCTTTTTCCGTAAACCTTTCATTATTGTTATAAGTTTCTCTTAATTCAAAACCAATTTTGGCTTGTTTTCTCTTTAAAATTAAATATGGATAAACTTGTTTTAATAACTCTTTTGCTTTATTATCACCAATTCTCCATACTCTACTTATCTTCCATTTCTTTTTTACTTGTCTTCTTGATACATTCCCTCCAACTTTATTTAAAAGATATTGCATCAATTTTTCGTCAGTATTTGCAATATGAATATATAAAATATGCCTTTTTCTTAATTGTCTCGTACCTAACTGTTTATGAATTGAAATACATCCCTCACCATCTATTATTCCTGCCAAATATGCTTTTTCTACTTTTGTTAGCTTCATACATTTATTGTATGTCATGCCATTGCAAAAGTAAATTAGCTTTTCTTTTTACGTTCTCGACTCATTTCCAAAGCTATCGCAACCGCCTGACTCTTCTTTTTGCCTTCCTTCATTAACTTTCTAATCTTTCTACTAATAAATGACTTTTTACCTTTTGGGTATGGTTTTCCTTCAGGCATCTTCACCGCCCCCTTTCTTTGGTTTATTTGCCATCTTTTCAGACATCTTCATTTGGTGTTTAGCCATTTCTTTCTTCATTTGTGAGCTTTCCATAGCTTGTCTTTCTTTTAAGGTCATGTCCTGTATGGCCTTTGCCTTTTCGATTTGTGCTTTATCTTCGCCTCTTACTATCTCTACCTCGTGCTTTTCTCTTTTTAACTCCATCTCTTCCCTTACTTTCTCTTCTTCCAAGCCGCCTGAGTTGTCTTTGTTTATTAAACCCGTATCGCGAAGCGCCTCAACCACTCCTATTTTCGTGGAGTCAATTAGTTTTTCATCCGCTTCAGGTCCTACCACTCCTGCGTCTTTTAAAACCTCAACTACTGCTATCTTTATCTTATTCATCTGATCCTCACTTAACATACCTTCGTCTTGATACTCATTCATCGCCTCCATAAAGTCACCCGCAGGACCGTACTCAAATGCTTCTAATAAGTTTTCAATAAATAGTGTCACAGCTTGTGGGGGTACTATACCTAGTTGTACTAATTGAATTAAGTATTCACCTAATTGACGTGCGTATTCTTTCTGGCCCTCCCGTGTATAGGCCATGCCTTTTTGTACTTCAATCTTTACATTGTATTTTCTGGTAATAGGAATGACATCCTCCTCCGGTTCGACTTTAAGCTCTTTCCTTTTATCCAGCGCTGTTGCCCCTATTACATCAAAGTATTCAGGCTCGCCCTTTTCTTCATGATATACGCTTTGCGGTGTAACGAAGTATTGATCGGCTAGTTCGATGAACTTCTCGGCAACCATTCTTATGGTGCGCTTCATCATCCTATCCGGCATAACTAAATTAGCGTATTCACTCTCTTTTAAGCTCTCTATTGCCTGCCAGCCCTTAACGCCTTTTGGTAGATTACCCATAGTTGAAGTTGTAACCCCTTGCTCGGATATGAAGTTATCCAATAATCCTAAATAGTTAAAAAGAAACGGCGGTAGATTGCCTATATTTTGAAATATCGGCGGTACGCTTTTATATTCAACCTGCTGACCTCCTGGAATGTTACTAATATTATATTGCTCACCCTGGCGTTTAGCGATAACCCCTAGTGGAAACGCATTGGCGTATCTTTCAATTCTTGAAACTATCACGTCCATGCTTTTATTAGATGGTATAAATCTCTCAATGGGTGAAGTTTGATACAAAGGCCCGTATTGAAACCTCACATCAACTAATGGATAGCTTCTTAAATCAATATACTCATCTCTTAACCAAATATTGCCTGCCGAGAATACCTGCCTATAGACTATATCCCCGTAATCTCTGTCCTCTAATATTTGCTGGCCATTCTTTTGCTTCTTAATCTTTTTGAAATTCTCATTATTTAAATACTCTTTGACATAAGCCTCTTTTTGAATGACTGTCGCGCTCCTATCATCTGAAAACTCTTTACCATATCTTACACTCATATAGGCGGCTTTAATCTCGCTTGACGCTTGCCTATTATCGGGGTTGATTGAATCTCTTTGCTCTTTATCAAACCTGTCGTCTGCTTTAATCTCGGCAATATTTCTTGGCTTGCCTATTATCACAAAAGGACAATCCTCTATCTCATTCATGTCTCCTAATAAGTAAACATCAAATGCATCTCTTACTCTTGTTTTTATCTTTTCATGAATAGCGTCAGGCCATACCTGGATGTAGCTTATTGAATGTTTCCCTGCCAAAAGTCCTGCAAATGCTATCTTGGTCTTTAAGTCTTGATTCTGATCGCCCATTTCTTCCTCTAACCAATAACCTACTCTTTTGGCTTGCTCTTTGGCTTTCTCAACCGCTTCCTTGTATTGGGGGTTCTCTGCCTCTACCATCTGGCCTGTCTGCGGGTCTTGTTGTGGTACTGAAGGAAATTGCGTCTTATCTACTCTTTCAGGATAAATCTTGGCTACATAGTCGTTACTTACCAATAAATTAACTATGCCCTCTAATTGGCGTGAGGCTTTAGGTATTGCGCGTATGCCATGATATAGCTCGCTTTCCTTGGTTAAGTCTATTATCTTGTTTTGAGTCCTGCTAACGTATCTGAAGTGATAGCCATCAAAGAAGAAGTTGTTATCGTACCATTTTCTTTCAAAACCACGCCTTGTACCCTCGGCGGCTTTCATCATCTCATCTACCGCCTGACCCATATGCTCGGTTTGAATTGTGCTTGTCTCGTAATTACTTGGTTTTGGCATTTTCTAATACAAACTTATTAAAATCGTCATCGTCTAAATCTTCTATTGCAATTGGTTCTTCTTTCGGTTTCTTAACTTCTATATTAGTTTTATCGGCTAATTCTAAGTTAGCGTAATCGGTTGCGTCTTTACTTTTTAAAGCATTAACCAGGCTCTTGCGCTCTTTTCTATTGTTATAGTCTTGGAAGCCCAATAGACCTAATAAACCAAATATAACTAAAACTAATGCGATTTCAGTCATTTAACTAGCCCTCTCATTCTGTAGTATTTCTCAAATGGATTCGGTACTTTATAAACTCCGCCCCAGAATGCGGCTTGGTCAGGTCTTTCAAGTAATCCTCTATCTTGCTTAATAACTCTGAAATATATCTTTACGCCTTCATGGTCAAATCCTTTCCTCCAATCTTTGCCAGCCATAGTCTTTAGCGTACTCTCGGCGTATTTGCTCATGTGCCTTTCTTTGATACCGAACTCGACCTCATTAATATCTAGCTTTTTGTGATTGTAAAGTCTTTCTGCTACCTCACCTATTACGACAACAGGTAAAGATGCGCTCTCTAATAAGTATTCGCCTCTTTGAAGAGCATTACTTATCTTTAACTCATCTACCGGATAATCGCTTTTATAAGTTTTCGTAGATTTCTTCGCCATATAGCTCACCCCTCATTCTTTTAATTGCGCCTTCTTTAAATTCTTGCATTTTTGTTTTCTCTTTACCTTTCTTGGTTGGCAGTCCCGGTCTACTCATAAAAAAGTATCTGTCTCTATCATAACAATGGTCATCGCCATCCGTGTCTACATCCTCGACTTTTGTTTCATCATACACCAAAGAGGGTATTGTTCGTATTGAATCCCTGCACCCGTCAAATAATTGATACCAAGGTAGTCCATCCGGCGCTAAACTCAATGCCTCGCGATATCTTGCCAAACCGTTGGCTCTATCATTATCGCCCCTAATCAAATTAAGTCCTGCGTCAATCATTATCTCGGCGTAGCTTTCGCCCTCGGTTAAGTCTTTATCCTTACCTAATAATATCTTATTCCACATTGCCGGGTCTCCTACCCAGTAATCAACCTTCACACCCATTTTCTTACTTGTCGCATTTAAGACTCTTGCTATTCTTCGTGCGGTCATTGGCTTGCCAAATAGTTTCTCAAACCACAATGAATTGCCGTAATACTCTTTAACCAAAAATGTCCTACCGTCAGGGTTAACTGTATACCAACTTGCACTCATTGGCTTATTCCAACCTAAATCAATCGCGCCATAATATACCCAATTATCAGGTATTTCAAATGGTTTAATCACATGAGTATCGCGCCTGAACTCTGCAAACACCTGGCCCATCGGAACATCCCAATCGCCATGCCTCCATGCTTTATAAAGACTCATGTTGGTGTTTTTTAGATTATCTAACATGAGTAAATATCCCGGATCGTTTTCAATAAGCGTTGGATTGTCTTCAACCATTGCTTGAATGAATATTCTTGATCTGCTTATCATTTCCATTTTACCGGTTATCGGGTTCTCTATTTTAGCCGAATATGTGTAAGGCGTACCCCAAGGAACAATATCTATAAATCTATCTTTTACCCAAGCGTGTCCCGGGCCACCAGGATTAGTTGTACAAAACACTTGCGGTTTAATATCTATAGTTGATCTGCAAGAAAATAATAACTTCTGATACAACTCTTCGCTTGGAATTAAGGTTAACTCTTCTATAACCATGCGCTGATATTCCTGACCTAAATATTTCTCAAAAGAGCTCGGGTCTTTTAAATGGCCTGCTCTAAATACCGCACCTCTTGGGAATCTAATCTCAACCGGCTTGCCGGCAAATACTGCTCCGGTTGTTCTATACATTTGCCTTGCCCTATCTACCCAATCGGATAAATCATCATAGTTTTTTCTTATGATTAGCGCTCTATATCGAGGATTGTTAATGTGCCTTAGTAACCATGCCATTCCGGCATCCGTCTTTCCCCCACCCCTTGCACCGCCGTATAATATTTCAAACTCGTTTCTTGTTAGTGCTTCAGTCTGCGGACCTTTATGTGGTTGCCATATAATATTCTCATTCTTTTTTATCATTTACACTTGGAAGCACCACCACACCGAGTGGAGCGCCATCCTCTCCTGTAATTTCTTGTTTATCTTTCCAGCCAAATCTATTCTTCATGTTAAATATCCAAGCCGTTGGATTTCCCTGTCCTGCTGTTACCATTTCAATGCCCAATTCTTCCCAAAATACCCTTGAATATTCTTCTCCTTTTTTTATGGCGTATGAAAATTCTTTATGTTTTTTAACCCAACGATATAGCGTATCTTTGGTAATATCCAAATGCCCAGCTACGGCTTCTTTTGAAAAACCACGCTTCATTACTTCTATTGCCTTATCACAATATTCTTCTTTGTATTTACTTGGTCTTCCTACTTTTGCCACGCTTTCCCTCCTTTTTAACCACTTTAACCACAGGTTTCTTAACTTCTGGTACAAACTTTGGTTTAACTACTTCTGGTTCTTTGCCGACTTTATATTCTTTGCCTAATTCTTCAACATAAACTCCATAATTATTAATTACTTCGGGGTCTCTTTCTTCGCTTTGGCTTAATTCACGCATTTCGTTTCTTTTAACTTTTTCTTTTAGGAGTTGATCAAATTCTTCTTGTGTTACATATTTCATATACCTCACCTGCTTTCAAAAAAAAGAGATGCATTCCTGCACCTCTTATATTGCCATTGTCGGATGTGTCCGATAAGTAAATAATACAATTTTATTCGTTTGTAGTCAATTTATGCGTTATTAAAGAATGCGCATCCCACTTTATTTTGCCTTGCCGTATTGTGTTAGTTATTATCCCTTCAATGGTTTTTTTAGAACCATCGGAAAAATGTATAATTTCAGTAACTACCTTGCCTTGTCTGTTTGCTGAACTCCTTAGATTCATTTTCTAAGAGAAATAAAACTTGGCTTGTCATTATATAGAAACTTGTCCATTAATTGTGGTATTTCTTCTTTGGTATCAGGATAAAACTGAATTATGTTCGGAAAACTTGCAGTTATTATTTGAGGTATATCGGTTGCGTTGTGGCTAAACCCATCATGGGCATAAGTTTCAGCTCCTCTGCCGCTTCCTGCCAACTTAACGGGTAAATTCTCATGATTTACATAATTTCTGATAAGTTCAAATGGCCTATAAATTAAAAATGTGGTTATTGAATAAACTATCGGTATCTTCCCCTCTTGCGCTAATCCTATTCCTATGCCCATCATCGCTTGCTCTGCAGCACCCGTATTGACGAACCTGTCAGGAAAATCTCGTCTTATATAATCAAACAGGCCAAAACCTAAGTCTCCCGTGACCACATACAATCTATCGTCATCTGCCATCTTCCCGTGCAGCTCATAACCCCACCAGCCCCGCATTGAATCGTATCTTTCTTTTTCAGTTAATCTTTCCATAATGGCTTGCAACACCCCTGTAACTACCAAAATCACTATTGGTTCTTCTTACTTCAATGTCAGAACAAAACTCTTTTAACCTTGCCTCAAGAGTGTCGGTGTCTATTGGGTCTAATGCCCCGTATCCGTTGCAATTGATAAATATTTTTAAATTGTTGATTCCCAAGTCAGTCCTTAGTCTTAACGCTTCCCAAACCGACCCCTCCATAGCCCCGCCGTCTGAAAGAACCAAATAAACATCTCTATCGGGGTTGCCTACTGCCCTGCCCAGGCTTATCACCGCCCCGCTTCCTAAACTGCCCGTTGCCACCTCACACCCATCCTCTAAATTACAGTGGATATCATGCAATGGTAGTTTGATTTCTTTGTCTTCATATTTCTCTTGAGCTACCAAGTGTGCCAAATGTGCATGGCCAGCGTCTAGGATAACGATATCCTCTGGTTGTTTAATTTGATAAATCTCCTCAAGAACTTTAGCCATGCCAAGACAACTACCCACGTGGCTTAACTGTTCATCCTTACTAATCTGTAATATTCTTTCGTGCATAATTCACCATTTCCTGAATAGTTTGTTCGAGTGATTTAGTTATCTTCCAGCCCAAACTCCATATTCTTGTGTTATCGCTTACCCAATCCGTGCTGTCGTATGACCTCATGCTCTCTACTAATTGTACATTGGCTTTCTTACCCGTTGCATTTTCAACCATTTCTCTTACCTCTTGATTTGAGTAGCTTTTGCCTCTGCCTACTTGATATACCTCGCCTTCAAATAATCCTTTATCCGCAATTATCAACAAAGCATCCACAACATCATCCACATCTATGTAGTCGTGGTGAGGCTCTGGTACAAATGGCATTTCCTCGCCTTTTAAACAAGATCTAATAAGCGTAGGAATTAAGTGTTCGGGCTGGTCGCCTATACCTGTCATGCTAAACGGCCTAACTATTGCTATCTTTTTATCTTGTATCTGCAAAAATTCTTCGGCGGCCTTTTTGCTTAATGAGTAAGTAATTTGAGTCGGCCTTGCAACAGAACTTGAGCTTATGTAGATATACTTCGTTTTATCATCCAGGTAATCCATTTCGGTTATCACTCTCATCAGATTAGCTTTGTATATTTCTTTAGGATCACCCCTATGGCCTGCTAGATTACCGAATGCGGCACAATCAAATACAACATTTAGACCTTCAGGTATAACACCATCCCTACCCAATCTAAATACTTTGTTGTTCGCTTGTTCCAACCGACTGACTAAGGCTTCCCCCAACAGCCCATGCGAACCGGTACTCGCTGATTTGTAGCGTTCCATTTACCTCCCTTCTAAAAACTGGTTGACAACATCTTGAACAGAGTATTGTAAATTCACTACCTTGTATTACCGTATACCTATCATTACCTCTTTTAACTAGAATTGTGCCGTCATCACGTATTTCACCAAGTAACTCAATACCGCCCCTCATTTTTAACGATAAATATTTATCGCCCATTCTTGAGCGAAGCATTACATCTTTTGCATTTTCTTGACCGCTCACCTCGCAAGTAGAACAAATAATAAACTTCTTCATTTAATTGCTTGCAGATAAATTATGAATTTTTTCATAATAATCTCTAGCCGACTTTAGGCCAGAAAAAGTACCTATATCTTTCCAATACATAGTAGGATCATAATATTTGACAAATTCTTTCTCGCCAAAAAAGTATCTTGGACTTATTATTTTTGTACCAGTATAAATATTTCCGTCCATACTAATTATATTTTTACCTTGCGACCACCTGAACATTTGACCAATATCTATATCAGTTAATGTATCGCCATTCATAACTACCGTGTAATCGGTAAATAACCAGTGTTTAAGTGATTGTATTGTTCCCTCCTCGCCGAGAAGCGTCGGTTCGTAAGAGTAAAGAAGTCCTGTACCAAAGTAATTCATAATAACTTCGGGTTTGTAATGTAAGTTTACCATAATCTGTGTAATGCCGAACTTTGATAGGTGAAAAACTAAATGTTCTAATACAGGGTAATTGCCCACAGTTATCATCGGCTTTGGTATTTCTTTTGTTAATTTGCCAAGCCGTGTACCTCTCCCCGCCGATAAAATCAAAGCCTTCATATAAATCGTGTTGTTGCTCCATTCCAATCTATACCACCATGATCTACCCATTCAAGACCTATTTGGTTTTTAAAGTATTCTTGTTTTTCCATAGGAACTATAAATACCATGTAACCTCCACCTCCTGAACCGCACAATTTACCCCCATAAGCACCTAAATCTCTTGCTTTGTAATAGATTGTGTCAATTTCCGGCGTGGTCACATTGTTGCTTTGCTTTTTGTATCTCCATGTATCGTCTAATAATTTGCCTAATCCTTTTATATCGCCTTTATAAATTCTGTGGTAAGCATCATTTGCTAGGTTCTTAATTATATCAAGTGCTTGTTTTTGCCCACTAGATATTGTTTTTAGATTCTCCTGAAGTTTGGGGTTTTTGCGTCTTATCCTTGTATCAAACAATAATAAATTCTCTGTGACTTTTTCTGCCACTTCTCTATGAATACTTTGTATCTCAACCCTATCATTGAATTTCATTAAATTAAACCCGCCAAATGTCGCACAAAATTGATCCTGCTTACCTCCGAATAAATTTAACTTATTGACCTCTATATCCCATGCCTTCTCAGCTATTTCGTACCTTATTAGTTTTTCTCCTTTTAATTTAGATAGTCCGGCCACCAAACAAACCGCGGCTGATGCTGATGTGCCTAAACCGCTATGTATAAATCCATCAAACTCTTGTAAAAAGTAGTTTGGTCTATAAATCTCTTTAAAAAATGCCTCATAAAATTTAGGATTGGTATTCTCTAAATAACCAAAATCTACTTTTTCATCATCTCCTAAAATAAACCTTTGCCTTATATTTATCGCCATATTTATACAAACACCGCCATATTTAGATGCGTATTCTCCAACATCACTTCCCGATCCAAATAAACTAATTCTGACTGGAGCCTCACACAAATATTTCATAGCTTTATGTTTACTTTGCCTAAATCTATTTCTTGGTTGTCAAACGCTATCTCTGGGACAAATGTCGAATATTTATTCAATACACCACTAATTACTTCTAATAAGTAAAGTTTTTTTGCGACATCAAAAGCGTGGACAAAACCATTTCCCGACCATATAAACACTTTGTGTGTTTTGGATAATAATTTTAAAAGTTCAACATTCGCCGGTATTGGTTTGCCGCCATCAACCAAACACTCATCAGTATCGAAACAAATATTCATATAAATGCCCTCCTATTTAAACCACTGAACCAACTCAATCTACATTCTCCAGAACAAAATCTTGCGGTTTTTTCCCTAGATTTATTAATTTTAAATCCCATGTTATTTATTGTTAACGAAATAGTTTTCAATAATCTCCGCAACTTCGTGAAGTGCGACCAACTGGTTTTCCTGAATTTCGGTTGTCGAGTCGCCCGCTCGTTCAAAGTCACAAACTACTAAACCGTTTTTCCTTGCCCAATCTAAGGCTAAATTAATGTTTCTAGATTTCCCCGAAGTTGATATTCCTATAAAAACATCTCCCTTTTTACCCAGTGCCTCTAGTTGCCTCACAAATACCATTTCAAAGCTGAAGTCGTTTGCTATTGAAGTCAGAATACTTGTATCTACAGTCAAAGATAATGCTGGTAGAGCCCTTCTTTCGTGTTGATATTTACCAACAAGCTCTGCGACAAAATGCTGACTTTGGGCTGCACTACCTCCATTACCACAAACTATTATTTTATTTCCACTCTTAATCGCATCTATACAATGTTGAGCAAGCGTTTCTATTTTCATATTCTCTCTTTGGTAATAAGTTATTTAAGTTGGCTTATTTCAATATAAATATCTATTTTCCCTTCACGCAAGTATTGCATAACAGCGTTCCAAACTTCCTGAAAAGATTTCGGGTAATAGGTTATTTTTTTTATTCTCTTTTTCATTTAAGATTATTTCTAGTCTTTACCAAAAGCAGTAGAAAAATAATCATAAGCTCAAGTATCGGGACTGAGACACTTCGACAACCCAATCCCGATTATCAACCTACAACCACTCACCGGTTATCAAATCATAAGCCGGCAAATAGAACTCCTGATACGTTACTGCGCCGTCAACTACCCACACTATTCCAGAGAAAGCACAACCGTCTTTCTGTTGGAATCCAAACTCCCAATCCGTAGAACCTAATAAATGGAAGTTGTCTTCAACTCCGTCATTAGGAACTGGATTCGGAAGCGAGTGTGCGTTTGAAGGATTACCTACTTCTCGGTAATAAAATACCGCCTCGCTACCTTGAGTTGGTTGCCATTGCAAAAGAGCATTGTCTCCTGATCTTTTAACAATAGGATTTGCAGGAAGCAACACAAAATCAACCCCTACACAAGTCGGAGCACCAGCAGGAGTAAGTTCAATACTACCTTCCGGTTCTTGTGGTTCTTCTGGTGTCGGAGTAGGCGTTGGAGTTACTTCCTCATACTCACAATCACCCTCCTCGCCAAAATTTAATGCTTCCTCGTCCTCACAAACTTCCTTCGGTTCTTCCGTAGGAGTTGGTGTCGGAGTAGGAGTCAACGTCTCAGTCGGAGTAGGGGTCGGTTCTTCTGTCGGCGTCGGAGTAGCCGTCGGTTCAGGACTCTGACACACAACACCAATCCAACTTATTGTATTAGAACCAGATATTACTTTTACTGAGTTGCCCTCATTAAGATAAAAATGAACAAATGGTGGGAAATGTGGCAACAAATAAACCGCACTTCCGCCTTGTCCTATGTTTCCTGCATGAACATAAGTTGACCCAACAGTCTGGTCGTCACTCGGACAAGAAACAATTCCCCATTGCTCATTTATATCCACTTTTTTACAAGTCAATGGATTGTCTGCACAAAATTGCGCAAATTCTGAAGCCGTATATCCTGATAAACTCGCAAAGATAGTTTTTGCAAGTAAAAACAAACCCGCCAAAACTATAATACCAATTAATATTTTCTTCATTTCGTTTCACCGCCCTTTAACCGTTTCAATAGGATTAAATTTTTCATATTGAGTAGGCACTTTTACTGATACCGTTTACAATTCTCCACCTTCTTCCAAACATTCTTTTCAGAACTGGCTAAGTAAACTATTTCCATTTTTTTCTCAGTTTCTCTTTCATCTCGGCCGCATTTCCTAAGTTTTTAATTTCTCTATAAAGAGTTTCGCTTATTCTGAAATTACAACGCTTGCAATAGTATTCTCTTGGACTGAATGAATAGTTGTGATTCATGCTCCAGACAACACCACAAACGGGGCATTTATCCTCCCACAGTAATTGATAATTCGGTTTTTCTTTCATTAGGGCCTCCCAGCTAATGCCGGAGTGTTGGAGTTATGACGCTCCGACCAGCATTAGCCGGCAGACTCTAATTCTTTTAAAATTGCAGTTAAATTATCTTTTAATAATTCAAGTTGAAATTGCTTAACTAAACCTTCTCGTTTTCGATTTGCTAATAGAATATTAGTAAAAAGACCAAGTGAGTATTGTTTGTAATTTACATTTATATATGCTTGCCATCTTTTTGCCTGTTTATGCCACCGAATACCAGTGTAACCAGATGTATTACTTTTAAGTAATGGCTTATTAAATGAGTTTTGACTTCTCGTAACCATTCTCAAATTAGAACTTCTATTGTCCAGTTTATTTCTATTTATATGATCTACTTCACAACCAACTGGTACCTTTAGTATCAAACGATGCATATATATTTTTGTGTATACGTTTTTACGATAAGTAGCCCTAACTGCGTATCTTCCATCGAAAGACCACTTAAACTCTGATAACCATTGATAGTTTTTATCATCAACTAATGCAACTTTATTTTTAGTAAGTTTTATTTTCCTCATTTTGCATTTGTTCTAAAACCACCCGTAAGTTGTCTCGAAGTAACTCTAGCTGAAACTGCTTTATAATACTAACCCCAACCCATTCGGCGTGTAATTCATCGAATTTATCTTTACCGAACTTTGTAATGTACCAGTTAAAATATGGATATGAGTCTCTACTCGAATGCCGGAAATTACAACCCCAACAATTAGTATGACAATTTCCATTTGGTCTGATGTCCCACCTTAGACTTAAATTCTTTCTACTGAATAAATGACTATTGCCTAATTTTTCTTTAGAGTGACAAATTACGCATTCTTTTTCTTGTAAACGTACGATCTTGCTTACTAATTCGTCTAACTTGGTTATAAGTCCTTTTCTACTTGGTTTTCTTAGCATGTTTACGATAGTATTTTTGAATATAGCTGATTAACCCTCGATGAACCTGAAACACTTTGGACACTGGTATGGTTATGGTTTGGCCGGAATCAACCATCCTTATAAGAACCAAGTTTTCGTTTGCGTCAATTTCGACACTTTTAGTTTTCTTTATTTGTGTAAGCTCTTCTGTCTTAATTTTCATTTCTTTGCCTTTTTAAGAAAACCCTCTATTGCCGTTTTTGCTTGAGCTATAGTTAAGTCATTAAAACTATCTAAGTTGAAATTAGTCTTGACTATTTCTTTTGTCTTGTCGGCGTCAAAACCTAATTCTTTAGCTACCGCAAATATCATTTTTCTTTGGCCTTCACTTGCCGGCTTATCACTACCCATTCCTTTTGTGACTTCCATTATCGGATCGCTTTGTTCATCTTTTTTTACTTCGTCGGCACTTGCTATTCCCTCAATTATTCCGTATCCGGCAAAACCCAGAGCACGGCCAACACTGGAAGTCTCGGCTACTTCGTAAGGAGATTGTTTTTCTATGGCTTTGTTTGGATTAGCCGCACTTATGCCAGTGTAAGTAAATCCTTTAATGGTAACTATGGCTTTGATAACAACTGGATTGTGACTTAAAACTTTAGTTTCGAGTTTCTCGAAGGCTTTTTCGTTATGTGCTTGTTGCACTCTTTCAGCTACAGTGATGTATTCTTTTCCGTGAATATTTACGCTCATATTCAATCACCTCATTCTAAAAAATCCTCATAAGAACCATTTGTGTATACACTCCAAGCTCTTAATCCGCTTGTGGCTTTAATAAACCTACCTACTAAAGCGTTGTGTTTTGAATCTTTTAAATATTCGGCTTTTTCTTCGAAAGTTTCGCCGGGAACTTTATCAAAATGTGCTCTCAAATTTATCTGCAGCCAGCCGCATGAATATTCATTTTCGTCTATATGGCATTTGTTTGGATCAAGCCCGCTTTCAGCTTTACCTATGGCTAACATTAAATTAGCGTCGTCATTAAATACTTCCTCAGCTATTTCTTCTATGCTGTGACTTTCCTTAATCAATTCTAAGCTAGGTGTAGGCGTTAAAGTGACCGTTGACTCGCCCTCCCCGCTACCTAATTGTTTTACCTGCCCAGGTAATGAAGAGGGGAGGGGGTCAACGGCTAATGTTGATGCAGATACTTCACTTAATTGTGAGTTTTCAAGTAATTTGTGATCAAATCCCAAAAATGCAACAAATAAAATAAAGATAATTAAATAGTGTAGATTTTTGGTGTAATTAATCTTGTACATAATCATTGGCATAAAAATCGGCTCTCTCCATTTCATATTCAGCTTTCTTAATAAAATCATTCATTGATAAATTCTCCCAATCGCTTTCATTAAAAACACCTTCTTTAATGTTGAAGTCTACATACTGCCTTGCATTGTCAAATTTTTCGTGTAAGTCTTTTATTCTTTTAAGCGAGCTTATATAACCTTCCAAGTAAGAAAGTGTTGCATCTTTTCCAAGTTTCTCTTGTGCTTTCAGAATAGCTTTACTGATATTGTCGAAATATTTTAAATTAGTCATAATTCTCCCTTTCAACCATTGACTTTCTAAGTCCGTCTATGCTTTTGTCGTAAGTTATATTAGCTTGATCCCTTTTGGTATCCAGTAAGTGCTTTAAAAGTTTGTCTTGTTTAGTTACCGGTTTTAAATCTTTAGCTTTTATTTTCATGGATTTTCCTTTCAAAGTATTCTCTTAAAATTCTATTAACTAAGTCATTCATTGAAGTTTTCTCTTTCCACTTAGCATCCTCAAGTGCTTCGCGTAAATCAGGATCTAATCTAAAAGTAACTCTTTTTGTATTCATTAAGTAGAAGTATAGTCTATTAAGTCTTTGCTGTCAACCCCCAACTTTAATCTTGCATTTCTTGTGGTATTTTAAGCGTGGCTCGAAAATAGAGAAACCTTTACCGCATACAGGACATTTTCTTTGAAGAGCTTTAATAACTTTGTTTGCCCTTGTTTCGCCATAACCCCAATCAGCAAACATTGGTTTTCTTTTATACATTATTTCGTCGTTTTTAATTTTCTTTTAAGTGCCTGATACAATAATTGATCAGCACGCCAACGCCACCACATATTTGTATCTTTTTCCGGCACATTATTTTTCCACTTTTTAATTAACTCGGCTATCTTAGTTAATATTTGGTATTTATTCATAATAATTCTTGCTGCATACCATCATCTTTAATTATTCGCACGCCGTTTTTAATTTTACTTTTAAGTTTAGTTAGAATTACCGGGATATCTAAATTTGACCGAAATTCTAAATAACGCCAACCATGTAAAACACAAAAACCAACTAGATGCTTTGTATTATTCTTTTGTATCCGATAACAAAGTTTATCTAGTCTATTATTACAATAAGGTATATTACAGATCATAATGATAATCGCTAGTTTAGATAGAAGAGCCCCTTATAGGAGGATAAGGTTTGTCTTTTTTTTAGATTGGTATTTGTTTTTACAAACGGCTGCTTACGAGCTCACGCGCTTATGCCGAATTGCGGTTTAACGTACAAATATAAACGCTGTATCGCTGTGTTTGAGTAGCGTCACCCCCTTGCATCCGCTTCGGTTAGTTTATAGTCCCTTTCCGTTGAGACGAGCTTCGGATATGCGATAGGTAGCTCCTTTATACTTTAAGTGTTACGTAATACTTCATGGTTATGATTGTTAATTGTCTTTATACGGTCTTTTATAAATAAACCATTCGTCTTTGAATTGGTTAAAAGGATAAGCATAAAAATTTGCTGTTGAGTGATATTGGTTCTGTTCTAATGTTCCCAAAAGTTCTCCATTTATAATTGCGTTTTTTACATCTATTGGCTTAAAAACATAGGCACATACTATTCCTTCCTCTGGTTCTCCATATCCATAAAAGTAAATATCAGTACAAAGTTTAGTAAATTCACCTGGAGTTCCGAATTGATTACTCATATATTCAAGAGTAAAGTCCTGAAATTTTATATATTTCTTTCGTCTTATTTTTTCTTGTGCGGTTATTTGCATTCCGTTTTCTAATTGCAGGATTGTGTCTATGTGGAAGTGTTTATCTAGTATGTGGGGTGTAGTTTCTCTTGTAAGTCTTGTGATTGCCTTAACTGGATATATCTCTTTGTATATTTCATCAATATATTTATTCATTGCGATCGAAAAACCTATATCATCTTTCCATTCTTGATTACCCATTAAATTTGTCCTCCTCGTTTCCCCACTGATCAAAGCCGTCTCTTTTTTCTCTACTAAAAACATCGATTCTCGGCTCTGGTGTATTATTTTTAATTATCTGATAAAAGATATCCGGCTTTCTGGAATGTTCTCTTAATTTTTCTACAAATATAGTATCTATAAATTTTCCCCTTTGATTGACCGTTATCTTTCCTTTATGTGCATATAAACAAAATTCTGTTCTGCGGTTAAACCCAAATAATGAACGGCCATTAGTTTTGTCCCAAGTCAAACAAACATGATAGTCAAAACCCCATTCTTTTAATATCTCGAAAGTATCTGGTAAAAATTTATGCGTAGTCCATATAAACAAATTACAATTATCGTCCGCAATATCTTTAACAACTTTATAATTCTTAATTTCTTCTACCGTCATTGTTGGGTACTCCATTAAAACTTGGTGAGGTCGCATTTTTAGGTGCATATATTCAACCGGCCATGGGGGATCAATTATAATTGTTTGATATTTACCTACTGGAGTTTTAGGTTCTGGTAATTCTTTCTTTCTTTTTTCTTTTATTTGCTCTTTTAATTCATCTACGGTAAGTTTTTCATCTTTTAGTTTGTTACACCAATATTCCTTTTCTTTTTGTGGCAAAGATGCAATTATCAATGCGTGGCTATATCTTAAATTGTCTTGGCGCCAAGACAAAGGTATCTCGTTTGCTACCCACTTATCATTTCTTAATGTTTGATATTCAAAATCGGTTTCATCTAACGCTTGAGAATAGATTTCCCCCCACTTGTGTTCACCATAGTTTATCCAATCACCTATCCAAAAGTGGTTAGCACTATTAACCTTTTTAACAAAGTCTCCACATTCTAACCATTGTTCAAAAGTTGGTTCGCCACTGGCTTCAATTCCATACTTATGTAATACAAATCCGCTTACAAGAATATCCTTGGAAACATCTATGACCTGAAGTTCATTCATGTAATTTCTCCTTTATAATATCAATAAACCTCTCGGTTTGCTGGCGATAAAAAGTTTCAAATTCTATATCATTACTTTTAGTTTGTTTCCATAGTTTTTCTAATAAAAACATGTATTTATATTCTGTTTGATTTTCTAGTTTTGAATTATAAGTCGGCGTTGCTAAATGACATTTTTTACAAAGAGTTCTACCATTGTTAATACTATATAAGGCGCCATCTGTTTTTAATATATTTGCTTCATATAAGATCGAGGCAAATGGAACAATGTGGTCTACACAAATATTTTTTTTACTTCCACAAAAAATACAAGCATAATTGTCTCGCAATAAAACACCAGTTCTCCATACTCTAAATTTTCTCCCTCTTCTAGTCCCTCTAAGTTTTTCGGTTTTTCCGTCTTTCCAATTCCAATGATTTTTTCCTCTTATTGTTAATCTTTGTGTTCCTTTCTGCGATAAAGATAAATTCTTTTTGTGTTCATTTGAAAACATTCTTCCTTTTTTAGCCAAACTCATTTTCAATCGTGTTTTTAAAGAATGTCTTCTGCCAATTTTTGCAAGTCTCTGTTTAATTTTCCACTCCGATGATTTATAGCAACACTGTTTTGAGCAATATTTGCCCGTATGATTGCTTGGAAAATAGGAGAATTTTTTACCACAAGTCATACACTTAGAAAAGTATGTCCGGCTTCTAACTGAGGTAATAATTGCTTTTAACCTAAGTGGCTGTTGAAGTTTGTTGCTCTTTTGGGGTAAAATAGACATATAGTTAAATCTTAACTTAGATTAAGCAAGTGGCGACCAAAAGTCAATACTTGCTTTTTCTTTGGTATAAATGCAATACTAGGTAACGCCGGAGCTGTGGAATACTTTGTCGCAATCAAAGACAAAGTTCACTCGAAGGCGCCGAGAAAGTCCAGATTAATTGTCTGGACTTTTTCTTTTAGGGAAGTTTAACTTTGCAAATTCTCCAAACATCTTAATTGCAGCATCATCATAAACTCTGGCTGCTTTTTTCTTCGATTTATGAAGTCCAAAATAATATCTTTTACAATCTTTACAGATATTAACTTGCCATTTGTGAGCCATTTTATTCCAGCAAACACCTTTATATCCTGAAGTATTGTTTTTTGGTTTAATCATATTTGCTTGATTTTCGCTTGGATTACAAAATCGCAAATTTGATTTTCTATTATCTAATGTATCATGGTTAATATGATCTACATTAGTTCCCTTTTTTGCTTCCATTATTACACGAGAGAGGTGTTGTGTTACCTTTTTGCCATTTAAATCTGTTTTTCTGCATGCTCTTGGTTTACTATCTGCACCAAAGGCCGCATGCCATCTTATTGAAGCAAATTTTTCGTAGTCCTCATTATCAACTTTCGTGAAGTATCCTTGTGTTAATGGAATTGTTTTCATTAACTAATTATAGCGACATATCACTAAAATATCAAGGATGTTAAAAGTGGAGAATTAGGGCTTTCCTGAGTCTCCACTTTTTTTGTGGAGAATTACCTGCCTTGCAAAAACTTACGCAATAAATCTGTTAACCAGTTTACTAACCAAAGTAAAACTAAAAGCCATGGGCCTTCAAACCATTCAGGTAAAGATTTAGTTACATCAGCAAAAAGAACTAAGAGTGCCGGCGTAGCAAAAATTAGTGCATTCTTAAAAGATCTTTTGAAATCAAAAGAATTTAGTGTAAATCTTTTACTTTCTTTCATAATATCACCTCATCTCATTCTAAAAATTAATGCTGCTGTTAAAAGTAACCATGCTAGTGTTTCCATCAAATAAATATACTTATCCATTTTCTTTTTCGGTATTTCAAAGAAAAAATTACCTGATCTACGTACAAATCTTCGCAATTCTATAAAGAATTTCTCAATTGCGATTTCGATAGGGTATTTGACATTGTTTTTTCTCAGATTTATTATCCTAAGCTTTTAGCTAGTTGATAAAGTAATTTCGCTATAGAATTATTAAAAATTGGTTCTCCTGAAGCTACCTGTCCTAGAAGTTCTTCAACTTTCTTTGTAAGTTTTTCTCTATCCTCGCTAAGTATTTGAATCCCCTCTCTCGCCTTCGCAAGTTCTTGAGTAAGGCGGTCAATCTCTTTTCTATTTTCACTAATAGTTTCGCTAAGAGTTCTAACAGAGTTTGTTAATGCGGTAAGATCTCGTTTTTGGTCATTTAAAATACTCCTTAACTTTTCTAATTGTTCAAGCGTAGACACGTTCCCTCCATTCCATTAAATTTATGGGCAAACGATTAGAATCCCAAAGTCGGTGGCATTTTACACACAATGATATAAAGTCTTTCTCATCTCTCTTGTATTTGCCAGATAAATTGGCCCATTCAAAGTTCTTCTCCTTTTCTCCACAAACTACACAAAATTTGGCTTTGCCCATTTTATTCCTTATCCACGTATGTAAAGTGCTATATTTAGGATATCTGCCTGTCCATTTTGGATTATTTTTACCTTCCATCCAAGGAACTTTTCTACCCTTGAGAGTTCCCCCAGCTTCTCTCCATTCCCCTAGTGCATTATTGGATTGCCAACCCCTCATTCCTTTATTCCAGGGGATTCTCCCCGTATTAGCTTTTATAATTGCCTCCTTAACGTGTTCTGGCATTTTTCTACACTCTCTACTACAAGTGAATCTTCTACTGACCATTGATTTGCAAACCTCGAACTTCTCACCACAAGTTTTACAAGATTTTTGGACATGGTTTATGCAATTACACATGGTCTTTGTAAATCAAATCAATTTCATTTTTTATTTCCTGGAGTTCCTTTTTTGTATTATCTAAATCTCTTTTCATATCAGAAAGTAAAGAACGTATCGCCTGTACTTCTAAAATCCCAAAGTCGCCACCTATGTGAATCAAAGTTTGGTCATTAATTGGCATATCTTCTTCTGGTGGAATTGTAGCATTTTTGTCTAACTTTGGCTCTAACCAACCAACTATGTTCGTATAATCATGAGGTTGCAGGTGTGCTTGTCTGCCATTCCAATTCTGGTCAAAGCTGGTAAAAGCGTTTACATCACCTGAAGTAAATATCGCAATATGTCCGAACCCTCCTCCAGCACTTGTATTCCAAATAGGTATGTCGCCCTTTCTAGGAACTCCCATAAGGGTATTTTGTACTTTGTTAAATATTGTCGGTAACGGGCTGGGAAAGTTTGCCCAATAGCCGTAAGCTGAATTAGAGCCGCTTGGAGGGGCGTTAATTCCAAACACTTCTTGAATATAGAGTTTGACAATAGAAAGGCACTCTCCATTAAAACTAGAGTCTATCGGGTAGCCTTTGGTTTTACCCGAATACTTTTTTATAAAGTCGTCAACCCTTTTACTTAATTGTTGTCTTGTCATTAAAACATTCCAAAAAACCTATCTACAATAAGGCCTATTACTGCTATATAAATCGGCGCTAATAACCAACTTACTATTCTTAGTCTGTCTTTCCAAACCAAAAACTCCTGTACCGTTTTTTGTGGGTCAAACCCCGAGTGCGAAAGCTCTATTAAGTCAACTTTGTTTTCTAAAGTTATTATTCTCACAAACATTCCGTCTTTAAGCTCTTTCATATCAAGAGCGTATTGTTGCGTAAATAAATTAAACTTTTCGTCTAAGCGCACAAGCGTGTCGTGATCGCTT
>Ga0208375_1000732_pt1 | contig 43418 bp, 44 predicted proteins | sample RifOxyD1_FD_184038 | JGI IMG/M metagenome (GOLD analysis project Ga0208375, IMG submission 184038) | Soil microbial communities from Rifle, Colorado - Rifle Oxygen_injection D1 (SPAdes) | ecosystem: Environmental > Terrestrial > Deep subsurface > Rock core/Sediment | place: Rifle, Colorado... | reverse complement strand
GGCAGATTTCCAAAGTAACTCCGCTCCATATACTTTATTTCTAAAGTATACCACTATCTCCCACCACATGTACACTATACACCACCTCATCCCACCACCAACCACAGTTGTCCACTGTTAAGTGGATAAAGTCCTCACTCTTGGTAAATAGCTGTACATGGCTTTATTTTGAACACAAAAAACAGCGACCAAAAATGGTTGCTGTTTTTTCAACCGCTTAGGGATTAATTGAGGGGAAACAATTTAAATTCTTCTGTTAAATCACTCGCTTCAGGAGCAGGAATTTCTTTCTGTTCCAATCCAGCGCCACCCTGCAGCCAGGTATTCGACACAAGATTATGCACATACACATGGAAAGGACTGAGTGCCTCTGTTGCATTAATGACATACACTTCAACGTCCGCTTTAGCTGCAGACGTCACGAGAACATCTCCAATATAGAGACCCTTATCACTCATCAGAAATGCACCACCTCGTCCGAATATTTCCACAGTAGTGACATCAACATTCGGCAATAATGTTTTGAATGAATAAGCTCGTTCAGAATCAACGGCAAACAGACTGCCAGTTTGAGCAGGCTCTGAAGAGATCACTTTAAATGTAGCTGCATCAGCTTCAGGAACTATTTCTGCTGGACCTATCACCACCCAATCGTACTCACCCACTTCTGTGTCAACAGTTCCGTTTAATTGAGCTAGGTACACCTTGTCATTACTACTAAAATAACCTGTTTTTCTTCCTTCAAAAAGAAAATGCTGTGCATCAACAGGAACACTGACAAGTACATCAAATGACTCAGCTTCTGATGGTGTAATTACTACTGCTGGAGTAACAGTAACTTCAACCACCTTCTCCGGAGCAAAAGTGTACCCCACATACCCACCAACAAACGGTAGAATGATAAAGAGTGCCATCGCCAGATATTTGGAAACTGGGGTGACTTGATTAATAGGATGAATGTTCGCATCAGTGACGTTTGCTGACTCAACTGGATTTGATTGGTTGTTTATTTCTGAGTTCATAAAATAATATTGATAGTAACGATATATACAGTTTATAACATGGGGGGGTTATTCTACCTGCATAGGTGGATATAAATACCAGAGGTGACTAAATAATCATTATTTTTTTAGTCACCCCATGTAACCATTAAACTATTTAACCGCTCTACTATTTAGTCAAAAATAATTTTATTCATGATAGTTTGTGCTTTTACGCAACTATCAATAGCCACCTTCTCAATCAAGATAAATTTTCGGGACTGTAAATCGAGCATCCGGGCACCATGTGGCAACGCCACCCCGACGATTTTTTTTCCTTTAATTTCAATTTCAAACAATAATCCTTTCTTTTTTGAAGTGATGGGCAAACATAGAGCAAAGCCCGTCGTCTTGTGAAAAACATTACTACTTATTATTAAAGCTGGTCGATAGCCAGCTTGTTCATGTCCAACCGTTGGATCAAAAGATACTTTTATAATATCTCCTCGCTCCAGATTTGATGCCTTCTTGTTAGGTTTTACCATACTTCGTTACCTTGCGGACTACCAAAGAATGACTCGGCTTTATCGCTAGCAAGCATTTTCGGAACTACACCTTTCATAATGTCTTTAAGAGGTAGGTCAACAAGACTCGGAGTGTGAGGGGAAATCTTAACGCCATTTGATTCCCGACTCAAAATCACTTCACTACCTTCGGTGAGCTGATATGCCTGAAGTGTATCGATTGGCACACGAATACCATAACCGTTGCCCCATTTAGATATTTTTGTAACTGTTTTTTGTGTACTCATATAACCTTAGTATATACATATGTATATACTTGTGTCAATACAACTTTAAGACTACAACCGGTCAGTATCTGTTTCCCCTTCTCCTTTTGGCTTCATTAGTGGGAATAATTGTACTTCACGCAGTGGTTTGCCAGCTAGAAAAGCAAAAAACCGTTCGCCGAAGCCGAAACCACAGGTTGGAGGCATGCCGTGTTCGAGCATCTCAACAAATTCATAATCTGGCATCATCGCTTCATCATCACCCGCTTCTAGTAAGGCGCGTTGGACTTCAAAGCGAGCTCGCTGATCATCAGGATCATTGAGTTCACTGTACCCTCTTCCCACTTCGCTACCGGCAATTATCGGCTGGAACATTTCTACCGTATCTGTACCCGGACGAGTCTTTGCCAGTGGGGCGATTAACTTTGGATGATTGATCAAGAATGCCGGCCCAGCGATATTCTTTCGGCAATACTTCCACAAAGTATCAGTCAACCGTTCTCGATTATCTCCATCGTATTTTACATTCAGCTCAACTAATTTTGCTTTCATTTCTTCATCGGTGGCAGTCAAGACATTGACACCGGTTTGAGTTTTCACCTCAGTCACATAGTCAATCTCCTTCCACTCATCGGCCAAATCAAAATCATGACCGCGCGCGGAAAATTTTGTTGTGCCGAATACTTCGGTGGCGATTGTCCGGTATAAATCCTGAACGAATTTCATACCGTCCCGATAGTCGGCATAAGCCCAATAGAATTCTAGATTGGTGAATTCCTGGAGATGTTCTGGACTGGTGCCTTCGTTGCGGTACGCTCGGCCAATTTCAAAAACTTTTGGAAAACCAGCCGCCATCAAGCGCTTCTGCCACAATTCACCGATTGAAATCCGAAGATAGACTGGCATATCAAAATCATTGTGATGGGTGGCAAAGGGGCGGGCTTCGGCGCCACCAGTAGTCACTTCGAGTGTCGGAGTTTCAACTTCGAGAAAACCATGCTGTTTCATAAAACTTCTAGTCACATCCCAAAATTTTGCTTTCAGAACAAATGTCTCGCGCAATTCGTGATCAAGTAATAAATCAAGGTAACGTTTACGATAGCGCAAGTCTTCGTCCTTCAGACCGAAATGTTCGACCGGGATAGGTTGTAGTGACTTAGTCAGGATGCGCCAGGTAGTCACACCAACTGCTTCTGTCTCACGCTTGGTTATAAATGGGACACCGGTTGCTTCAATAAAATCGCCGACATCAATGTTATTAAAAAATAAATCAAACAAGTCCTCACCCAATGTTTCTTTAGAAAGAAATAATTGCATCCTGCCCGTACCGTCAAAAATGTCGGCAAAAGCCATGCCACCATGCAGTCGCAAAGCCATTACTCGACCGGCAATTGTGACTGCAATGTTGGCAGTCTTAAAATCTGCAAAATGGAAAATCACTTCAGCATTGGTATGGGTGGCATTTGTAGTGGCGGCGTATGGTTCCATTCCAAAAGCCAACAGCGCATCACGTTTTTTTCGTCTTTCTTCAATCACTTCATCAAATGTAGACATAGTATCAACTATAGTAACGGTTATTAGTAATTTTGCCAAGGTTTATTAACGAGACTCTTGATTGCCACGTCATTCGTCGTCCCTCCTCCTTCCTCGCAATGACAGAGGTGAAGTATCTTTGTTCGCCCTATTAAAAATACGCTTTCTAACGGAGCAAGCGGGCAAAACAATCCATAAGTTCATGGATTTAGGTTTACTAACAAAAACCAATCGCATTAGCGGTCGGTTTTTGTTAGTAATGGATATTTAATTATTCAACCTTAAGTACTTTATACTTCTGTTTACCAGCTGGTGTCTCAAAAGAAAATTCTGTACCTTTACCTTTTCCCATCAATGCTTCTCCGAGCGGTGAAAGGTATGATAATTTTTTGTCGTGAATATTGGCTTCCTCTGAACCGACAATAGTGTAGGTATGGCTTTCTTTATCTTTGTCTTTTTGAATAATAACAATAGAACCGAGAACTATTACATCACCTTTTTTGTCAGTGGCAACTATTTTGGCCTCTTTAATAACTTTTTCCAGATGACCGATACGCTCCTCAATAGCAGTCTGCATATCACGCGCCTCTTGGTACTCGGCGTTTTCTGATAAATCTCCCAAGCTCCGGGCATATTCAAGTGACTCGGCCACTTCCTTACGGCGAACGGTTTTTAGGTGATCCAGCTCTTTCTTAAGTTCGTTAAATTTCTCTGCGGTCAAATAAGATTGTTGATCATTCATATGCAAAATTAATGTACGTCAATTATACGCACTTATGTCCTTAGGTCAAATGTGGATTAAAATGTCTTTATTGTTCTGAGGTCTGAGGATTGATATATTGGGGTCGATTGATGGCCATCCAATCAAAAACATCACCCATTACCCGCGTTGCTCCTAGAGTATTGGAGCTCGGGGCATTCTCCATCATCATGATAAACGCATATTTTGGCTTCTCGTATGGCCAAAAACCGGCCGCCCAAGAATTGACATAGGCGTTTCCTTCTCCTACCTGAGCTGTCCCAGATTTAGCTGCGATGGCCACATCATTTCGCTCTAACGGTCTGGCTGTTCCTCCAGGATAGTTTACAGTCATACGCATTCCTTCATGAATTATTTTTAAATAATTTTCATCTAGATGTAAATCAATCTCAGCGCTTGTATTTTCCATGACAACATGTGGTGTCAACAAAAAACCTCCATTAGCGATGGCTGCGTACGCCCGCAACATTTGCAATGGTGTTTGCTGAAAGCCATATTGCCCGATGGCAGTGAAATAGGTATCCCCCAGACGCCATTCATCGCCAAAGACTTTTTGCTTCCATTCTGGACTGGGTATTGTTCCCTCTTGCTCGGTAGCCACATTAATTCCGGTTTTATCACCCAAACCAAAAAGGTTAAAGTATTTATCCATTTTAATGATTCCCAATCCTGGCTGGTCACCAAATCCCCCTCCGATGGTGTAAAAGTAGACATTGGAGGAGAAAGCAATTCCTTCCCGCATCGTCATTTGGCCTTGTACTCGCCAGTCGCGATAGACTGACGGATTCTCTGGGTTGTAGGGATTGGGAATAGTAATTTTTCCGGTACTGGTAATAATCTTATCAGGATCAATAATTTTTTCCGCTAATGCTCCGTAAGCTACAAAAGGTTTTACAATGGAACCTGGCGTGTAAAGACCACTAACAGCCTTATTTAAAAATGGAAAACGGGGGTCGCTATTGTATTCGTTAATTTTTTCAATATCATCTCCATCGGCCATTACCTCGGGATCATAAGAGGGAAAACTGGTCATGGCCAACATCTCACCAGTATGAACATCAATAATGGCTGCTGCCCCGCTACGAAAGCCGGCTTGTTCAACAGCTCCAGAAATAATTTGGTACATTGCTTCAGATAAACTGGCATCAATTGATAATTTAAGCTCTCCACCGGGTACAGCAACACTAACAACATGTTCTCCTACCACCTTACCCAAAGCATCAACTTCAACTATCTTTTGCCCGTTTTCACCATGAAGAATTGATTCAAAGGCACTTTCTACCCCAGTTCGGCCCAAATATTCCGTACGATAATAAAAACCATACTTATCTTTTTTTGGATAACTAACATAACCGATTAATTGCCCCAACCCCATTCGATCTGAATATGATCTGATTGGGAAATCATATTTATTAGTTAAGTCATAATCATTCCAAATCAGAGGTTCACCATAACGGTCATTCACCACACCGCGTTCCGCGATAATTACGGTTTTACTAACACTATTATTGTCACTAATGGTTCTGTATTCCTTTCCAGACACTATCTGAAGTAAATAAATCCTTAAAAAAAAGCCAATGGTAACTAACAAAAAAATGGCTCCAACAACATAAATATTACGAGAAGCTACTGGTAATTCGCGCCGTCCTTCTAACCTGGTAATATTAAATGAAGGTAAATTTGATAAATCTAAAAGTATTTCGTCAAACTCCACTGGCAATTTTTTATTTCTATGCCATTTCATACAGTGTTAGTATAAACCATTAGCTTCGGTCTTAACCAGGCAACTAAAATTATCCACCCAAAGGAAAAAAGGGTATACATTGGTAGTGTGGAGATGGTCATAAACTGAACATCAATCAATAAACCAACTAACAACAATTCATAGGGCTGGCATTTGAATGAATACCAAAACAAAAATGGCAAACTATACCAAAACAAACCAATATACCAAAAAATGGTAATAATTAAAAATAAAAATAAACGCAAAAATAAATTCATCGTGTTAGTCAGTTTGTTACTGTGGTTGATGAACCTGAATCATCAACTGTGCTTGAAGTGGCGTTAATAACCGAAGTGGTCACTAACTTGTCTACTGGTACCGGAACCAAAAGTAAATTAGATGTCACCGCTTCAACCAACTGCTCCACCTCCTCAAAAGAGTGCGGGGATATTGGTGTTCGACCGATGGTTACATATTGCAAATTTTGTAATGAGGTTCCTGTAGTGACATAACCATACTGTTCTGGCTGGGTTGGCGAGGTGCTAATTTCATCAATCGAACCATAAACCCCAGAATCAATAGCTGGAAACATCACCAAATTACCAGTTTGTAATAACACACCTTGCGGTACTTGCACTCGAACAATTCCTCCGCCCATACCTTCAGTATAAGTATAAATATTAGGTCCAACAATATAGGCAGTTGCCCTAAAGCCCGGAGTGGATATCAGGGTTACTAAGGATGTGTTAGCTTGTACTTTTGACACCAGGCCAATTACTTGGTCCTTCCCCAGAAAAACTGGGACATTTTCTTCCACTCCTTGATTAAAACCACGGTTAATTAATAATTGATCATAAGGTAATTGGTTGGGACGAGCTACCACTGTCGCCAAGAGTCTATCATCAGGTACGGCCTCCAAAAGAGAACGAAAATCCTGATTTTCAACCTGTAGTTTATGAAGGCTATTTTCATTGGCTTGTTGCATAGCTACCTGTATTTGTAACTGATCCAATTCATTCAATAAAACGCCTCGTTCATTAAAATATCGAGAGAATGATCCACCCGATTCCATCACCCAGACCCTAACCGTATCAAATGGTAGCCAAAATAAATTTACCGCTCCCGACAGAATACGTGGCACTAATAAAATACCAAGGGCTATCACCCCAGCGATAATTATTATTAGGAAGCTATATCTAATTAGTGAAATTCGGTGATAACTCCCCCTCTTTATCAATGAGTATTTTTTCATATAATTCAAGGTTTTCAATTACAATTCCAGCACCCCGAACCACCGCGCGTAGGGGATCAGGGACAATTATTACTGGTACCTCAAGCACTTCCTCAAGAAGAGTACGTAAACCTGGTATCAGTGCTCCGCCACCAGAGAGGTGAATGCCATGTTGCATAATATCAGCCATCACTTCTGGTGGGGTAATTTCGAGAACACTACGGACCGCTTCAACAATACTGTCAACCTGTAAGGCAATGGCATCACGAACATCACTATCTGTAATTACTACCTCACGAGGCAAACCGGTGATAACATCTCGGCCACGAATTATGTGTTCTTTACTACCCTCTTTATCCCTGTGTTCAATGGCGGCCAATATAATTTTTACATCCTCTGCAGTTTTTTCACCAACATAAACCTTGAACTGATCACGAATATAACTGGCAATGGCTTGACTAAGATGATCCCCAGCTACCCGGAGATTTTTTGACACAACAATTCCGTCAAGAGAAATGACTGCAATGTCAGTTGTGCCACCACCGATATCAATAATCATATTACCAACTGCGCTAGATACTGGTAGCTTGGCACCGATGGCGGCCGCCATTGGTTCCTCAATCAAAAAAACCTCACGGGCTCCAGCATTGCGGGCAGCATCACGCGCCGCCCGCATCTCCACATTGGTAATACCAGACGGTACTCCAATCAAAACTCGTGGGGCTAAAAGAGTACGCATATCGCTTCGGACCTTATTGATAAAATAGCCAAGCATTTCTTCGGTGACCTCAAAATCAGAAATTACTCCGTCCACCAATGGACGAATGACCTCAATATGCCCCGGTGTCTTCCCTTGCATCACTCGAGCCTCGCTTCCAACCGCTACCAGCTGTCCAGTTTTCTTATTAATCGCTACAATAGTTGGTTCATTGATGACTACTCCCTTCCCTTTAACATAAATCAGAGTATTAGCCGTACCCAAATCAATCCCGATATCAGTCGACAAAGAGTTAAGAATTTTTGAAATGATTCGGGAAAAAATGTTCATGAAATTATTTTACAAACATGGTTGATAGTTCTGCCTCAGTGACTAATTTTGTGTCACCCGTGGCGCGCGTCACCACTTCAAACTTTCCTTCAGCTTTGGTTTTTCTACTAATTATCACTCGGTACGGAATACCAATCAAATCACTGTCAGCAAATTTTTCTCCGGCTCTAGCATCGCGGTCATCATAGAGAACCTCTACCCCACTTTCAGTCAATGAGTCGTAAATTCCATCTGCCCAGTCGCGTATCTCCTCATCGTCGTTATTAAGGACAACCAAATGCACCAAAAACGGCGCAATTGACTCTGGCCAAACTATTCCCTTCTCGTCAGCCAATAAATCAACCACTGTGCCCATGGCACGAGCGGGGCCAATTCCATAAGAACCCATAATAACGGGTTGAGGAGCCCCGTTCTCATCCATAAAAGTCAAGCCCAGGGCTTCTGAAAATTTTGTCCCTAATGAAAAAATATTACCCACTTCAATACTTTTCCGCTTTTCAAGCTCATCTCTTGTTACTCCAAGTTCACCTAGGTCGGCTTCGGCTAAAACCTCTTCATTAACTGCTATTCCTTTGGCCTCGTTTACATACACAACATCTTCACCCGCCTCAGCCAAAGTCTGAAATTCATGACTAAATTTTGTAAAAGCGCCACCAGAAGCGAAGGTGCGATAGGTTTTGTCACCAATACCAATTCGATCAAAAATGCGCTTGTAGGCCTGGGCACATTCTTCGTAAAATTTATGATGTTGTTCCTCGGTAGCAGAAAAAGAATACAAGTCTTTCATCCAAAACTCCCGTGTACGCATAATGCCACTTTTGGCCCGCATTTCGTTACGGAATTTTGTTTGAATATGATAGGCAAAAAGTGGCAAATCTTTATATGAAGAAACATACTGACGCATTAAATCAGTAATTACCTCCTCGTGTGTCCAAGCCAACCCGACCTCCCCACCGGCTTTTAATTCGGTTTTAAACCAGACGTCAACTTTTTCATCACTCCAGCGATCGGTTTGCCGCCAAATTTCTGAATCTTGTAAGCTAGGCATGTACATTTCTTGTCCGCCAATAGCGTTCATTTCATCACGAATGATATCTTTAATTTTTTCAATTACACGCAACCCGAGCGGTAAAAAGGTGTACACCCCGGCCATGTTCTTGTAGATAAAACCGGCTTGAATTAGAAGTTGAGCATTCTTTGAAACCTCATCAGCTGGTGCTTCTTTGCGGGTTTTAGTAAATAGTTTTGATTGTCGCATGTGTTAATTCTTAGTCATTAGTAAATAACCTTTAATAGAAAATAAACACCCTAATGGGAATACGGGGCTGTACTCGAATATTCATAGATACTCATTCTATAGCAGAATGAGTAGAATGCAAAATAATGATTTTACTGCGTCTATGTTAATTAATATTGATGTCTATACCTAAGGATTGTCACAACTACAATTTGCAATGAAGGAATGATGACTGACGTGACAATCCAAAACAGTGACGACGTGGATTGCTTCGTTGCGACTCGCAAAGACGGACGGTGGTCGTCGTCTTCGCGAGTGAGAAAGCATAGGTGAGAAAGTCCAGTGGACTTTCGCAAGAGGTTGCCTGCTATTTTGCAAAAATAGTGACAACCTGAACAGCTTCTGTATAGAAGGATTTTCGCAAGACCTTGCCAGCTCTTTTGTAAAAAGAGCGACAAGGTGTACAGTCCCTGTAAGGGAATGAAGCCGCAGTGGAATGACGTGGCAATCCATGAACGACGGCGTGGGTTGCTTCGTTGTGACTCGCCTGTCTGCCATGCATGCCATGCCTGCCCTGCATGCGCAGGCATGGCAGGCAGGCAAAGACGGACGGAGAGAAAAAGTTGGGTGGGTGATGGATAGGGGATAAGGTGGGCGGAAGCGGAGCTTCCGCCCACAACAAGCGTGTATAATATATGAGTATGCAATTTGAGGTACCACAGTTTATTGAAATTGAGGACAAAATATTTGGCCCTCTAACCTGGCGACAATTTATCTATGTCGGAGGAGGAGGTGCTATAGCAGTAGTATTGTTTCTCGTTACTCCCATCTATATTTTTATTCTGATAGGTCTACCCATTGGTCTTTTAGCAGCGGCTTTGGGATTTTTTCCCATCAATAACCGACCGTTTTCCTACTTCTTGGAAGCTATTTACAATTACACCCGCAAACAAAAGCTCTATCTTTGGCGTCAGAAACGCAATATTGTCCACAAACAAAGCTTTGCCCCAACCACCACGATTGAAAATCCTATTTTACGGGGTAATCCTAGTGCTAATCCCAAAAAAGACATCGCTTCCCTGGCCCGCCGTCTGGAACTAAACGCCCTGCAAAAAAAATAAATTATGGCCAACAAAAATGCTACCACTCAAGATTTCGTTCATATTCGTGACATCAAAGACGGTGTTGTGATTCTTAAAAGTGGACAGCTTTGCAAGGTGCTATTGGCCTCATCAGTCAACTTTGCTCTTAAATCACTTGATGAACAAAAGGCAATTTTGTTTCAGTTTCAAAACTTTTTAAACACCTTAGATTTTTCCTTGCAGATTTATGTGCAGTCACGTCGCCTAAATATTGAACCGTATTTGGCTACCCTCCTAGAAAGGCAAGGTAGTCAGGACAACGACCTGATGCGCATTCAGCTTCGTGAATATATTGAATTCATCCGTTCTTTCACCACCGAAGTTGATGTCATGACAAAAAACTTTTTCGTGGTTATACCCTATACTGCACCAAAAATTGATTTCAAAAGAAGTTTTACTAATCTGCTCTCTCAAGGAAAGAGTGTGATGCAAGAAAAAACCCTGGAAGAAGAAAGATTGCAACTTGAACAACGACAGGCAGTGGTGGAACAAGGACTTAATCGTATTGGAGTACGAACGATTGCTCTACAGAATGACGAATTGGTGGAGTTGTTCTACCACATATACAACCCGGGGGATATAACTGGCTCAGCGCCTACGATACAATAATACTTATGGCAATCTTTGATATTTTGAATAAGAAAAACAAAAAAGATGATACAGCTGAAGCAATCAGTGAGAGTCTTTTAACCTTGACTGATGTTATTGCACCATCGGCTGTCAGCATTAGTCCGCGTAATATCAATCTCAGTGGTACTTTAGCCCGGGTTTTTTACGCCGTGTCTTATCCGCGTTTTCTCAATGACGGCTGGTTGGAACCGGTACTTAATCTGGAAAAGGAGCTAGATATTACAATTATCATCCACCCGATAGACACAGCCGATACCTTGAAAAAATTCCAAAAAAAGGTGGCCGAGGTCCAGAGTCAGATTAACGTCAAGGCCGAGCGGGGAGAGGTTCGTGACCCGCAACTGGAGGCAGCTTATCGTAATCTGGAGGACCTGCGTGACAAACTCCAGCAATCAGAGGAGAAGTTATTTAACGTTGGTTTATATGTAGCTGTCTATGGGGCTGACGATGTGACTTTGAATAAAGCCGAGAACGAAATCAAAGGAATTCTTGATTCACGGCTGATCTATCTCAAACCAGCTCTCTTTAAACAAGAAGAAGGGATGACGAGTATTTTTCCCACCGCCACTGATGAGCTTTTGGTACATAGTAAATTTAATTCATCCCCGCTATCAAGTTTCTTTCCTTTTACTTCTTTTGATTTGACTTCGGACTCTGGTATTTTGTACGGTATCAACCGTCACAATTCATCCTTAGTATTATTTGACCGCTTTGATTTAACCAACTACAATTCAGTGACTTTTGCTACTTCTGGTGCTGGAAAATCATATAGTATTAAGCTGGAAATTCTTCGCTCTTTAATGTTTGGAACAGAGGTAATTGTGATTGACCCAGAACGAGAATACGAATATTTGGCCGAAGCCACCGGGGGAAGATTTTTTAATATTTCACTTTCTTCGGAACACCACATCAATCCTTTTGACTTGCCACCACCGGCCGATGACGAGGAACCAGCAGATGTGTTACGTTCGCAAATTGTGCATTTAATTGGTCTGTTTCGCTTGATGTTAAGTGGTCTTACTCCCGAGGAAGAAACCATCGTGGATCAAGCTATTCGTGAGACCTACGCTCTCAAAGACATCACTGAGCATAGTGACTTTTCCAAACTGGAGTCACCTCTACTATCAGATTTTGAAATGGTTCTAGCCGGCATGAATGGCAGTTCATCATTGATTAGTCGCTTGCAAAAATACACTTCTGGTACTTGGTCTGGTTTTATGAATCAACCGACCAATGTGGACATCAATCAAAAGTTCGTGGTTTTTTCCCTCCGTGATATGGAAGATGAGCTCAAGACCATTGGCATGTTTATCGTCACCAACTATATCTGGGCCGCTATTAGGAGGCGCCTAGTTAAACGACTCTTGGTTATTGATGAGGCCTGGTGGATGATGAAGTCTGAAGACACCGCTTCATTCCTCTTTAGTTTGGCTAAGCGTGGTCGTAAATATTATTTAGGTATTGCCACTATTACCCAAGACGTGGATGACTTCCTGCGTTCACCGTATGGGGTGCCGATGATTACTAACTCCTCCTTACAGTTTTTGATGAAGCAATCTCCGACCGCTATTGATAATATTCAGCACACCTTTAACCTGACAGACGAAGAGAAATATCTCTTACTAGAATCTGAAGTGGGGGAAGGGCTATTCTTCGTTGGTCTCAAACACGTCGCTATTAAAGTCATCGCTTCTTATACCGAGGATCAGATTATTACTTCCGACCCCTCCCAAATTCTCCAAATCCAAAACGCTCGGCAGGAATTACGTGATGCAGCGGTATAGTATACTGAGGACAATATGGATAATACTGACAAGTTACATCCGGTTGATTTGCGCTATCGGAATGAGCGTGATTCATTTAAGTACCAGGATGGAAAACAAGTACCAATTAATAATAACGGGGTACAAAATGTTCAAGTTGGTACTAAACAATCGCCGGCTGGCGGATTTGATAATACTGATAGATTTCATCCGTCTGATGTACGTTACCAAGACCAAGAAGGTCATGATTCAGCTAAATATAAAAATAATCAACGAAGCCAATATCGCAAAGGTGCCACCAGAATACGCCAAGGACAACGACGGCTGGTTGGTTTGGTTGGTAAAAAACCAACAATTCTCAAAAAATCATTTTTGCGTTCACGAGCTATTACGGTTGGTGTTGTAGCGTTTTCCTGGGTTTTTTGGGTTTGGCTGATACAACTGACTTTTGCGGTTTTACTTTTGGTTGCTATGGGTGCTTCAGCCGCTATTGAGGAAAATTGGTTGTTAGAAAAGGTAGGAGAACTTGTTAATGCAACTCTGGCCCTATTTGGTCTAGATTTTATCTCCATGACATCTTTGATGTTTATTAGTTGGGCAATGGTGCTTTTCCTTGGCATGATTACTTTAATGGGCGTGGGACTACAATATAAAATTGCCTTTCTAAAACCACTCAGTGGTAACAAAACTGAAATCAAATACGCCTTTTTATTATTAGCTATAGTCGGCTACTGTATACCCGGTCTCAACTTATTTCCTTGGGTATTTCTCTGGATTGGGATTTTAATTCTCTATCCCAAATAAACGCAGTTGGTTAAATTTTATTGCCAAACAATTTGCTACAATATTAGTATGCGATTTTTACTGTTATTAACCCTAGTTTTGTTAGGCACACCAGCTGGCCTTATTAAGGCGCAATTTTCTGGAGATGTTCTCGGCGGGCAATTAAGTATTGTTCTGGATCCTCAATATCCCGGACCACGCGATTTAGTGACCGCTACTTTAGACGACTACTCACTTGATGCTGGCGGGGCCACCATAGCTTGGTTTATTGACCAACAATTTATTCCTGGTTCAGAAAACAAACGGTCTATTTCTTTTACCGCCGGAGATGTGGGGAGTAAAACCAAAATTGAAGCGCGGTTAACTTCTATCAATGGCCAAACGATGGTGGCTACTCAATCTATCAAGCCATTGTATGTAGACATCATCATTGAACCCCAAACCTACACTCCGATTTTTTATGCCGGGCGGGCATTACCTATCTACGGTAGCACTGTCTTCCTAACAGCTTTAGTCGGTACAGCTACAAGCTTGGCTAATAATAGTGAATACACCTACAATTGGAAACTCAATGACAAAACCCTCGGGGGAGGGTCTATCAGGGGTGGTAATAAAATAAGTTTAATGGTTCCGCACGGTAGATCCAATATCGTTACTTTGAGTGTGGCTGATTTTAATGGTCAGACAGTGGCTAGACGTCTGATTGAAATACCCTCAGTTGACATAGACGTCCAGTTTTATGAAATTAGTACCCTCTATGGAATAGCCCACAAAACCGTTGGTGACTCATTAAATTTAATTGGCAACAGCACCACTATCAAGGCCGTGCCCTACAATTTAGACCTCCGCTCTGTCGGAGGTGACCTCTTTACTGAATGGCAAATAGATGGACTCAAACAAAAAAATACTGGTTCCGACCCGTTTGAGATTACCGTTTATGGACAAGGAGGTGGTTTGACGAATATTACTTTCAAAGTTCGTAACTTGAGTGAATTATTACAGGGCGATGAAAACTCCTTTCAAATCCAATCATAAATTATGAAACGTTCCACTTTTATTATCATCGGCTTTATTATCATAATTTTGTTACTAGCTTTTTGGCTATATAGTTTGTTTTATGGTACCCCGCAAAAAGTCGGCGAGATATTTACCAATTTTGGTTTTTGGGGAAATAGTAGTGTGGTTGAAGTTGTTCCAGTAGCTACTACCACCGTACCCGAGGCACCGATAGTGGATGTCGTGACTGTAAAATTACGTCAACTGACCACTCGCCCGGTGATTGGCTTTCGTGAATTTCAAGCCACCACGACCGAACCAAAATTTATTACCTATGCCGAAGCGGGCACCGGACACATCTATACCATCAATCTCACTTCTGGTGAAGAAATACGAGTATCTAATGTCACTATCCCTACCGCAGAAACAGCTGTCTTCAGTGCCAGTGGCCGTTTTGTCGCCGTCCGCTCCGGCTTTACAAATAAAAACGAGGTCCTGTTGGTTGACCTTAATGATCTCAGCAGTGTTAAATCAGAAGTTTTGCCATACAATATTGATAATTTTACCTTCTCCGTGACTGATGAATTACTATTCACCGAAATCACCACCACTGGTGCGCGGGGGCGAGCTCTTAATCCTAGTACCAAAGCCGTCCGGGAAATATTTACTGTACCTTTTCAAGCTATCACCATGGTTTGGAGTCAAGACGGTGTGACTCCACATTATGTCTACCCCAAAGCCAGCTCCCGCCTCCTGGGATTTCTCTATGCTGTAAGCGGTGGTTCCATCATACGGATGCCGATATCTGGTTCCGGTTTAACCGCCAAAGCCAGTGCTGATTACATCGGTTTTAGTAAACTAGTGAATCTTAATCAACAGAGTTTTTTCTATAATACCAAAACCGGCATGGTGTCATCAGCCCCAATTATGCTCACACCCGAGAAATGTGTCTTTACTCACCGCAACAATGCTACTCTGTACTGTGGCTATGAAATTACTGACTATCCTTATACCTTTCCCGATGACTGGTACAAGGGCACTAAAATATTTAGTGATAGAATTTGGTCGATAAACTTTAATACTCAATCTGCCACCCAAATAATCAGTCCACCAGTCTCAGTCGGTAGGGAACTCGATATTACCGATATGTCCATTGGGTTAGATGACAAAATGCTATACTTTACTAATAAAAATGACCGCACTCTTTGGCTCTATGAAATTTAGAAATTTTAGTTTCCTAATATTCTGTTTTCTGGTTTTGCCGTCCTTGGTAGCAGCCGCCGATTTTGTGTCAATGGTGGGAATCCCAGGTATACCCGATAATAGTACGGACCTAAATCAATACTTCAATGCTGTTTATCGATTGTCAATTAGTTTGGCAGCGCTTTTGGCGGTAGTAAAGATAGTCATGGCCGGAGCCAAATATATGCTCACGGATATTGTTCCCGCCAAAGGTGAGGCCCTAGCCGATATCAAAGGAGCCCTGCTCGGTCTCCTAGTTATTCTAGCCGCCGTTTTGATATTAGGAACCATCAATAAAAATATTCTTAATACCGATTTAACTATTACGGAGGTAGCGACGGACCCGACGCCACCGACTTCTTTAACAACGCAAACAGATTTATCTCGTGCCGAATCAGCAACAGAAGCTTGTCAAATAGCTGAAAGCCAAGGGGGTTGTTATACTACTGTTTTGGATAGAAGTACTTGTCTTATATATGATTATTCACCTTGTGAAACAGAAAGCGATCTCATTGATTTTTGTGAAAATATATTGGAAGGGTATTTTTCTTCAGGGACATTAAACAATGATTGCATCACCAGAACAACGAGTCGAGATAGTTTTATTCAAAGCCAACGCAATGAAATTGCTCATAACACTTGTAACGAATTAGATAACGGCCCTTGTCAAACTGTGAATTGTTCCGTAATTGACGATTCAAACAGCCTTGCTTTTAATGAAAATAGTTGTGTGGATAATTGCGAAATGTTTACTGGGGGGGCTCCTTTACTAGGCGCTGCTCTTAGAGCAAGTGATTGGCCACAAGACGCACATTTTTGTGTAATACCAGAAAATAAGATTGGTAATGTTGTGGAAACCGCAGGGGCAAATTATATTATTGGTTCAAAACCGATAAATATTTTAGGAAGGGAATCCTACAACGGCTTTGTTATGGTTGAATTTCCTGAAAGGTTTCGTGATACAACGTCTTTTGTTAGTTGTAATGATATTAGAGCATCAGAGTTGAGTGGAGATGTGCCAAAAGTCTGTTCTTAAGTAATGGAAGTAATGGGGTAATGGGGGTAATGGTAATGGTAATGTGGTAATGGGGATGGTAATGGGGATAAGTCCGTTATTTCTCGTATTTGTGTGTTGTAATTATGGGTAATGGGGATAAGTCCGTTATTTCTCGTATTTGTGTGTTGTAATTATGTCTTCTTTGGTCTACCAACACCGCGAGTGGTACTACCCATATTGTGATCATCTACCATTTTATCTACCCAAGTTGTATTTCCATAAGGGGTGCCCTTACCTATTGATTGGCGAATGGTATCAAGTTTATTATTAACAAGAAGAGTGTTAACAGACTCTAAATAATTACTGGGCAATTCAGTTGGTAGTGGTGATAGCAATTTTTGATCTTCTTTATTATTTCTTAAACGTCGATATAAGGATGACCATAGCCACTCTTCGGCTTTTGTGGTTAGTTTTGCTCGGAGGGGATTCTGTTCAACGTAGCGAATAAGGTCATGGAGATGTTTATCCTCTTCAACTGGGAATGATTTATATGTACCTTGATAGAGATGTCCCTCACCGACACTTTTGGTCATAACTCGGCGTTGCCTAACGTGAGTAGTAGTGATCCAACGCATAAATTCGCTCATCTCAGTGTCGCTTTGGGGATAGAGAACAAGGTGCCAGTGATTGGGCATAATGCAGTATGCTAGGAGACGTATGCCAGTTAACTCGACACCTTCAAGGAGAAGCGCTTCAAAGTGCTGATACTCTTTGTCATTATTAAATATCTTTACTCGGCCGTTAGAGCGATTAAGTACATGATAGACAACCCCACCGACAGCAACTCGATTCATGCGTGGCATAAATATATTAGAACACACTTTTTGTTAAAATAACGGACTTATCCCCATTTTCCTTGTTAAAATAATTAAAAAACTGATAAAATACATTTATATGGAAAAGGGACCAGAAATTAGAATAGTTGGCGGAGCTTCTGCTGAGAAAAAAGAACAAACAAGAAAAGAAGTTGAGCAAGCTCTTTTCAGCCATTTTGAATCGCTGTCTCCACAAGAACGAGAACAGTTTGAGAAACTTGAATATCCAAAATCTGAAAAAGAGCTTGCTCTTATCAATTTCGCAAACGAAGAAACTTCTCGGTTAATGCAAGAGGCTGGAATAGAACCGTACGATGTGCCCGTGGAGAATTATCATATTATTCCCTCAGAGTTGTATAAAAAAGCTGCGGGCGACAGTGGAAACGCCACAACTTTTAATACGAAACAGGGAATCATTTTTGATGCACAAGAATTTCGAGATAATCCGGTATTTTTTGGCTCTGTCGCTCTTCACGAATCATTGCATCTCAAAGCACACTTTTCTATGGAGGTTCAAGAAGAAGGCGACAAAGTAAGTAAAACACCTTACCGCGAAGGGGTAACAGTACGAGCGTTACAGAGCTACGGTCATCACGGAAAATACCATCGGCATTTCGCTGGTCTACACGAAGGTATTGTTGCCGAGACAGAAAAAAGACTTTTAGGAAAACTTCTTGATCGCCCCGAACTTGCAAAAGAAAAAGAATGGCTGGCTTCTAACGAGGCAAAAGAAATGAGAAAAAAACTTGCCGAGAAAAAAGAAATCCCAGAAGACGATATTGTTTGGGTTGGCAAGAAAGGCGAGAATGATTGGGAAACTGTTTCGTACCTTCGCCAAAGAGATGTGTTAAATTATGTATGCGATGAGATACAAAAACAGTTTCCAGATAAATATCAAAGTGCAGATGATGTTTACAAAACATTTTTGAACGCACATTTTACTGGAAGACTTTTACCACTTGCACGAGTAGTTGAAAAAACTTTTGGCGAAGGTAGTTTCCGACTTCTTGGGAATATGGATACTGATAGACAAAGTGGAGTTTTACATTTAGAGTCTTTGAAAAAAGCGAGAGCGAGACAAACAAGAGAAAAAACCGTTTCTTGATTCGCCAAAAGTTTTTTACAACCATCCGTAATTCACGGGAGCAATCCCTCCGCCGTTTTATAATGTTTCCTAAAAACGACGGTGATTTGTGCGCGAACGGGAGGGTGGGTCAAGCACAATAAGATTTGTTTGTGCCTTAGCACAATCCATATTTTAGTTACCACGACCAGTCATCGAAGCCACAGAGTTTCAAGCTACCACCAAACGCGTAGAGGAAGCGCCTTGTCTCACGCGACCGCAGGGAGCGGACGAGGCGCGCAGATTAGTCGTCAGTCGGATTGGTTTGGAAAAAAGTTCGGATTTTGTTCAGGAGAAACAGCCAAAAAATAGAATTCGTTTTTCCGCCAGAATTCATTCGCTCCGAAAAAACGAAGAAACGGGTTATCCCCATTTTCCATTTTCGTTCACGCTTCGGCTCGCAATGACGTTCTTTTTTGATTCGTTTGAAACTGTGTTTCTACCGATGTCTCCTCACCACCAGCTCTTGCACAATAGTCATAATGTTACTGACGACAAAATATAGAGCAATAGTAGCTGAGAAGGTGTAGGCGGTCATGACAATAATCACCGGCATCACATATTGCATCTGGAGTTGCATATTGCGTGAAAAATCAGCTTTAAAACTAGGGGCGGCATTTGGGTCGCGGACTGGTGGTTTAGGCATAGCAAAACGAACACTGAAAAATTGGGCAATGCCGGCAATCAAAGCCAGTACCATGCTCTTGCCAGTAATATCAAAAAGACCCATGAAGTTCATAGTGACCGCGCTGGGGTGGGGAATAAAACTATATAAAATATCCAAGTTAATCCCAGGTAAGGGTACTCCACCGCCTTTTAGTACCGCTAGATAAAGAGCAATAACAAAGGGAATCTGGAGGAACATCACCCCAATACTGGCAAAGGGATTCATGCCCGCCTCGCGATAAATTTCCATGGTGGCTTTAGCTAATTCGTCTCGCTTGTCCTTGAATTTTTCCTTTACTTCACGCAACTTTGGCTCGATGTCACGCATTATCTTTTGCGTTTTAACTGCCTTGATAGAAAGAGGGAAGAGCAGTAGTTTTACAATCACCACCGTGGCAATAATAGACAAACCAACATCACCGCCAGGAAATAAGTCGATAAAAAATACCAGTGTGTTATACACTGGGTCGAAGAAAACTGCGTGCCAAATTAAACTAAACATATAGTCACTATTCTACCGTGAATTGCCGATTCTGGCGAGAATTTGTTCGGTAGCAGTAATTGTCGCAAGACGGGTTAACCTAATGGCTAGTGGCTTTGTAATAATAATATAACTACCTAAAACTACCTTATTGGCATCAAAATAACGCTTACAGCCGGCATAAATACGGCGCCTTAGCCGATTGCGATCAACAGCGTTTTTGAAAACTTTTTTACCAACCACCACCGATACCGACAGCGGTGTGTTGGCATTATAAATAAGGGTTAATTCAGGAGCTTGAAAACGAACCCCTTGTTTAAAAAAGGTTGTAAATTGGGGACGAGATAATCGCTGGGATTTTTTAAACATGGATTTTGATACCAAAAGTATACACTATTAAAAAATTCTGTTGAAATATGGTTAGAATTCAGCTCGTCTTTGCGAGTCCGCCTTTAGTTGCGAGCGAAGCGCTGCAGGAAGCAATCCACATCATCATCCACTTTGGCAAATAATAAAATAACGGTCATCCAATGACCGTTATTTTAATAATGATTTTTAATAAACACTCTACTGGCGCGCTTTTGATGGCTTGACTGTTAGTTGAGCTCTCCCTTTACGGCGTCTAGCTCGCAAAACGGCCGCACCGGCAGTGGTAGCACTACGAACGAGAAAACCATGGGTGGTGGCTCGTTTTTGTTTACTTGGTTGATAGGTTCGTTTACTCATATAGATTTATTTAGTATTGGACAACTATACATGAATTAATAAATATATCAACTATTTTTTATGGGGGTATTTTCAAAAAGGGAAGCTTTTTTATTATCCCCAGCTTATGCACAGTTGCAATTTTCTGGGGATAAAGAGGGGTACTTTTTGAGCCGTTTTATAAAAAGTGGTTTACAGTTTTGCATAGACAAGTATAATGCAAAGTACGTTAGAAATATTCCTCATGCAACTTACTACTCATCAAACTCAAACAAACAGTATTGTTCGCACTGAACAAATTGATGTTAAGCAGTTATGGGATAACTCATTGGTAAAAATTGAACTCTCCATCACTCCCGCCAATTTCAAAACTTGGTTCCGTGATACTCATATTGTTTCTCTTGAAGACGGCACCCTAACTATTGGGGTGCCGAGTGTTTTTGTTAGAGACTGGCTTCAGGATAAATTTCAGTCAATGATTTTAAAGACACTGCGAGAGATAACCCCCTATGTCCGTAGTTTGGAATATGCAGTAATACAGCGAAGTGACCGCCGAAATGAAAATAATAAAACACAAACAATCAATGCAGCTCTGCCTTTGGAAGACTACTACATAAACAAAAGCGATAATCTTAACCCAAAATACTCTTTTGAAACTTTTGTGGTTGGACCCTACAATGCACTTGCTCACGCTGCTGCTAAAACAGTGGCCGAAAAACCTGGCATGGCCTATAACCCGCTTTTTATTTATGGTAGAACTGGACATGGTAAAACCCATCTTATTCAGGCGGTGGGTAATCAAGTAAAAAAGTCTGGTAAGAAAGTTTTTTATGTAACGAGTGAGAGGTTTGCAGTTGATTATTTTAATTCTTTACAAAACGGCACCGCTAATAATTTTAAGGATAAATATCGCCAGTATGATGTTCTAATCATGGATGATGTTCAGTTTTTAGCTACTAAAGAAAAAACTCAGGAAGAACTGTTTCATTTATTCAATGCCCTTCATGACACAAACAAACAAATTGTTTTTTCCAGTGATATGCACCCAGCTTTATTGGATGGGCTAGAGGATAGACTACGGTCTCGTTTTGGGCAGGGAATGATCGTTGATATTCCAGCACCAGATACTGAATCAAGAGCAGCAATATTACGCTCTAAAGCAGCTCAAAATAGTATTATTCTAAGTGACGATGTTGTTCAACATTTAGCTGTTACTATTGAAGGAAACATCCGTGAACTAGAGGGAGCACTTAATACTATAATGTGTCAATCTCAACTTTTAGGTAGAACCCTCACTATTGATGAAGTAAAATCAATTATAAAAAATAGCAGTCGACCTCGAAAAACTTTAGCGGTTTCCGATATTGTTGATAAAGTAGCCAGATTTTTTGATATTGATCAGGCTAGTATTTATGAAAAAACCAGGCGAAAGGAAGTGGTAAAACCACGTCAAATAATTATGTATATTTTACGTGAGGATTTTCAAATTTCCTATCCAGCTATTGGTAAAAAATTAGGTGGTCGTGATCATACAACAGTAATTCACTCTTGTGAAAAAATAAAGAGAGAAATAAAAATAGATGCTGAACTAGAAGAAGAAATTACTCAGGTTCGTCTTTTATTAAAATAGGTACTATAAAAGATTAATTAAATTTAATTAATCTTTTATAGTACCTATGGCCTGTGTATAAAAAAACAATAACCACTGCTTGTACTATTTAAAACCAGTTAATTAACCTTAATATTTAGTAAAAATTAACTAAATATATGGGTATAAAATACAAGTAATTAACAGTTAAATAAAACATAATTTTTTATCCTCAACTTTATAAACTTTATTGACATATAAATACACAGGTATTTAATTAAAGTAAGTTAAAAATTAAATCTATAAATACTACCTAGAATTGACTTATACACTTTTCCACAACACTAATAGTAGTGAATAAAATATATAAAAATGAAAATAATAATTAATCAACAAAAACTTATTCACACCTTAGAACTAATTAGTCGGGTAAGTATTAAACATGTCACACTCCCAGTCCTGCAATGTGTATTAATTACAGTTAAGGATAATAAAATTATTTTTAAAGCCACTAACCTTGAAATTAGTATTGAAATAGTAGTAGAAGGAAAAATTGAGGAAGATGGAGTTGTGGCTGTTTCTGCTACCACTCTTTTACAAGCTATTCAATATATTTTTAATAAGGAAGTAACTATTTCAGTAGTTGATGGAGTAGTAATTGTTGATAGTGGTAATGGAAAAACAACTATAAATACCATTCCTTATGATGAATTTCCTTTAATAACAAAACTTTCTGGTAATGGAAAAACTATTCAAAGAAATTTATTTGGACTTGGTATTAAAACAGTAGCCTTTGCTGCCTCTTTATCATCTATTAAACCAGAATTAGGAAGTATTTTTATTCAACAAAAGAAAGAACACTCATTAACATTTGTAGCCACTGATTCTTTTCGTTTAATGGAAAAAACAGTTTCTCAAAAGGGTTATATTTTAGAACAACCACTGTTAATTCCTCAAAAAAATGCCATTGAATTAGCGCGTATTTGTGATTTACTAGAATCTGATCCATTATTAATAATCAATGAAAATCAATGTGCCCTTGTTTTTTTTGAAGGTGTTTATATAACTTCTCGTTTAGTGGCAGGTTCATTTCCAGATTATGAACAAATTATTCCTAAAGAATATAGCACTCATATTACAGTATTAAAAAATGATTTATTACAAACCTTCAAAAAAACACACATATTTTTAAATAAATTTATGCAGGTAACAATGCAGGTTTTAGGAAATAAATTAACTATTTCTTCTCAGAATGGAGAAATAGGAGCCACCACAGATACAATAAACATTAGTACTGAGGGTGATGATATTACTTTAAATTTTAATCAACAATATCTAATTGATCCATTTAATTATATTAATGATGAAAGTGTTGTAATGCATTTTGCTGGTATTGGTAGGCCATTAGTAATACAAGGTCTTTCTGATAATTCATTACGTTATTTAGTAATGCCAATGAATAAGTAAAGTGAGCAAATGCCCGCAGGGCATATTGCGAACTTTGTTCCCGATTCGACCTACCGAGGGAGAATCGCTGGAACTAGAACGCTTAACAAAGAATTAGTTACTATTACTAAAACGACTCCCAACAGGATGCGCCAGCGACTATTACAAACCTTATTCCAAATTTCCTCTATATTTAGATTTAATTTTATTCTTAATTTACTTTAATAATTTTTAAATATTAAAAATATATGAAAAAGAGACGAGGAAAAATTATTAAAGTTGGTGCCCTCTTTGAAAAATATAAACTTAGACTTAAACCACCCCAAGGTAGTGTTATAAATGAAGTTATTGAAGTTATAGAAGATATTACCGGAATAACTCTTGAAAAAACCCAAATAAAATATTCAATCCATACTAAAGTTATTTCTCTTAATGCACCTAGTTTAATAAAACAAGAAATAAAATTAAAGCAGGATGAAATTCTAATTCACCTCAAGGCGCGGTTAGGTGTTACTAATACTCCAACGCTTATTCTTTAATATTTAACTAATAAAAATACCGCAGTCACCTGCGGTATTTTTATTAGTTATCATTTCCGTAGTAAAGAAACTTCCCAGAACCTACTTCCTGGATTGCTTCGTGCGCTCGCAAAGACGGAGTAAGCTCCGTCCATCCGTCTTTGCGAGGAAGGAGCTCGCAAGCGTGAAAAAGTGACTCAATGTTGTGTAAAATAATAAGCGTAGCGACTATATTTTTCATACATAGAATTTTTTATCCTTAATAAAAATTCTTGCACTTTGCAGCCAACTTGAGCTGGTTTGTACCCACCTTTAGCTGCGAGCAAAGCGTGGCAGGAAACAAATTAGCCAACTAGTGGACAGTCCCTGTAAGGGATGACGTGGCAATCCACGAAGACGCAACAGACGTGGATTGCTTCGTGCGCTCGCAAAGACGGTGGTGGACGGCGAAGACGAACGAACTTCGTCTTCGCGAGTGAGAAATGTCTGGGAGATATTTTGCAAGACTCATTGAGCTAGTTTATGAATGAAATGAAATGAAATAGCCAATGAGTGGACAGTCCCTGTAAGGGAGTAGCGTGGCGATCCAGGATAATTACTGAGTGTAGTGTTTCTTGAAACCTTTAGCTACCTCTTAAACGAAAGGTAGTTTTTTGGGGGGTCTTAGGAAGTTTTTTCACTCCACATTTTCAGGGGTGGTAGTGCTATTGTTCTGTAAAAAACCACCATAAATCTCATTCTTCCATTTTTGGACTGCATATTCCCAATTATAATATTGTCCTTCATTGTTAGGGTTGTCTGGGTAGGGTCCTTGAGGATCATCTTTTTTAACAAAATATAGGATTGAGTGGATATTATTAAGAATATTTCCAATATTAGCGGTAGTAGTACCTGATTGTGCCATTTGTTGTAGTAACATTGTACTATCAATATAATCGCCACGAATTATTGGTTTAACACCAGCTAAATCAATTTGAGGTTGAGCAAATTTTTCGTCAGGAATTTTTGCTAGGGCATAGTCCATAAACTCTCTCCAGGTAGGTGCGGTAATCAATCCAGAAAGGCCACCACCCATCGATGCATTATTGTTATTACCAGACCAAGTACCCACGGCTAGATTGGGAGTAAAACCCATCACCCATGCATCACGAAGATTATTAGTACTTCCACTCTTGACAGCAACGTCTCGATTAGCAAAATATACTATTGAATTAGAACCCCAAAGCGGTGTTCTGGCGACATTATCACTAAGAATATTACTAATCATCAAGGCCACGTTTCTATCAATAACTTGCTTGGCATTAACATGGCTTTCATAAACCGAATTTCCTTGCGAATCTTCAATCTTTAAGATACTCCGGGGCTCGGCCCGAAGGCCTTCATTTGCAAAAACACCATAGGCGTATGTCATATCTAACAGTCTAACTTCTCCACCACCTAACACTAAAGTTAATCCATAACGCTCAGGATCATTTAGGGTGGTTAATCCCATATCAGCCGCTAGTTTTAAGGTGTTTTTAACTCCAGCTAAATAAAGGGTTTTAACGGCTGGAATATTAAGTGAACCGGCTAAAGCGTTACGCATACTAACTGGCCCGAGAAACTTATTGTTGTAGTTATTAGGAGAATAACAAGGTGACTCAGAACTTGGACTATTTGGTTCACATGCTGGAGAAAACTGTGTTTTAACATCAAAGAGAATTGTGTTTGGTAAATAACCCTTACTAAAGGCCGTGGCGTAAACAAATGGTTTGATAGATGACCCTGGTTGTCTCGACGCTAGGGTGATATTAAAATTTCCTTCAATATCCTCACTAAAATAATCGCGTGAACCGACCATTACTAATAAATCGCCAGTTTTTGGATCGGTAGCCACCAAGCCAGCATTAGTAGCCTTAAATTTTTCTGCGTTTGCCAAGGATCTCCGATTAACTATCTCTTCCGCTTTTTGTTGTAAATCATAATCCAAGGTAGTAATAACTCTAAACCCTCTTTCTGCTAGAGCTTCCTCTCCATATTGTTTTACTAAAAGGTCTTTTATATACATAACAAAATGAGGCGCTCTAATACCAGTAATAGCTTGTGGTAAAAAATCTACTACCTCATCCTTAGCTAAATTATATTCATCTTTTGTAATCAGGTTATTTGTCAGCATGTGTTCTAAGACGGAATTTTTTCTTTTTTCTAACTCATCACGGTGATTACCGTAAGGAGAAAGATAAGTTGGTGCTTGTGGTAGAGCAGTAATATAAGAGGCTTCAGCCAAAGAAACATCCTTAGCCGATTTTCCAAAAAAAGACTGGGATGCTTCTTCCACACCATAGATGGTTCCACCGTATGGTGATTCATTTAGGTAAACAGATAAAATCTGGTCTTTAGTTAAAATTCGCTCTAGTTTGATGGAAAGGATTGCTTCTTTAATTTTTCGGGTCAGTTTTTTTTCATTTTGTAAAATAGAATTCTTGATTACTTGTTGAGTTAAAGTTGACCCTCCTTGTCCACCAAGCAAATCACCGGCCATAGAGTTTACATATATGGCCCGCAAAATACCTTTAATATCTATCCCAAAGTGATTATAAAATCTCTCGTCTTCTATCGCGACAGTAGCATTTTTTAGATTTCGTGAAATATCTTCAAAGGGAACGATTGTTCTCTTTACATCTTGGTGTAGGTCGTAAAGAAGAATCTCACCAGTCCGATCATATATTTTTGTTGACTGCAGGATTCTCCTATCTTCAAAAGAAGATAAATCAGGAATTTTAATGGTTGAAACCCAAATCAAAAGACCACTGAAAGTAATTATTCCAACCACAAAAAGAACAATAAAACCATCAATAACCATACCTTTGATATTTTTTTTCCAACCTTTTTTGTTCATACTGTTTATTATAGTGTTAATATTAACACAATTTATCTAGAATCCGTCTTTAAATTTAAACACTTTAAACTCAATTCACTATTTTAGTCCTTTAATGTAAGGCGGGTTCTAGTTACTTTATTTTTAATATGATACATTATCTGTATGAAATTATCAGAAGAACTTATTGCTCGAGGGTTTATTCATCAGTATACAACGACCACTCTGAGTGAAATTATTGATGGCCCAAAAAGAGTAATCTACCACGGTGTTGACCCTAGTGCTGATTCTATTCATGCCGGCAACTTTGTGCAATTTATGTTGTTGCGTCACCTGATTGAGTACGGACATAAAGTCATCCTCTTGATTGGTGGTGGTACTGGGATGATTGGTGATCCAAAACCGGATGTAGAGAGGCCATTAACACCCCTTGAGGTAGTGGCAGAACGAGTTGAAAAACTAAAGCTCCAGGCCAAGAATTTATTTGGTGGAGTAGAGATTGATTTTGTTAATAATTATGACTGGCTCGGATCTCTCAATCTAGTCACATTCTTGCGTGATATTGGGAAACATTTTACTGTCAACGAATTGATTAAAAAAGACGCTATCGCTACTAGACTGAAGAGTGATAATGGTATTTCCTATACCGAATTTGCCTACCCACTTTTACAGGCCTATGACTATCTCAATCTCCACCGCACTCATGGTTGTAATGTTCAGACCGGTGGCTCTGACCAATGGGGTAATATGGTGGCTGGAGTAGACCTAATTAGGAAAAAAGAGCAACAGACAGTTTTTGCTTTTACTGTCCCGCTTATCGTTGATAAAGCCACTGGGAAGAAATTTGGTAAGAGTGAAGGTAATGCAGTTTGGCTTGATTCAACTAAAACTTCTCCCTACGCTTTTTATCAATTTTGGCTCAATACTTCTGACGAAAGTGTTATTGATTATTTAAAATTATTTTCTCTACTTTCTTTGGAGGAAATTGCTGGTATTGAAAAAGATTTTCTTTCTAATCTGCAATCTCGTAGTGCACAGAGGAGATTAGCAAAAGAGGTAACCACTCTGGTTCACGGTATTGAAATAGCGACCGGTGTAGAAAAGGTTTCCGATTGTTTATTTGGAGAAGCTAAATTCACTGACCTTTCAGTGGCGGAGATAGAGATTGTAAAACAAAACGCCCTCTTAACGAAAGTTCCAGAAGGAACGAATATTATTGACATTTTAATAATGTCCGGTTTAGCAAGTAGTAAACGCGAAGCTAGAACATTTATTGAATCAGGGGCTGTTTCCATTAATGGCGAAAAGATGGAATCTCTTGACTTGCCAGTTTCAGAAAAAAATCAAGAAGGTGTATTTCTTCTTAAACGTGGCAAAAAGAAATTGTCGGTAATTGAGGTTGTGTAACATCGTCACGCTTTACGCAAAGACACCCGTCACCGTGACGTCTTTGCTCGCCCCGTTAGAAACTTTGTTTCTAACGGGGCGAGTTGCAACGAAGCAATCCACGTCACTGCTCATTAGTGCTGTCAATAACAAAGCAACTCTACCAACTATGAGTTAAATTTAAATCTATAAAAAAGAGCGGATGCCGGCTTTGCCGGCATCCGCTCTTTTTTTCTTTACATCTCGTCTATATCATCAAAAATATCAAAATCAACATCTTCTGCATCTTCCTCCAAATCATGTGTTTCTTCATCGTCTTTTTCGTCCTTGTCATCTTCCTCCTCATCCTCCTTTGGCTCAGGCAGAATACCGAAACCCTCAACAGTGTCATCATCCGTATCGGCGACATCACCACTAACTTCATCTAATAAATCATCCGCTAAAGTAGCATCCTCATCATTAATCTCCTCTGGTTCATCCGCATCATTGTTGGTGGTGGTATCTTTAATCATACTAATTAATTATATGTAAATGTTGTAACAAAAGTGGTGAAAATTTGCAACACCTATTGTTATATCAGTCGCAGATTTTACTGTGATTGTTGCAGAATATCCCGATAAAATATGCTCCCAGCATATTTTATTTGCATAGGGATTGATGCAACATTCAAAATAGAGTTGCCGGCGGGTGAGAAGTGACCCAATGTCACTTCGCAAGACCTTGTCAGTTATCTTTCGAGTGAAGCGAGAAAGTAGCGACAAAGGTGTACAGCTTCTGTTAAGAAGACACTCCTACAGAACACTACCCCCAGTCCGCCGCAAGCGTAAAATAGATAGTAAACTACTACTCCGTTAGCTTGCTGCGGGGTAGTTTACTTGGTTCGGCCGAATTGTGCAAGGCAAGTAATGCCAACTGCAATAGCATCATACTCATCATCCAGAGCTTTTTGTGGCACTGAAGGTATTAAGCGCTTGATCATGTCAAAAACGGCCGGTTTATCACTATTACCGTAGCCAGTGACAGCCACCTTAATTTCTTGTGGACCAAATTCATAGAGCTTACAACCTGCCTGTTTTGCTAAGTAAAGAATAATACCGCGTGCTTGTGCCACACCAATAGCCGTCTTGATATTTTTGTTAAAAAAAAGGGTTTCAATGGCCACAGTGTCTGGCTGATGTTCTTGGATAAGCTCTGCCACTATTTTCCCAATTTCAAAAAGACGGTCATTTAATTCAGTAGTCTTGTCTGTTTCTACACAACTAGAAAAAAGAATAACCTCTTTTCCATTTTGGTATTCCATTATGGCTACCCCAAGGCGGTCATAACCAGGGTCGATGGCTAGGACTTTCATAGCCACAGTTTAGCATATAAATAATTAACGATGGATTGCACGTTATGCAGACAGTTCACGTCCTCATACGACCATGGATCGCCACGTCATTCCGTCGCCACTCCATTCCCTTAACAGGGACTGTACACCTTGCCAGCTCTTTTTACAAAAGAGCTGGCAAGGTCTTGCGAAAGCATACTATGCTTTCTCATCTTACAGATGCTGTCCACTCATTGGCTATTTTATTTCATTTCATTCATAAACTAGCTCAATGAGTCTTGCGAAAGCGTCCCACGCTTTCTCACTCGCGAAGACGAACACAAAGTGAAACGTCTTTGCCTGCCTGCGCAGACAGGCGAGTCGCGCGAAGCAATCCACACCACCACCGTCCGTCTTTGCCTGCCTGCCATGCCTGCGCATGCAGGGCAGACAGGCGAGCCACAGCGTGGCAATCCACGTCTTCACTCTATTCTGTTACCAAATATAACCTCTTCACTTCAAGCCGTTACAAATAAAATCCAACTGTTATATATAGTTACTCGCTTTCCTCTGGAGTATCAGCCGTGGTAAAAACTCCTTGCACATCATCTTGATCTTCCAAACGCTCAATCAAATCGGCCAGTTTCTCACCGTCCTCGTCAGAAAGCTCCATCGGGTTTTGTGGCTCATAACCATCAGCGGTTTTATTAAAAGCCCAAGTGGCAGATCCTGGTCCACCAAGAGCCAGCCCGGCCTTGTGAAAGATATTGCGAATCTCTGGGGCGGTGCGGTTATTGTTGTCAGTTACAGCCGTAACCAAGATGGCTGTTCCGCCTGGACCAAAGGCCTCGTACATTACTTCATGAAAAGCCTCGCCACCAGCACCGGCACCTTTGGCCACAGCGCGTTCGATATTTTCTTTTGGCATTGAGTCCTTCTTGGCGCGGTCGATAGCGGCAATTAAACTAGCTGAGGCCAGGTTACCGCCGGCCTTGCGCGATTCCATCGCGATAAGGGCAGCATGCTTACTGTATATCTTACTCTTCTGGGCGTCGGTAGCTGCTTTCTTATGCTTAATCTTTGACCATTTGTTGTGTCCTGACATATTGTTATGAAATATTTAAACGTGTAAGTATTTTGTCTAATTTTTTATTAATCTCATCTTCAATGTTTCTCTGTCTATTAGTGCTTAACATCAGAGCACATATGATTACATCTGCCAGCTCTGCATCAAAATCAGTTTCTTTGTCTTTTACACGTTGATCCTGATCAACTTCACAAAGTGCTGCTTCACAGAGCTCACCAACTTCTTCATTAAGTTTAACAATTCTTTGTAAAAAACGTTCGTTTGGAGGCTGGTCAGATGATGTTTGAAAGTGTTTGTTTAGCTTGTGAAGTTTTTCAAATATATTATCCATATTTTTCCAAATGTTTATATGCTTCCGCCGCTGCAACGCGTCCGCGGGGGGTGCGTTCGAGGAGGCCTTGGCGAATGAGGTAGGGTTCGATGACGTCCTCGATAGTTGACTGTTCCTCACCAGTGGCGGCTGCAATGGTATTTAATCCAACCGGGCCTCCACCAAATTTATGAATAATGGCTTCGAGTACCGCCCGGTCGGGTGCTCCTAGGCCAAGGGTATCGATCTCCAGGAGTTTAAAAGTACGATTAACCACATCAGCCGTCAAGTCTCCTTTTTCAAGCTGAGCAAGGTCACGACAGCGCTTGAGAAGGTAGTTGGCGGTACGGGGAGTTGCCCGACAGCGGCCGGCAATAGCGTTCATTACATCCGGACTAGCTGTTACTTGAAGTAATTCAGTTGAACGGGTCAAGATGTCAGCAATCTCATTATCGGCATAAAATTCTAGGCGAAACGTGCCCCCAGAAAAGCGACTTCGTAGTGGTGCGGAAAGAAGCGAAATACGGGTAGTGGCAGCCACTAGAGTGAATGGTGGTAGTTCGAGTTGAACTGTACGGGCTGAAGGCCCTTTCCCGATAATAATATCGAGTACACCAGATTCCATGGCGGGATAGAGTACTTCTTCAATAGTTTTACTAAGACGGTGAATCTCGTCAATGAATAAAACATCCCCCGGGGACAGATTGGTCAGGATGGCAGCCAGGTCACCAACGCGTTCAATAGCTGGACCGGAGGTGGTGCGCATATTAGTGCCAAGGGTTTTGGAAATAAGGTGAGCGAGGGTCGTTTTACCGAGCCCTGGTGGACCGTAGAGTAGGATGTGTTCGGCAGCGTGACCACGCTCGCGGGCGGCGGTTAATAAAATACGCAAATTTTCCTTAATTTTACTTTGTCCCACATACTCCTCCCAGGTTTGGGGTCGCAAGGTCTGGTCAAGGTGTCCGGTATCGTCGCGGGTAATAGTTTTTTGAGGATTTTGTTCTGTCATAGGTGATTATAGTATAGCAATATAGGCACTATCCCGCATCCAAAGACATAAGGTTGACAAATTCCTATAGTATGCTAGTATAGTAGATGAACAACGTTCCCACACCGAGGCGGTGTCAATCTCTTTTACATCTGAAAGACCATTTTAACCGCTGTTACCAGCGAAATTTTTTTGGTCTATTACCAATGAGTTTATGTTTCTTTCCAGAATATAACTCTCTAAGCAACTTGAATACGTTGCGAGGATTACGTGGCGCCTGCCCTGGAGTAGGAGTGCTGGGTATTCCCTTAGCGCGGTATTCACTTTCAATGCGGAAGCTTTGCTTAGAGAGTTATGCCCTGGAAATCGAATTTTCCTACCAAAGAACTAATTAGTCCGACTATAGCATAGTTCACTAAAAATACAGCTTGACCACTTGAATTTTTGTATTCAAGATTAAGAGACATTTCTCAAAAAAGAAAAACAAAAGCCCCGCCAACCCTAGGGTTGGCGGGGCTTTTGTTTTTATGACTTTTCTAAACTATATGCGAAGAAAAGTCTTCCGTTGTTAGGTTGTCAGAATCATTCGTCTCTGGAATTTCACGACCTTTAGTTTGTGAGAGGTCAACCACACGCTCTAGTTCTATTAGTGAGGTGACACCATTCATCACTTTTACCATTCCATCTTGGGCTATGGTAGGAATTTTTTGTCCAACAGCGGCTTCCATAATAATATGTTCGCGTGGATCTCGGATGACAGCTTCTTCAACCTTGTTATCAATGACTATTGCCTCAAAAACACCGACTCGGCCTTTAAAACCAGTATGGTTGCAAACATCACACCCGTTTTCTTTATAGATAATAAGTGGGTTGGGAATAATATAACCATCAGGATAAGTTTGCAAAATTGCTTCAATCAAAGATTTTTCGCGTGGAGTAGCTTCATATTGAATTTTACATTTATCACAGAGAACTCTTACCAAACGTTGGCCAAGCATGATGTTTACCGCACTACCAATAATTCTTGAATCCACGCCCAAATCAATTAAGCGCGGGAAACCACCAACTGCACTATTGGTGTGCAGGGTGGTAAATACTAGGTGTCCAGTTTGAGCGGCGTGAATAGCGGTTTCGGCTACTTCACGGTCACGAATTTCACCCACCATGATGATGTCTGGATCTTGACGAAGAATGGCTCTTAGTCCAGAAGCAAAAGTATAGTCCGGGCTGGTTTGAGTTTGGACAATACCATCAATTTTGTATTCAACTGGGTTTTCAATCGTAATAATTTTCTTTTCTGGTTGATGAACAGCTCGTAAAAAAGCATAGAGAGCGGTAGTTTTCCCAGATCCAGTTGGTCCGGTAGTGATGACCAAGCCGTTTGGTCTTTTTAATTGCTCATCCATTACTTTAGCTAGTCTGGGATTAAGCATCAGTTTATCTATATTAAAACTAGCCACTGTTGGATCAAGTAGTCGCATTACCATTGATTCACCACTGGCACCAGGAATAATTGAAGCTCGGACTTCAATCTTACGCTCGGCGAGGTTGAATTCAAAACGACCGTCTTGAGCTTCCATTCTCTCATTAAGTATCATGCCAGACAGTAGCTTGAGGCGGGAAATTATTCGACCATAAAGTTGTTGTTCCAAGTCAAAAATATCGAGCAGTACTCCATCAATACGGTAGCGTAATCTAATGACCTCTTCTTCCGGCTCAATATGAATATCAGATGCTTTAAGAGCCAGAGCTCCAGCAAATATCAATTCGATTGTTTCGGAAATTCTCCGCTGACTATTTATAGTGCGTATTTTCATCAAAGCTACACCAACATCTTCAGGAACAGAAATTGACTTAGTAGATTTTAGAATATCATCTGGATTAATATCCAACACACCCTTTTTGACTGCGGTAGCATTCTTCTGGTCGGCGTATCTTGAGTAACCATGCTCCAAGCTAGCGGTTGAACATAAATAAATTAATAACTCAAACCCCTCTGCCTCGAGCTCTTCGAGTAGCTGTTTTGTTTTTTGATCACGATGAGTATGAATAGCCACCGATAAAAGACGGCGATTTAATTCAAAAGCGACAACTTGACCAGCTCGAGATTTAAGCTCAGGGATTTTCATTAACGCTTCTGGGTTAATCGTGTAGCCACGAAGATTGACGTACTTATAGCCATATTGCAAGGCCAATGATTGCATCAGATTTTCTTCTTCTCGCTGTCTTAAGTCTGACATTTGAGTATGTAAGCCACTGTCATCGAACTTTTTCATATAAGGTAATTGTAACATTGATATAAACAATGATTTGATTTTATCCAAGTAACTAACTTATCTGTTATTCATCTTCTCTTCGCGAGTCGCACGAAACATGTCTACCCTGCATGCGCAGGCATGGCAGACAGGCGAGCGCACGTGAGAAGCGAACACTTGGAGCTTCGCAAGAGGTTGCCTGCTATTCTGACGCTAGGAAGAATAGTGACAACCTGAACAGTTCCTGTAAGGAAGCAAACCACGTCGTTGTCCGTCACCACCTTGGATCGCCACGTCAGTCGTCTGTGGACTAGCTCCTCGCGAAGACGACGAACACCGTCTTTGCGAGTCGCAACGAAGCAATTCATGTCTGTCATTGTTCGTCTTTGCGAACGATAGTGAAGCAATCCACGTCGTTGTCGTTCGTGGATTGCCGCGTCACTCGCTTGCGAGCTCCCTCCTCGCAATGACGAAAACATCATCATTCTCGCAGAATTTGGTGACAATGGTACAATAAACTTATATGAAGGTAACCGAAATCAAAATAAATTCTCTGGAAGGGCTTGATGCCTATGGCATTGATCTTTTAACTCAATTACAAATAAAAGACAGGGATAAAGCCGTTGTCCTGGCTCTCTCTGGTGATTTGGGAGCTGGTAAAACTACTTTGGTACAAACTATTGCTCGTGATCTTGGAGTGATTGAGGTGGTTACTAGTCCGACATTTGTGATTATGAAGCAGTACGAAACTTCCGATAAGTATTTTTCTAAACTCATTCATATTGATGCTTATCGAATTGAGGACGTTACCGAAATGAAACCCTTAGGATTTGAGAACTTACTCAAACAGGCAAACGCGCTGATTTGTATTGAATGGGCTGAGCGGATTAAGCCCCTCTTACCCAAAGACACTCTCACTTTAGAATTAGCGAACGACAATAATGGCACTCACACCATCAAAAGCCATGGCTAATATTAAAAAAAGCCCACAAGGTAAAAAGTCTGAGTCAAAAACTCTTGTTCTCCTTGATGCTCATGCTATTTTGCATCGTGCTTTTCGTGCTTTACCAGATTTTACCTCGCCCTCTGGCGAACCGACTGGTGCTCTCTATGGCGTGGTGACCATGTTGCTGAAAATTATCGAAGAATTTAAGCCAGACTACATTGCGGCTTGTTTTGATCTACCTGAGCCGACCTATCGTCACGATGCTTTCGCTGATTATAAAGGCAAGCGGGCTAAAACTGATGATACTCTCATAGCGCAGATTGACCGCTCACGCGATATTTTTGCGGCCTTCGGTATTCCAATTTATGAATTACCGGGCTTCGAAGCCGATGATATGTTGGGGACGATTGCTTTTCAAACCAAAGATGATAAAAATTTAACCGTCATTATTGCTTCGGGTGATATGGACACATTGCAGTGTGTTGATAAAAAACGTGTCCTAGTTTATACCCTTAAAAAAGGAATTAAAGACACTATTTTATATGATGAAACCACCGTTCTTGATCGGTACGGTTTTCCGCCAACGTTAGTGCCGGACTACAAAGGGCTGCGAGGAGACGCTTCAGATAATATTCCTGGGATTGTTGGTATTGGTGAAAAGACGGCCACTGAACTGATTACGCAGTTTGGTTCAATTGATCAAATCTACAAAAAACTCAAGAAATCTGAAACACCTTTTTTAGCTGTCGGCATTAAACCAAGAATCATAAAACTTCTTAAAGACGGGGAGGAGGAAGCGCAGTTTTCAAAAATGTTGGCTACTATCAGAACTGACGCGCCAATTACATTTCATTTCTACGAAACCCACTGGAAAGACAGAGCAGACACCGATGCGATTTTGAATTTATTTAGTGAGCTTGGATTTCGTACTTTGGGGTCACGAATTAAAACTCTCTTTGCATTAAAGGAAGAAAATATTCAGAACCCAACTGAATCAAATATTACCCCCGAGGAAATTACTCGAGCTCAGGTCATGTTGTGGTTGCTAGAAAGTGAACGTACTAATGCATCACTCGATGACATTATCGACTACGGTCGGGCATATTTCGGTACTACTGATTTCAAGGATATAACTGCCAAGCTCAGGGAAATGATTGAAGCCGAACCAGAAATATTTCAAGTCTACAATGAGATTGAGGTGCCATTAATGGCTGTCCTCAAGGAGGTGAACGCCACTGGCATTTTGCTCGATAAACCGTATTTAGCAAACCTGTCTACTGTTATGCATGCTGAACTCGATACCTTGCGGACTACTATTTATGCTGAGGCGGGAACAGAATTTAATATTAATTCACCAAAACAACTTGGCGATATTTTATTTGATACACTTGGTCTTAAACCAAAAAATCAAAAGAAAACTGCTGGCGGGCAACGCTCAACCAAGGAATCAGAGCTAGAAAAGATGAAAGACGAACACGCTATCATTGCCGCTATTCTGCGTTATCGTGAATTACAAAAATTAGTTTCAACCTACATTGATAATTTACCGCCATTAGTAAGTGCTGATGGTAGACTGCGAACCACTTTTGTACAGACGGGTGCAGCGACTGGACGAATGGCCTCACAAAATCCCAACCTACAGAATATTCCCGTACGCACCGCCGAAGGAAAGGCAATCCGCCAGGCCTTTGTAGCTGCCTCGGGTTATCAATTGGTTTCGATTGACTACTCGCAGATAGAATTACGGATTGCCGCTATTCTTTCCCATGACTCCAAACTGATTGATATTTTTCATCGAGGCGAAGATGTGCATACCGGTGTGGCGGTGCGGGTGTTCGGGATGCATGCGGATGAGGTCACGAGTGAGATGCGACGCAAGGCCAAGATTATCAACTTTGGAATTCTTTATGGTATGGGAGTTAACGCTTTACGTAGTAATTTAGGGGAAGGAACAAGTCGTGAGGAAGCTCAAGAATTTCTTAATGCTTATTTCAATACCTTCACTCGGTTGGCTGAATACCTTGAGGAAACCAAAGAATTTGCCAGACGGAATGGATACACCAAAACACTCTTTGGTCGTCGTCGACATTTTCCTGGTATTAAATCAACCGCCCCGTTCATTCGTGCTCAAGCAGAACGAATGGCTATTAATGCGCCGATACAGGGTACTCAAGCAGACATTATTCGTATTGCTATGAACCAGATCTATGCGTATTTACATAAAGAAAACAAAACAGACTCGGTGCGCATGTTGTTGCAGGTGCATGACGAATTGGTGTTTGAAATTCGGGATGATGTGCTTGAGGCGGAGGTGCTAAAAATAGTGGAGATTATGAAAACAGTTTTTTCTGGTCATGATACTCACGGTATTCCTATCAATGTCGATGTGGCCGTCGGGCCAAACTGGGCGGAGTTAGAGGATAGGGAAATATAAATTATGTTACAACTATATTTTGGAAACGACAGTATCAAAGTTAGAGCGGCGGCTAACACCGCTGCCATAACGGCTACTGAGTCGGGCTCGACTAACTTGACTCGAATCGAATCGGATGCTTTTGCCCCAGGGATGCTTTTAGATATGGTCGGCTCAGTATCGCTCTTTGGTGATCAAGAAGTGTATTTAATTGATACCCCTTCAGAAGTGCCGGAAATGTATGATGAGGTCATAGGTTCTTTATTAGAGATGGCTTCATCAGCCAATATTTTTATTGTAATTGAACAAGGTCTACTTGCCCCCGAAAAAAAGAAATGGCAAAAGCACGCCACTGTTTTTGAAGAATTCACTCGGGTGGCTGATAAACGTTTCAATGTTTTTTCTATGGCTGAAGCATTGTCTAAGCGCGACAAAAAAGCTCTGTGGATTTTGTTATGTGAAGCCAAGCAAGCCGGACTGGTAGCCGAGGAAATTATCGGAACATTATGGTGGCAACTCAAAGCCCTACGTCTAGCAGCTGTATCTGCTTCTGCTATTGAAGCCGATATGAAAGAGTATCCATACCAAAAAGCCAAACAAGCATTAAGAAATTTCAAAGCCGGAGAACTGGATAAATTATCGTCCGGATTACTTAAGGTTTATCACGATGGACACGGGGGAGTGCGAGATATTGATTTGGGGTTGGAGGAGTGGATATTGCGGGGGTAGGTTATTCCTTAAAATAAAAAGCAAGATTCTTTTCTAGTTTTTTACACAAAAGCCCCCAATAATTATTAATTAATGGATATTGCACAATCTTACTATCCTTATATTTCCTTACATCACTATAGGTAATATCCAGTTCTTTCCAGAGGGTGGATTTTGGTTCCATACTGCAATTCAGCGGATCCATGAGTTTGTCGGTAGCATAGACAAAGCGACTTTCTTCGGTTGATTTAGATTCGTATTCTTTAATGACTGAAATCAGTTCTGGAAATTCCGAAAACTCGGTGCAAATCCTATCAAGCGCAGCGTGTTCACGAGCCGCTTTTGTTTTTTGTCCCGCGTTGTCATACGCCGGCGTGTCACCCGAGTAGGCCTCTATTAAATCGTGTGCTAGGGCATATTTGAGTATTTTTTCATGATTTAGCTCCAGTTTTTCTACCCCAGCAATATACCAACACAACATAACTAGTTCAAAAGTATGTTCGGCTGTATTGGTTGAATTGGTTTCCCCTGGCCTCCTGCTAACCCGTTTAACTTTTTGTGTGGCATGCAACAGTGTCATAAATCGTTCTAAATCAGGAAGTTTTAGGTTTGTCATATGGTTATAGTTTAGCAAAAACGGTAATGGAATGCACCAGGAATCTGTCCTTACAGGACCAGTATCCCAATTGGCTAGATTATTTCGTAAGCTCATAATCTAGCTCAATCAGGCTTCGATCCGTGCGGCGCTTTTCCTCGAAAAGCTGCACCTGGTGGGCGCACAAATTTAAAACCACTCCGCAGAGTGGCTTAAAATTTGTGCGCCCACCAGGGATCGAACCTGGGACCTTCGGCTTAAAAGGCCGCTGCTCTACCGGCTGAGCTATAGGCGCATTTATTATTTTGATGGAATCACCAAAAGTGGCTGCACTATACCACACTAGATAGCTAAATCAAATGCCAAATTATATTTTTCACACCCACAAGGACTGTAGTGACGAACAGTGGTTTGCTTCCTTACAGGAACTGTTCAGGTTGTCACTATTCTTCCTAGCGTCAGAACAGCTGGCAACCTCTTGCGAAGCTCCAAGTGTTCGCTTCTCACGTGTGCTCGCCTGTCTGCCCTGCATGCGCAGGCATGGCAGGCAGGCAAAGACGGTGGCATTATTAGATTTTACTAGCTTTATTTGTTAGTCTACTCTGAATGAAAAAATATGTCATTCTCCACAATATTCGCAGTCGTCACAATGTGGGGGCGATATTCCGTACTTGTGACGGAGCAGGCGTTAGTAAAATATTTTTGACTGGCTACACTCCAGCACCGATTGACCGTTTTGGTCGAGTAGTTGGTGAAATAAAGAAGACATCACTCGGGGCTAGTGAGATGGTGGAGTGGGAGCAGACGGATGATGCCAGAAGCATCATCCGTCTGCTCCAAGATAAAGGAGCGATAGTGGTAGCCGTAGAGCAGGCGCCTAATTCTATTTCTCTCTATGACTTTGACGAACCAAAGAACATTGCTTATGTTTTTGGTAACGAAATAACCGGAGTGGAGTCAGAGGTTTTGGCAGAGTGTGACGGTATAATAGAAATACCAATGGCTGGACAGAAAGAATCACTCAACGTCTCTTCTACCGTAGCCATCGTCTTGTTTCAAAAGCCGGCATGATAGAAACTTTCAACCTAAAAAATAAATATCCCGTTAGTGTATGTTTGGCCGAGGCCATTTTAGCTGGATTGTGTTTAGGAATAGGATTTGTGATACCGATTCTCTGGCCACTAGGTTTGGGCGGAATTATTTTATGTTTAGACTTAATAAAAAGAAATGCTTATTTTTATAAAGTCTTCTTTTTAGTTTTGGTGGTTTGGTTTATTAAATCAGCCGTTGCCCTCTCATTTTTTTTGGCTACTTATCCAATTACCTGGACAGGACTGCAAAACCCTCTGTGGCAAATAATAGCCATAGCTTTTTATTGGTTAACAAATTCTTTATGGTTAGCCCTAGGTGGCTTGTTTTTTGTCGGTCTCGTTTTGGTAACTAAAAATAAGCGTTTTTATCCGAGTTGGCTCTCGGTCGTCTCTTTACCGTTATTTTGGTTGCTGGGCGAATTGGCTGGTGCTTGGTTCTTTTCTTTTTTTACTTCTGGTCCCGATTCTTTACTACAGACATATTTCAGTATTGGCATGGTGGGTTATTTACTAGCTAACTCCAGTTTCGGTATTTTGATGGCCGGTTTAGCCGGAGTTTATGGATTAACAATTATTTTTGTTTTTTTAGCGGTTGCTACGATTGAATTATTTTATAAAAATAAAAAAAGTTTATTCTTTATTCTTCCCACGCTACTTATTATTTTTTATTCCAACTGGAATTATTTTATTTCTAAAACAGTTTTGAACGAAAAACCTATCACCATTTTTTCAATCAATACTAAATTTGATTCATCTTTTCTTGGAAAAGATGGTGGTCAGGAGGAAAAACATCAAACCATAAATAAAGCGGTTGAAAAGGGTTTAACCTACAACCCTGATTATATTCTCTTACCCGAAGACTCTCGCTACTTAAATTACAATTATAGTGGTATCTACAGCCAGGTGGTCATGTCACATTTTCAGTTTACTCATCCTGATACCAAAACCATCCTGATTGACAGTGGTCGAGTAGATAAGGAAGATGGCACTGCAATATTACGAGCCAATATATTTGATAGTCGGTCGGGCAAGTTGTATCTATTTGATAAACAATATTTAGTCCCCCAGGGGGAATTTCCACCATATTTTTATAGCGGTGCTTTGCGATTGTTTGGTTTGGGAAAAGCGGTTGATAACTTGTCCCACAAAATATCCTACCGGCGGGGGCCACTGTTACAAACTGCTGATATTTCAGACTACCTACCGGGAATTCTTTTTTGTTTTGAAAGTATTCGACCAGACGGAGTTCGTAGTTTGGCTAAAGAAAGGAAATTACCTTTTGTGGCGCACCCCATTTCCCACGCTTGGTTTCATTCCTCAAAAATACTTTGGCAACAGCAAGATGTCATGCTCCGAATACAGGCACGTTGGCAAGGAATACCAATCGTCAGTGCGGGTAATATGATGCAGGGTAAATTATATTTACCAAATGGTCAGATTGATAATGGTGAAATAATAGAAAGTGGTGATGGTTGGAATATAACCAAATTCGTTTTTTAGTTTTAGCTAGAGTCTATCAATTCGCACCTGTCCCTATAGGTCTTCGCGAGGAATGAGCTAGTAAGGGAATGACGTGGCAATCCACGAAGGCGCACAACCTGGATTGCTTCATTGCGATTCGCCTGTCTGCGCAGGCAGGCAAAGACGAGCTGGATAGAGAGCTCACAAACTGGCGTCTTTGCGAGGAGCGGAGCCACAGCGGAGTGACGCGGCAATCCACGTTTTTGAATTCCAATTAACAACTCTTCAACTAAAGTCTAGCTAATTCCTCTTGCACCACTTCGGCATCACTCCAGACCTGTTTGGTGTTGTTTGGTCCCATAATATAAGGGTCTGTACCCTTGCCTGAGATAAATACATATCCACCGTCGGGGACTTTTTCTAGGGCTGTTCTAATGGCGGTGCGCCGATCCATAATTATTTCTAATTTATTCTGGTCGGTTATACCTTTGGCCATGGCATTAACTATCGCCCGTGGGTTTTCGTCATAGGGGTCTTCGTTGGTCAAAATAATATGGTCACAATACTTTTCGGCGATACTGCCCATTTCGGGTCGTTTCCAGGTATCACGTCCACCACCGGTATTACCAAGGACACAAATCTTTGGCACGTCGCTAAATGCCTTGTAGAGTTGGGTCAAAGAATCCGGAGTATGGGCGTAGTCAACAATGGCAGTGACCGCCTTCTCGGCAGACTTTGGGCTATAGAAATGTTCGACTCTACCGCGGATAGGAGGAAGTTCGTGTAGGGCTTGTTCAATGGTTTTGAGAGACACTCCCAGAGCCCGGGTCAGAGTAATAGCCGCCAAAGTATTATAGACATTAAACAAACCAACTAACGGAATACGCAAAGTAGTATCATCAATAATCAAACTCATATTATCGCGATGGAGAGTGTAGAGCGAGAGGTCATCAAGCGAGTACGGTAGGATCTTTTCAACCTCAAAGTCAAGAAAATCCTGCCCGTGTTGGTCATCAATATTAGCCACCAAAATCCGCGGCCGTTTAGGCGAGTTGGCTACTGCCACCGCTAGTTGTAGTTTGGCCATTTTGTATTTTTCAAATGAACCATGTGATTCAATATGTTCGGGAGAAAGATTGGTAAATACCAAGGCATCAATTTCCATAAACCGATGACGAAATTGTTTAGCCCCTTCGGAAGTCATCTCGACTACTGCATGAGTGCAACCAGCGTCAACCGCTTCGCGCAGAAATTTCTGGACAAACAACCGCCCCGGCATGGTCATCTTGTATAAATTACGACGCACATCATCACCTATTTTAAATTGAATTGTAGAAAGGGAAGCGACTTTTTTACCATCCGCTTCTAATATATGTGTAATTAGTTCAGTGACGGTCGATTTACCCTTAGTACCAGTGACCGCAATCACAGTGAGGTGACGACTAGGATGACGATAAACCAAACTACCGATATAAGCCAGACCATAATGATATAACGGCCGAAGCTGATTAAGAACTGACCGCGGAATAATTTTTTTAATATAAAACAAGATTTTATCCATATCCATAAGTATACGGAGATTTCCCAATTTTGCCAAAGTCAAAGTTCCCTAGTTCCAGAATTAATTGCAACATCTTATTCCCAACCCCTTGTGCATAACCCCACAACCCTCAACCCCTTTTCACGTTATCATTAAATAAATACTATTAACATTATCTTTGTTCTATGAATCCAGATTTAGAAACTGCCATCAGT
>Ga0208375_1000731_pt1 | contig 43449 bp, 41 predicted proteins | sample RifOxyD1_FD_184038 | JGI IMG/M metagenome (GOLD analysis project Ga0208375, IMG submission 184038) | Soil microbial communities from Rifle, Colorado - Rifle Oxygen_injection D1 (SPAdes) | ecosystem: Environmental > Terrestrial > Deep subsurface > Rock core/Sediment | place: Rifle, Colorado... | reverse complement strand
CAATTTATACATTAAGGGTATTTAAGCATGTTAAAGATTCAAGAATAATATTTATTCCTTTTTTTAAGCTATTTAAGGATATATTAACAATAATCGGATTCTGGAAAGGTTTTATCACAGAGAAACAGGAATTTTAACAGGATTATGGTAAAATTAATAAATTAATCGCATTTATAACTATGAATATGCACAAAAAGGTATCTCTATTTATTCCAATTTATAATGAAGAAAAAACAATAGAAAATAACGTAATTAAGCTCCTAAATATGTTAAATAAATTGAATCTTGATTTCGAATTATTCATAATAGATGATGGGTCTAAAGATAGAACTGGTTCAATTATTAAAAGATTGTCTGGTTTGTATAAAGATATAAATTACTTAAGATATGAAAATGGTCCTTCTAGAAGAGAAAACTTATCCAAATCTTTTGAAATGTCTAATGGAGAGATTATATCTTTTATGGATGCTGACCTATCAACAAGCTTAGATAATTATCCTAAACTAATTAAAGAAATAGAAGATGGAGCAGACATATCAACCGGATGCAGAAACCATAAAGATTCAGTAGTCAAAAGGGAATTTTCAAGAAAAATAATTAGTTTTTTATTCAATAAGTTTATTAAAATATATTTTGGCTCAAAAGTTCTAGATCATCAATGTGGTTTTAAGGCATTTAAAAGAGATATTATATTAAATCTTGTTAACGAACTCGGCTATGATAAACATTTTAAGAGAAAATTTTTTTGGGACACTGAATTGTTGTTAAGAGCGCAGAAGAAAAATTATAGCATAAAGGAGATCCCGATAGAATATAAGGAAACCAGAAAATCTGGATTTAATTTTTTTGAAGAATTAACAATGCTATTATATATCATCAAACTTAAAAAAGTAATCGGTTATGTAAAAAATGACAAAATATAATAAATACTTATTCTATATTGCATCTTTAATATTAGCATCCTTTCTGATATTTAAATTATTTCAGCTGTCAAAGGTGATAGTTCTATTCCCATCTTATGATTTTAGCAGTCATATATCAAATCTTTTTTTTCTAAAAGAATATGGGTTTCACAGTATTGCTCCTAATTGGTATAATGGAATGGTTATCCTAAGATTATATCCCCCGGGATTTTTTATTTACTCTTTAATATTTTATTCCATCATAGATAATGTGCAGTTAGCATTTTATATTTCTCTTTTGAGTATATTTATAGTTGGTTTTTTTGGTATATATTTACTTGGAAGATGTTTGAATTTTTCATTTGATAAAATTCTGTTTTTATTTTTCTTCTTCTATTCCAACCCGTTAACAACACCTTGGTTCTATTCTATTGGTAGGATCCCGGAAATGTTTGCATGGAGCCTTATTTTTTATTTAATTGCGATCGTCTTCTATTATAAAGATAAAGTTTTTGATAAAAGGTTTTTTATTTACTCAGCTATAATTCTAAGCGCTATTTTACTTGCACATCCATTTGTATTTATTTTGGCTTCTTCCTTATTAATTGGTTTATTCTTAATAAAAAATAATAAAGAAAAATTAATTATAATCTCTTTATTACCCACAATAATTATACTATGTGCTTTTTGGTTAATAGATTTCATAAAACATATCAATGAAATCGCGTATTATACTCCAAATATAAGATTCTTATATCAAGGGCAAGAAGTTATTTATTCAATCCTTATACCATTTATACTAATTACCACATTTTATTTATATGTAAAGGTAAAAAAACTCAGTAGAAAAGAAGTCATATTCTATATCCCAATAATATTTATCGCTTTTATATATCTTACACATATCTTTTATTATATTCCATTTATAAGAAGTATAGAACCCAGAAGTTATAGTATATTCCTATTTATAATTTCAACGATACTTATACTTGACTTTAAACCAAATAAAAAGGCATCAAAATTACTTTATACTTCCATTTTAATCTTTTCACTTATTATAACCACTGCTTCATTTATCAGATATAATGAAATAGATTTCCCCATTTACAATCAAGATAAAAAAGAAATATTGGATTTATTTCCCTTAGTAGAAAAAAAATTTATAATAATAGATAAGGACGGTGATATAAACAAAAAAAATCTTTATGCATTTGGAGCTGTAAAATATAATCTTAGTACCCCTTTAGGTTGGAGCATGGAACAAAGTACAAAAGAGACAAAAGATATAATAAAAAAGTTAAAAGATTCTATAGATAATAAAGATTGTGAATTATTAAACAGTGCAATGGATAATTATCAGGTAGAAGAAATAATATCTCATAAAGATAATTGCGATTTTTTAAAAACCTGTAGCTTAAATGTAAAAAAAGAACTAAATGAATATTGTTTGTTATCAAAATAAATTAACTTTTTACAAGATAGTTCCCAATTGCTAGATAATCTAAATTGCCTTGTAAAAAAGATCTTATTGCATCGGAAGGAGAACAAACTATTGGCTCTTCATGCATATTAAAACTTGTATTGATTACAGAAGGGATTCCTGTTAACCTATGATATTCTCTAATTATCTTATAAAAACTAGGATTTATTTCTTTTGTAACTAGTTGTGGTCTTGCTGTTCCATCTATATGAACCGCGGCAGGGCCATTTTTCTTCATATAATCAGTACAATTAAATGTTATTGTCATAAATTTGGCTGGATGCTCCCCTCCGTCTATATTATTATAACACTTTTTTCTGTGTTCATATAATGTGGCTGGAGCAAAGGGCATAAATTCTGTTCTCTTTAATCTCTTATTTAACCAATTATTAACTTCTGGGTCTTTAGCATGATATAATATTGATCTATTTCCCAAAGCTCTTGGTCCATATTCCATTTTCCCATTAAATCTGGCTACAACTTTACCTTTAGAAATGAGTTCTGCAATTTTATTTTCTATTTTACTATGATAAATATATTTTAACTTAAAATTGTCTAACTCTTTTTTTATTTCATCATTTGAAAAGCCATTCCCAAGGTATACATTTTCAAGAGTCTTGTTATAATATTTTATGTGTTTATTATAAAAATATAATGCCCCTCCTACAGATAAACCTCCATCACCCATATCTGGAAATACCCAAATATTTCTCACACCTTTTATTTCTTTTATTTTCTGATTTATTTTCACGTTTGAAAATAAACCTCCAGCCAGCGCAATATTATATAATTTAGCCGAATCAACGTATTCAGAGACAATTTCTACAACTATATCTTCTGTACCTCTTTGAAGCCATGCGGCAATATCCTCTCTAGAATATTTGCTTATTTTTTTATTTAATTTATCATCTAAATTTATATTCTGCTTATAAATATATTTTAATTTTCCGTTTTTATAAATAAATGGAAAATCTATTTTAACATTTTCTGATTTGCCATAAGCAGCCAATCCAACAATTTTGCCCTCATGTCTAAATGGCCTAAATCCTAAATATTTAGTTATAGCTGAATAGAAGACTCCTAAAGAATCACTTGCATCAATAGAATAAATTCTTTTTATGTTGTTTTTAATACATTTAGAAATTGTAAATGAAATTCCATCACCCCAATAATCGCATGTAACCACCAAATTGATATCATTGCCACTTGTATAATGGGCAGATGCAGTGTGGCTTAAATGATGCTCTACAAAATAAATTTTTTTATTTTTGAATTTCCTGCCTAACTCTTTTAAAAGTATTTTTTTTAAAAATAATCTATTGAATTTTCCAAAGAAGCTATATGGCTTAATTGAAGTATATTTGAATCTAAATTGGGCTAGATCTGATAAAAAATTATAAAATTTATTACTTTTTTTAGTTCTAACCCTTTCTTCCTCATTTTGTAAGGATCTAAAAATTCTGGCAAAAATTGGGGGAGTTAATATACTTCCGTAAACAATAACATCTATATCTTTTGGTTTGAGATTATTTTTTTCAAGAATATAATTTATAACATTCTTTGGAAGACCACCCTTGAGTTTTACTCTTGTAAGCCTTTCTTCGTTAATCGCGGATAATATTTTACCATCTTTAATAATACAAGCACTGGCATCATGTTGGCCATCACTGATTCCCAATATTATCATAATTCACAATTAGCAGGAAAATTTTAAAAATCTATCTAATAAAAATTTGTGTTATTACTCTACGATTTTCCTTATAAAATTGTTAATTACGAATTTGATTAAAACTAAAATGGGAAAAGTTATCCCATAAAAAATTAGTATATAATCAACAAAATTGAAAATTGAAGCTATTAAAAATATATTAATTATAGTAGGAAATGTATAAATCACCATAAATTTTTTAAGAAAAGATCTCTCTTCTTTGATTTTGTCTGCTTTTAATTTAATTCTATTGTTTGCATTTTTATAAAATAAGACTTTTATTCTATTTAAATCAATCAGCTCATTTAATAATAAAGCGAATAATACTGCGATACCAAAATAAATCATTTTAATATCTTTATTTAAATTGTACAAACCGAGAGACATGCCAATAAAGACTAAAGAATGGACTAAATGATGCGAATTAAAATCTAAATAATCTCCTTTTGTTAAATAATTTTTTTCTTTACCTTTATTATAATAGTACCGCGCTAATTCTCCATCCAAAGTATCCATTAAAAACCATAATTGCATTATTATACCCCCAATTAAAAATTTGCCAAAGTAAAAATATATACTTCCAACTATTCCAAAAATTAACCCTAATATGGAGATAAAATTAGCTGAAACATTTAAGTAAAGTAGATATTTTGTTATATAAATTGAGAATAATCTGAAAAATCTTCTATAAATTCTATAATATAGATTAGTTCTTACCTGCATATATTCCGGCTGGCATATCTTCCTTAACTCTTTTATTGGTTCAATCTTTTTCATTTTTGGCTAATACGATGAAGCTTCCATATCTTTCTATATGTTTTTGTTTATTGTTTTCTAGCATAAGTATATATTTCTTTGTGATACTGGATAAAAATTTAATTCTTTTTGATAAAGCAAGTAAAAATAAAACTAGATTATTATAATAGAACAATCCATATATTTTTACTACATCAAAATTATTATTTTTTAATTCCTTTATTAATTCATCTCTAGTTACTAAGGTATTATAAATCGGAGGCAACAATTTATTATATTGTCTTGATTTAAAAAAGAATCCATAAATCTTTAATAAAATCTTGATAAAAACAGGCTTAGAATATTTCTTATTACCAATATCAAATAAAAAAAGTGAATTTCTTTTAAGAACTCTTCCAATTTCTTTATATGCTTTCTCCCTTTCTTCATTATTGAAGTGCATCAATAGTTTAAAGCTTATAATCATGTCAAAATAATTTCTTTTAAATGGCATTTTCATTACATCAGTCTTGATAAATTTCCAATTGGGATTACTAACATTTTTTTTGGTTAATTTCAACATATTACTTGAAGAATCTATCCCAATACCTTTATTCCAAAGTTTCATGTCTTTTGTTAATCTACCCGGGCCCGTGGCAATTTCCAGAACAAGATTTGGTTTCTCTTTTTCTATTATTGAATTTATTAAGTTTATTCCGACAATATGCTCTATTTGCCCGGCTAAGCTAGAGAATCTTAATCCTTCATAGTTTTTTGATATATCTTCCCTATTGTAATGTTCTCTTAAATCTTTAACCCCGTAAATTTCTTTCATAAATTTTTAATAAAAAAGAATATATTTAAGATTATCTTTTACATAGCAGAATCTTTTAAAACGAAGTATTTATAAAATTATTTGTAAGCTAAAAGATTTATGGAAGAGGTAAACGTAGTTATATTGTGCGGGGGGAAAGGTACTAGATTGGGTCCATTAGGTCAAGAAATCCCAAAGGGATTGATAAAAATAAATAATACCCCTATATTGCATAGAACTTTAGAATTATATTCTAAAGGGGGTTTTAATAAATTTATGCTTTGCATTGGCTACAAGGGGCATATGATAAAAGATTATTTTAAGGATAAAAATGATTTTAATATTAGATTTTCCGATTCTGGGGAAGATGCAAGTATGTTAAAAAGGATTTATGATACAAAAGATTTAGTTGGAGAAAATATATTTGTTGTTTATGGAGATACTTATGCCGATATTAACTTAAAAGATTTATTAATAAATCATAAATCTAGTAAATGCTTAGCAACAATGGTCACAACAAAAATAAAGAATCCTTGGGGTCTAATTAAAATAGATGATTCTGATAAAATAACTGTTTATGAAGAAAAGCCAGTTTTAAATTATTATATGGGAATTCTAGTCATAAATAAAGAAGCGTTTAAGATTATGTCAAAGGAGATGTTAGAAGCAAAAAATGAGGAGGGGATTGTATTATTTTTTAAAGAATTGGTACGTTTAGGAGAATTAAATAACTATTCGCATGAGGGGTTACATATAACATTTAATACGCATTTAGAAAAAGAATTAGCAAACAATATTTTTGAATATTATACTTATATTGAAAATGATAAAAAATAAAAAAATTTTAATTACGGGAGCATCTGGTTTCATTGCCAATCATTTAACCAGAAGATTGTATAATCAAAATAATGAAATAAGTATATTAACTTTATATAAAGATAAGATAAATAACATAAGAATAGCAGATATATGGGAAAATATTAATCCCATAGAAGCAGATTTAAGAAATCTAGATTCTCTAAGACAGTTAAAAAATCTTGATTTTGATTTGATTTATCATTTCGCAGCTTACAATCACGTTGGAGATAGTTTTAAGCATATTAATGAGGCTTTTGATGTAAATGGAAAAGGAACAGCTAACTTAGTCGAATCTTCTAACTTCAAGAAACTAGTTTATATATCAACATCAGAAATTTACGGCTATCAGAAAGAAGTACCATTCAAAGAAGATTTTAACCCGAGACCACTGTCTCCGTATTCAATAGGTAAATATGCGGGTGAATTATATTGCAGAATGAAATATCATATGAATAATACACCCGTAGTAGTTTTAAGACCATTCAATGCTTTTGGACCTTATCAGAGTACAAGGGCAATAATTCCAGAATTAATAATTGATTGTTTATTGGGAAAAACTATAAAAACAACAAGGGGGGAACAAACAAGGGAATTTAATTTTGTATCTAATTTAGTTGATGGATTTATTTTGGCTGGAGAGAATAATAAAGCCGTTGGACAAATAATAAATTTAGGTCATGGTAAGGATATCGCTATAAAAGATTTGGCAATATTGATACATAAGCTCTCTGAATCAAAATCAAAACTTAAAATCGGAAGTTTACCTTACAGACCCACCGAGATATGGAAAATGTTTTGTGATAACTCTAAAGCTAAAAAGATTCTGGGATGGAAACCAAAAATATCATTTGAAGAAGGATTAAAAATCACAATTGATTGGTATAAAAGATATACTAACTTATATCATAAAAAAGAATCTGATTTATTAAGTTTAGTTAAACCCAATTAAACTGTTTTTTAATATGAATAAAAAAATTCTGATTACCGGTGGAAATGGATTTATAGGATCTCACTTAAATGTTTTTTTAATCAATAACGGTTATGATGTTGAAATATTAAAAGATGATGTAAAAAACAGCTTGAAAACAAATTATAAAGCAGATATAGTTGTTCACCTAGCTGGAAAAAATGAGGGGAGTAAAGATTATATAAAAGAAAATAATGTAAGGGGAACGCTAAATGTTTTAGAATTTTGTAAAGATAATCATGCCAAACTTTTATTTGTATCTACTGTTGGTGTTTATGGTAATCCCCTATACATACCAATAGATGAAAATCATCCTCCAAAACCCACAAATTCCTACTCAAAATCCAAACTTGAAGCAGAAATTCTATGTAAAGATTTTTCTGATAGATATGGAATAGAAGTAACAGTTTTAAGATTAGCAAACGTATATGGTATGGGCCAAAAAGCTAAATTTTTGATTCCAAGTATTTTAGAAAGTATAAAAAAAAATAAAGAAATAAAAATAAATTCTCCAGGAGATATAAAAAGAGATTTTGTTTATATTGATGATATTTTAGATGCTTTTTTGAAGTGTATTAATTTTAAGAGAAATAATTTTGAAGTATTCAATATCGGTTCTGGGTATAGTGTATCAATAGCTGAAATCATAAAGATCTTCGCAGAAACATTAAATAAAAAATTAAAAATAAATTATCTTAATCTAAAAAAAGATGAGGTTAAAGATATCTGTATAGATTATTCAAAGGCGAAATCCCTATTAAACTGGTCGCCAAAAATAGGAATAAAGGAAGGAATTAATTATATTCTACTTTGCGGACGTGATGGGTTTCCTTAAATTTATCTGTCCATAAATGCCTGTCTGAATCCGGCCTATATGTTTTTATTAAATGCTTTCTGAATTCCAATAAATCATTTTGGCTTAATTCTGCCGTACTGACAATTGATTCTAAACTATAGGCTCCGATACCTTCTGCCGATAACATTTGTAAACCGATGTCCTCTCCTCGGTCTAAAGAGTCTCTTATTTGTGTTCCCTTATAAGGATAAAAGACATAAGCCCCAAAATCATTTTTTTCATTAGGTTTTCCTTGTATGGGGTAGTTTACTAAAAATGAAATAAAATTTTCTGTTTCTTTTAAAGTTTTTCGAGTTTCCCCAGGAGTGCCTAATAAAATAAATGCTTTATTAACAATTCCATATTTTCCAGTATATTCGACAGTTTTATAATTCATTTCAATTGTTGTACGTTTTTCTAGGTTATCCAAAATCGTTTGGCTTCCGCTCTCCGCTCCGAAAGCTACTTCATAACAACCATTATCTGAGAACATTTTTGCAAAATCTTCTCCCCATTGTGTAAAGTACCTTGCCTGAATATTACATCTAAATGCTAAATCTCTTTTCTTTAATTCCTTGCATATTACTTCTGCCTCTTTAAGAGATAAGCTGAATAAATCATCATAAATATAAACCGCTTTGTAGCCCAAGTTAACAATATCATCCAATTCTCGCTTTATATTTTCCAATGAACTGCGTCTAACTGCAGTCATGGCATCTTCGCAAAATTTACAATGTTCCGGACACCCCCTTGCAGTCATCATAGTTGTAGCTTCTCTCTCGCCTAATCTATAATTATATTCTTGAAGAAGCTTAACTGCATCTTCACTTGTTCTATCTGGTCTAGGAGCATTACGTATGTCTTCTTTTGATAAGATATCATTAATTACTCTTGGATCTTCCACAGTTTCTGTAATAATATGCTTGCCGTTTTTCACACCAATTCTTATATACTGATGTGAGAACTCGTCCGTTTTTCCAGATAATATTCCCACTAAAGCTCTTTCTCCATCTAAGGGGACCAAATAATTATAAGGTTCGTTAGCCTTTAGAATATCTGAAACATAATGTTTGACATGGGGCCCTCCAGCAATTACTATTTTTTCTGGCCATCTCTCTTTAATCGATTTCAATATTGCATGGGCTTCTTCCTTTTGTGGAGTCATTATTGAAATTCCGATAGCGTCATACGATTCAAATAAGTTTTCGGTTTCCTTATCTAAAATATAATTTCCATCCTTATCAAACATCAGTTTCATAATCTCATTACCATTAAAATCTCTTGCTATGTTTCCCTTTTCATCTTTCATGGGTTCATAAGCGATTCCGTAATTATCACTACCTAATTTGACTTTAACATTTGGTAGATTAAAGTTAATAAAACTCTTTAGATATAAATTAGCCATCGGCGAATAGATTTTTGAATCATTCAAAAACGGGGATCTACAACTCAATAATAATATGCTCTCTATATTTTTTTTCATTTTTAACACCTTACCAAAATTCCCGTAAAAAATAATTTATGGAGAGAATATTTAAAACAATATTTATAAATCTTTTGGAATTAATTTGCATATCTCTTTAATATAAACATGAAAAATGATAGCATAAGAATTGTATATAACACTGCCGGAAATAATAAATTGGGAATGGGGCATATTTATACTTCTCTCAGAATAAGTGATAGATTTTATAGAGATTATAAAGCGACAGTTCTTTATCTATTACAACCAGATTCCAAGCCCTCCATAGATTTAATTAAAGAGACAAAACATATGCTTAAAGTCTTAGACCCCTCTAGGCCAGAAAGGTATATTGAGGAAATAAGAAATTTTCAAGCAGATGTTGTAATAAATGACCTTCTTTATGTTGAAGAAGAATTTATGAAATCACTGAGAAATTCAGAAGCTTTAATCGTTAACATAGAAAATATAAAAGAACCTAAAAGTCTTAAATATGCCGATATAATATTTAATACAGTTTACCCTCCTGCGGCATCCCGGGGAAGAGACTATTATTATGGGCCGGAGTATGCTCCATTAAGAGAAGTTTTCAAAAATTTACCAAAAAAGAAGATAGATAAAGATTGTAAAAATTTCTATATCGCTTTTGGGGGGAGTGATTCTTTAGGATTCACAATCAAGGCAATAGAAACCCTAGATAGACTAGAAGATATTAAATCAACCGTCCTATTAGGGGCCGGATTTAATCATGGTAAAGAATTAGAAAAATTGCTAAAAAAAACTATTAAAAACAAATTTGACGTAAGAGAGAAACATGATATTGCTTACATCAACCGAGCAGATATTGGCTTAATATCTGGAGGGTATACAATTTATGAGCTGGCCGCCACGGGCACTCCAAGTTTGGCATTAAGTCATAATAAAATGGAAGAAGAAAGACTTAAGCTATTCTCAGACTCTGGTTTAACATTGAATATTGGTAATGGAGATTTAAGTAAAAATGATTTACTTTCAAAGATAAAAGAATTTATGAAAAACTATAAATTAAGAAGAAAAATGAGTAAAAAACAGCAAGAATTGGTTGATGGTTGTGGTTTAGATAGAATAGTGAAAATAATTATAAATAAACTAGAATCTAGATAAAAAATACATTTATAAAATTTATCAAATTAAGAGGATACAATGAAACAAATAAAAATAGGAGAAAAAATTATTGGAAAGAATTCACCAATGTATATCGTTGTTGAAGCTGGTTGTAGTTATGAAGGAAAAATAGAAAATGCTTTAAGATTTGTAGAAGAGGCTGCTAAAAATGGGGCAGATGCAATCAAGTTTCAAACATTTAAAGCTAAGAACTTAGTAACAAAAAATTCTCCCCAATGGTGGATTCCTGAAGAACAAAGACTAGGAAAGAAACAAATTGACCTTTATAGCCAACAAGATAAGTTTGGTTTTGAGGAGTACAAAAAAATATCTGATTATTGTGCCAAGTTAGGAATTACATTCTTCTCAACTCCATTTGACGAGGAAAGTGTAGACTTATTAGAAAAGTTAAATGTCCCTGTTTACAAAATAGCTTCGACTGATTTAACAAACTTGCCTTTTTTAGAATATGTAGCTAAAAAAGGTAAACCAATAATCTTATCCGTTGGTATGGGAAGTCTAGAAGAAATTAAGGAAGCTGTTCAGACTATTCTTAGCGCAGGAAATGATCAGATTATACTTTTGCATTGTATTGTAGAATATCCAACTCCAATGGAGCACGCTAATCTTAATTTCATTAAAAAACTCCAAAAAGAATTTCCAGATTTTCCAATCGGGTTTTCGGATCATACAATTGGGATCGTAGCTCCAGTAGTTGCGGCGGTTTTAGGTGCTAAAGTTCTTGAAAAACATTTTACAATTGATAAGACAATTAGAGGAGCTCCAGATCACTATCTATTGTCTATTGATCCAAAAGACTTATCAAACTTAAGTAAAGATGTTAGAGCTGCAGAAGCTAGTTTAGGGGACGAAGAAAGAGTTTTATTAGAATATGAAAAACCCGCCTACGAACATGGAAGAAGAAGAATTGTTGCAAATACACCCATACAAAAAGGACAAATCATAGAAAAGAATATGCTCGCATGCAAAAGAAATAATAAGGGGCTATATCCCAAGTTCATTAAAGATATCATAGGAAAAAGAGCGAAAGTTGATTTACAGGAAGATGATTATATTGATTTTGATAAAATAGAAAATTAAAATTATTTAAATAAATTATAATGGAATCATCGACAGGTTATTTGTGCATAAAGAGCATCTCATTCATAGATGAGAATAGAAAATAAAGTACATTCTTTGTCTATACAGCAAGGAATGCCCAAAAGATAATAGATTTTACGAGACAAATACTTTCTAAAATTAGTGTCATTGTTATATTAGAAGGGGTATAAAACAACTAAAGAAGTTAGAACAGAAATAGAATTTTTAAGGAAATAAATAAAAATATAAAAAATTTATTTGGTTTTTAAAAAGCTTTTTAAGTGATGTGGTAAAATTGTATCTTTACGAACATTGGAAATTATCGATGGATCTTTATCAATAAGATTTACAACATCAATTAATTTAATCAGTTTTTTTGTGTTATGAAATCTTTTATACACTCTTTTAACAAAATTTAAATCTTCGATTGTATCAATAGTAAGTTTTAAGTTTTGTCTTAATATATTTAAAGGTGCATCAAAATTATGAATTTTGAATAATTCTTGATGATCTCTAGCAAATAAGGTTACATGCTCTCTATATTTTAGATCTTTACATAAATTATCTATTTTATATAAAGCTTCTTTAGTAATTACTTCCGCACCAGATCCTCCGGGCCAGCCTTTCTCATGGTGTGATCCCACATAATCCAAACCATTTTTAATTAGATAATCAATCATTTGGTCAATACCATTTGGATCTAAAAATATATTATCACCACACACTCTAACAACGATATCCAAATCAAATTTTTTAACAGCACCCAAAAAACGGTCTAAAACATCATCCTCAGAACCGGTAAAAGTTAAAACATTTAACTTTTTCGCGTGTTCAACCAGGGTAAAATCTCTTTCTTTATCAGGGGTTGCAAGAATTATATTTTGTGAATACTTGCTATGTTTTAAACGCTCTATTACATGCTCAAGAAGCGTTTTTCCCTCGATATCTAATAACATTTTATTTGGTAGTCTAACGGAACCCATTCTAGCTTGCAAAACAATTCCGATTTTTTGATTAGCCATTTTATTAAAATAAATTAACCTAAGTCTTGATAAATAACTTTATAAATTTTTTTAATGAGTTTATTTTTTACGATTAAATTTAGACTGGAGATAGTGCATTTTCAGTAGGTGCTAAAACTAATGATAATTCTCATGGAAATGTTTTAAGCAAAGATGTAATAAAAAGGTAATCAAATCTTTTTTGCAACAATCCACAAATGGGATGAAAGTAAATTGTCTTTAAGGAATTTCTGAAATTTTTCTCCCGTATCTCCCCAATTCTCAACTAGTATTTGTCTTAAGAAGTAATTATCAGACAAATCCAATCTCCCCTCTATTACTTTTTTTCTAACCAATTCAGCATCTAATTCACCAGGGGTTAATTTCTCAATAACTTCAAATCCACATGAGTTAAACAATTTTGTAAGTGAATCTGGATTAAAATAATTTAAGTGTTCAGTATCAATGTTTTCAGAAAGTTCTCTCAAGGTAGATAGGTCAAAACCCTTTATATTTGGGCATGTAATCACAATTATACCATTCTTAGATAAAACAGATTTACAACCGAGAATAAAATCTTTTGGAGAAAATAAATGTTCTATTACCTCGAAAGATGTTACAACATCAACATCATAATCAAATTTTGCTTCTTCAATTCTTTTATTCACAACTTCCAAACCTCTCTTAGAACAAGTTTTCGCTAGGGAAGGATTAGGTTCAAGGGCAATTACTCTTTTAAAAGAACCCGCCTTTTTCATCTCTTGGCAGAACGTTCCGAAACCAGCACCAACGTCTATAATAATATCACTTTTTGTATTATGTCTTTTGCATATTTCAACAATTCTTTCTGCTCTTGGCTTAAATATTTTTTCTCTTCTCGCATCCTCAGAAGCAGGAAATATGACCTTATCCCAATACTCATAACGTTTTGAGGTTTTATAAAAATTTTCTAGTATTTTCGGAGTCGGTCTTGGATTAATGAATGTTGTCTCACATTCTTTACAAGTAACATAATCAAGAGTATATTTTTCAAATCTTTTCTCATATTCCTTGGAATTACATGCGGGGCAATTCACATAAACAAAATCTTTCTTATGTTTTAATAAATTATTAAGATCTTCTAAATAAATCTCATTTGCTTTATCTTTCATTTCTTGAGGTCTTATCTCATCTTCTTTCATTTTATTACTTAACCCTATTCTTATAATTTTTCCATAATCTCTCTCTTTCGGTTTCTCGATTTGCTAAATCTTGTTTATGCTCATTCCAATATTCTATCCTTTCTTTTTCCTTTCTTTGATTTTCTTCTTGTGAATCCCAAAGATTGACTTTAACCCAATTATCTTTTTTATCTTTCCACCATACTCTTGGGTCTCTAAAAGTATCTGCAATAGTATCAAATTCTTCTTCAGTCATACCGGTATATTTGCACCATCTTTTCAAATCACTTGATTTAACGTGATCATATTTTCTAACCATTTCAACACCTTGTTCTCTGGTTAGATAACCTCTCCTTATATCCTTACACGAATGGTCGCTTCCTCTTCCGTATCCAAATTTTATATATTTTAAATAATCATGCATACCATTTTCATGAATATCATCAAGATTTGACATTGTTCTATAAGTCCTTTCAAATGGTTTTTTTGAACCTTTCCAGTTATATTCCATTTTTACGATTTCAACCTGTTTATTAGCATCCCAGTTAACATAATTCCCGATATAAATTCCTCTTATCTTATTTTCTTCTAATTCTTTATCGGTAGGGTATTTGGCCCACAAAATATCTTTTTCTCTTATACCTTCTTCTTCACTAATCATATCATACCAATCAAAACCCCTCAAAGAATATTCTAATCTTTCTTTTGCAGTCATCTCAACAAAATCATTCATAGAATACATTCCAGATAAGTCGGTTGGGCCATGTTCCCCCCACATAATTAAAGGTATTTTGTGTTTAACTGCAATTTGAACAGGATATGTGTAAATTCCACAATGAGCATGCCAATTCATATCTCCCATTTTCATAAAACATAATCTATTCATTTTAATTAACAATTCCTTGCTTGGCCTAAAGATAATATGATCAACATCAAAGACTTTTCTCATTCTTAGTAAATTTCTTTCTCCTTCAGGCAAGTAATTATTTCCATGATACGTAATCAAAAGAGGTTTTAATCCTAATACTTTAGTCACGTAATGAGTTTGAAAATAGCTATCCTTTCCCCCACTTACAGGAATTATACAATCATAATTAGAATTACTTTTATATTTATCAAATAATTCCTTGAGCATCCTAGCTCTTTCTTCCCAATTTATTTTTCTCTTTTGTTCTTCAGCCCTACAACCAGTACATACTCCTTCCTTATCAAAATGTAAGGGAATTCCAGTAATACCGGGATAGACACATTTTGTACAATATTGCATTTTCTAAATCCTTACCTCAATTCCATTTTCTTTCATTAATTTTTTTGCGTTTATTGCGCTTATTTCAGTAAAATTAAATATATTTCCTGCAGCTACGGCAGACGCCTTGCCTATCTTAATCCCTTGAACAAAATCTTCAAACTTTCCGACCCCACCGCAAGCTATAACTGGAATCGTTACAGATTCTGAAACCATTTTAATTAATCTTAAGTCGTAACCTTCCCCAGTTCCATCTCTATCAATAGAATTTAAAAAGATTTCTCCAGCTCCAAGTAACTCTACTTTTTTTGCCCAGTCAACAGGATTAATGCCTGCAGAAACTTGTCCAAATTCCTTATAAACTTCATATTCTCCTTTTTCATTCATTTTTACATCGATGGAAACAACAATACATTGACTACCAAAAATTTTAGCGGCTTCTGTTATAAAACTTGGATTTTCTATTGCAATCGTATTAATCGTAACCTTATCTGCTCCCCGTTTTAATCTTTCCCTAATATCTTGAATCGTCCTTATCCCCCCGCCAAAGGTTAAAGGAATAAAACATTTTTTAGAAACTTCAGAAATAATATCTAAAATGTTATCTTTAATTTTAATTTTTGTATCATACCTTCCAAGATTATAACTATCTTCTCTACTAATATCAATATATATCAACTCGTCTACCTTCCAATCATTATATCTCTCTAACTGATGGATCGGATTACCAAGGGCGTTATGATAGTTAAACTTTTCACTCCTAACTAACATTCCGTTCATTAAAAATAAACATGTAATCAATCTTTTCTTTAGCATTTTAAGACTCTAAAAAATTTTTTAATATCTGTAAACCTGCTTTCTGGCTTTTTTCCGGGTGAAATTGTGTTCCAAAAATATTATCTTTTTGTATAATCGCTACAAATTCACTACCATAATCAAAAGTCCCAACAACAATATCTTCCTCTGGGAACAGACAATAACTGTGAACAAAATAAAAAACTTCAGATTCATTTAATTGATTAAATAAAATACAATCTTTTTTGAAATTTACTTCATTCCAACCTATATGAGGGATTCTTAAATTCTTATCTTTAATGTTAAATTTTTTAACTTTACCTTTAAAAAAACCCAATCCTTTAGTTAATTCTCCTTCATAACCCTCTTCTGCAGCTAATTGCATCCCTAAACAAAGTCCTAAAAATGGTTTTTTTCTTTCTAAAATCTGTTCTCTTAATACATCCACTAAACCCAAATCAATAAGATTTTTCATACCATCTGGAAAAGCTCCAACACCGGGCAATATTATATAATCTGCAGATTTAATATCATCAATCTTATTTGAGATTATTGCCTTATACCCAAGATAGTCTATAGCATTAGCTACAGAAGCTAAATTACCCATATTATAATCTATAATAACTATTTTCTTTGACATATTCCTAATCCAAATAAATAAACTTTTATACCTTACTATTAACTGTTTAATATTACATCAGAAATTCTCTTATATGCCTTACCATCAGCCAATGCATAATTTTCAAAATATCTTAAATAGTTTCTAATCAATTTTTCCTTATTTTTAAATGTATACAATATTGTTTCCTTTAATTTACTTTTATCACTTAATCCAACACACATCCCATTCTTAACAAATGGTTCTAATTCAATTTTATTAAATAAATTTAAAATTATGATTGGTTTTTTAAAAAACATAGCCTCTAAATTAACAGTAGATCCTGTACTAATCATTAAATCGGACTGTTTTAATAAAGATTTTAATTGAAAATTTTTATCTACCAAAAATATATTATTAAGATTACACTTCTCTAAAATCTCTTTTAGTAAATTAATATGAACATCGGAGGGATGTGGTTTTATAATTAAGACAAATTCATTCATATCTTTTATTGTATGAAAAATAATTCTATAAAGTTCCGCGTGTTCTTTATTAGAAAGGAAATATTTTGGATATTCTATATCTTTACTTGGGGGAGCGATAAAAAGAATAATTTTTTTATCAAATGGAATATTAAATTCTTTTCTTATATCAATAACCGCTTCATTATCATAATAGGCATCAAACTTCGGAGAACCAGTTATAATAAGATTTTCCTTTTTTAATCCCTGTTTAATCATCCACTTTTTGGATTCTTCCCCCCATACAAACATTTTATTAGACAACATTTTATCTTCCACAAAAGGAAACAAGTTATCTCCTACAGTCGTATATCCATGTTCAATAAGATAACACTTTTTTCTATTTTGTTTCAATACTCTAATTATTATCTGTTCTAGTGGGATTACATCATTTGTTGTTAAAACGGTATCCACATAAGGTTCAATATTATAAACTGCATCTATCCATCTAGTAAGCAGATTAAAATATGTATCAAATAAATAATTTAAATTCCCTAAAAATATATTATAAAAAGAATAACTTTTATATTTTATAGATTTTAGGTCAGAGAAAAATTCCGTTTTAGAAAAGTTAATTCTTTTATGTTTTGGTTTATTCCATAATGTTAAATAAAAATCTTGATAAGAACTCAAAAAAGATAACCCGGGATTTATACCACATCTTATGGTTATAGCTTTGCCCTTAAGGTATTTTAAAATAGATAAATATGCATCTTTGCCTCCAACAAATAAAACATTCTTTTTCTTATTATTTTTATATAACCTTGTTTTAAGGTATATATTTTGTAAGATTCCCAAAGGGTTAATTAAGTAATTTTTAATTTTTGGAGATTCATTATTCTTTTTTATGGTTTCAATTTTTATTGGGATACTATTAACATAACAAATTTCTTTAAGAATAGATGTCAGTAATTCCGGACCGGTTATTAGGTCATTATTCTGTTCAATTTTATGATATTTTACAAAAACTTTTTTAGGGTGATTATTTTTAATAATATAATCTAGAGTATCTACATATTTGATAACTTTTACAAAATATAAGAATAAATAATTTTTAATAACCGAAGAAAGGTCAATATTTTTATAAAAAAATTGATTTTTGAAATGAGAATAAAATCTTTCTAATAGCATCATAGATCTTTTTTCTATATCTTCTAATAAACTAGTTGGGTAAAAGTTTTCTATATTATGTTTTTCAATTAATTCCAATGGAAAACCAAAAAAATTCTTAGGGGGGTAATCCAATAAAACAATTTTCTTTTTCTCGATATCTCTTAATTTTCTAAATTCCTCAAAATCTAAAAAAATTAATTCTTCCATTTTAAAGCCTATTTTAAGATTAATTTAAATCCTTATTGGTTTCTATTTATCAGTTTATTGTAAAAATATGACAAGACTTCCCGATCCTCTTTTAGAATACTCTTCATTATTATTAACAAAAATAAGTAAATAATAACAAATAATAAACCAATTAAAATTATATCTAATACAGAATTAACAATAAAATATTTTATTATTTTTGATATGATTATAGTTGAGATAATTGCGGAAAGTAAAATTTTAATATAACTAAAATTGATTACCTGAATCTTGTTTATCTTATAATTTGTATATGCTGAAGAGATATAAACAAAAATTAAAGAAAATGAAGTTGCAATGGCACCACCGACTATACCTATTTTTGGGATTAATATATAATTGAGTATGATATTAATAAAAATTGAGATTAACATTATATAAAAATTTATGTTTGTTTTCTTAATCATTGTTAGGGCAGAAGAATGTACATGGGTAAATGAGTGTATTAGATAACCAAAAAGTAAGATATATAGTGGAATTGATGCATTAATATAACCTGGATCAAACATTATTGTAATAATTTGTTTTGATAAAAGTGCGATTAAAAAAAAGATTGGTAAATTTATAAATAATATCCATTTTGATATTGTCTTTGATATTTTTTTAATCTGATTAAACTTATTTTTACCATAAAGATTAGTTATTATCGGAAGAAAAATCGCCATAAGTGCTGTCGGAGTTAATACCAAAAGATTTGCCGTAGGAAGGGCGACGTTATAAATTCCAACCTGAGATGCATCAATGAAGTAACCAATCATTAACACATCTGTCCATTTTATAATCAAATTTAGAAAACCAACAAAAAGCAGAGGTAGAGAAAATTTTAATAGTTCTTTAGTTAAGCTAGTTGATTTTATATTCTTATTCAAAATTGGAAATATTTTTTTAAGAAAATAAAACGATAAAATAAAAGTAATCACTATCGATATTATATAAGCGGCAATAACTCCAAACAATCCATAACCCAAGGAAATAAAAATAAAGGTTAAAAATAATTTAACTAAAGTTTCTATAATATCCTTTATAATTGTCCTATATCCTATCTTTTGAAAACCAATAATAAAACTCAAAAACAAATCTGTTAATGCTAAAAGAGGAATAGATAATGAAAAAAATTTTAATATTGGTATTAAATCTGTATTCTTAAAGATTATAATTGAAATTTGTTTTGATAAAAGGAACAGTATAAATGAAATTAGAACTGATAGGGGGAGGACAATCTTAATTGAAGATATTATCGTGCTCTTTATACTTTTTTTATCTCTTTTTCCAATGTAATAAGCAACATACCTCGTAACCGATGTGCTTAATCCTAACAAAGAAATTATGACAAGAAAAGATATTATTGCAAAACCAAGACTTAGCAATCCATAAGTTGAACTACCTAATCTTGAAAGCAAGATGACATAAGAATAAGATAATGCCTTTCCAATAATCATACCTATAAATACTATCAATGCTCCTTTTGCAATCTTATTAGAATATTCTTTAAGTTTCATAATCCTAGTGAAAAAAGAGTGTTTAAATACTTTTTTGACAATCTTTTTATTACTTTCTATAAATATTAAAATAATGGTCTCTGACCCCCACGGTGGAAAACTTGTAAATAATGTTTTATCGAAAAATGAGATAGATGAAATTATATCAAATTTAAAAGAATACAAACATCTAATTTTAGATAGAGATTTAATAATGGATGCAGAGAAAATTGCAATTGGTGCATTTTCCCCAATAGATGGGTTCCTTAAGCAAGAAGATTATCTATCTATCTTGGATAATAAAAGGCTGAAAAATGGCGTTGTCTGGACCTTACCCATTATTCTAACATTAAACAAAAAAGATGCAGAGAATTTTAATGAAAAAGATGATATCATATTAAAGGATATTAATAACAACCCAATAGCTCTATTTAAATTAGAGGAAAAATATAATAGAAATAAAGATGAGGAAGCAAAGAAGATATATGGAACAAATGATAAAAATCATCCGGGAGTTTTAAATGTTTATAATGGGGGGGAAATAATTTTAGGAGGGCAGATCTTCCTCATAGAAAGACCAAATTCCGATTTTAAAGAATATGAATTAACACCTGAACAAACAAGGAATATATTTAAAGAGAGAAATTGGAAGACTGTTGTTGGCTTTCATACGAGAAATGTTCCTCATCGTGCCCATGAATATTTACAAAGAACAGCATTAGAACATGTAGATGGCTTATTCATTCATCCCGTTATTGGAAAAAAGAAATCTGGAGATTTTACAGCTGAAGCAATTATAAAAACATACAAAAAATTAATAAATGATTTTTATCCAAAAGAAAAAGTTCTACTTGCGACATTATCAACGTACTCTCGTTATGCAGGTCCTAGAGAAGCCGTTTTTACAGCATTAGTAAGGAAAAACTATGGTTGTACACATTTTATTGTTGGTGGGGATCACACTGGCGTTGGTAATTATTATGGGATGTACGATTCACATAAAATATTTGATGAATTTAGTGAAAATGAAATTGGAATCAAAATATTAAAGTTTAGAAGACCTTCTTATTGCAAAATTTGTCAAAATATAACAACAGACAAAACATGTTTGCATAAAGATGAAAATAAAATTGAAGTAAGTGGAACGGAATTAAGAAAAATGATTTCCGATGGAATTTTACCGCCAGAAGAATTTATAAGACCAGAAATTGCCAGATTATTAGATAAGAATGATTTTGTTGAATAATTAAAATACTAATTTGCCTTCTAAGCTTCTTTTCGTTAAATCCCTAATTTGTTTCTCTTTAAATCACAAAATGGACAATTATTTTCCATTTTAATTAATTTCTAAAGGGCGTTTATAAATCCTTCTTTCATTACTATTTTAAAATGGTTATTTTATATTTAAATCATGAGTAAGTTTAAAAAGTCTTCCTATTATTTATAACATTATGGAATTAAAAAACAGAGGGGTGGTATGCACTTTAGGTCCTTCTAGCTGGAACCATATAAAAGAATTAATGGACCATGGAATGAAAATAGCGAGAATAAATGGTTCATATGGCATCCCATATAAAGGTGCAATTAAAGAATTGAAAGATTATGGTATTCCAATATTGGTTGATATACCTGGAACGAGAATAAAAAAGAAAATTGATTATATAGAGGATGAAGATTTGATTAATTTTTCAATTGAACATAAAGTCAATTATGTTGGAATAAGTTATGTTAAAAATGCTCAAGAAGTTATCAATCTAAAAAATCGTTTAAATCAACATGGAATTAAAGTTATAGCTAAGATAGAAACAAAAGAAGCACTAGAAAATAGAGAAGAAATAATTAAAGCTGCAGACGGTATACTAATTGATCGCGGGGATTTAGGAACTGCAATAGGCTATGAAAAGGTGCCCAAAGGTCAGATTTCAATTTTAGAAGATTGTAAAAAATATGATAAACCTGTAATTGTAGCTACAGAAATGATGATGTCTACGATTAATTCTAATAAACCAAGTTGTGCAGACGTTTCTGATGTTTATTTTGCATTACATCACGGGGCAGATTATGTCATGCTTTCTGAAGAAACTGCTCTAGGTAAAAATCCCTTAGAAACACTTAAAATAGTGGGCAGGATAATAAAAGAATTTGAATAATCTTATAAATACTTTAGATAAATAAATTTTATGAAATTATCCAAAATACTTGCTTTAATTCTTGGAATAATAATATTTGTATTAATAGTCAAAACTATAGGAATAGAAGAATTAGTAGAAATATTAAAGGGATTTAAAATAATTTATTTACCGATAATAATCCTTATTTTATTACTGGATTATATTTTAGCGGGATTAAACACCTGGTTAATTGCTAGTTCTTTTAGGAAAATATCTTTAAAAAATATTATAAAAGCAACTTATATTGTATTAGTATATGCAGCGATTACTCCTGGGAAGATTGCTGATTTATTGATGATCCCATTATTAAAAAAAGAAAAATTAACTTTAAGCCAGTCAACTATAACTGTGGGTCTAGATAAAATAATAAGCTTATTCATAAAAGTATTTTTTGGATTGGTTGGTGCTATTTTTATATTAAAAAAATTTGATTTTCTTTTTCTTGGAGTGCCATTAATCGCTTTATTTATAATTATCTTAACAATAACGCTTCTAAAATCTAAGAAATTTTTAAATTTTGTAAAAAATAAATTATTAAAAAAATATGCATTCTTATTTAAAGGTTTTAACAAGGATCTAAAGAATTCCATTAAAAACAATAAAAAATATATAACCTATAATTTTTTAGTTACCATTTTCAAGACATTTTTAGAAGCTTTACTATTTTTCTTTTTATTTTTAGCATTTGACCAATCCACAAGTATTATTATAATCTTCTTTATGTTTTCATTATTATCTGTAATTTTGTTACTAACCTTTCCAATAGGAATATCTGGAATTGGGGTCAGAGAATTGGTGGGTATAATTGTATTTGGTGCAATTGGTGTAAACTCTGCTGTCGTTTTTAATTCATTTATATTAAGGATTGCACTAATTTATCTAATAAATTTGTTTACGATTTTCATTTATAAAAATGAATTGAATGTCTTGAAGGGATCTAAAGTGTTTAAAAGAATTAAGACCGAATAGTTACCTTTTTGTTTCCTTTACCCAATTTATAATGACTAATGAACTGTTTTATCCAACCTAATGTTCCAAATATCGCAAAGAACCATAAGAACCAGCTTACCTTATTAAATAAAGCTGCAATTGTCAATAAAGTTGTTGTTAACATGCCAAAAGGCAAAAAGAATCCTTTGGCTTTGGGCAATTCAGTATGTCCTTTAAAAGCATCAAAAAAATGCCTCATATTAGAAACAAATGATATCATTGTAATATTAAAAATTGCAGCAGAAGTAACAACCAATATCAATGGATTATTTGAAAATCTATAAACTCCGAAGCCCGCACCTAATATCATAAAGTATTTCATAATTTTATTTGCATTCATATCATACCATTCACCAAAAACACTCCTCATATTTTTGGCACGAGCAATTTGTCCATCCAATAAATCACAAATCAGGGTAAATTGGGCTAAGATTCCAGCAATAAAAATATTCCGGTAATCACCAAAACTAAACAAAATTCCGCTTATTAAAGAAATTATAATCCCAAACGTGGTTATTTGATTTGGTGTTACACTTGTTCTGAGCAATAATTTGGTTATTTTCTCGGTTAAAGGTCTATAAATCAATGAGATTAAATGCTCATCTTTTTTTCTCATTTTTTTACCATCTTTTTTCATACAAAATAATTTATAATAAAGATTTATATAGTTTTGTTTTTTGTATTTAAAATAAGGGTTAATATGACAATTAAAATCGGGGTTATTGGTTGTGGGTATTGGGGTCCTAACATAATTAGAAATCTTAGTCAAATTAGTCAGGTGGATGTATCTTATATTTGCGACATTGATGAAAATAAAACTAATTCAATAAAAAAAGTATACCCTAATATTAGGTCTGTAAAAGACTACAGAGAAATATTAAAAGATCCCGAAGTTGATGCCGTTGCAATTGTTCTTCCTGTAGGAAAACATTACGAGGTTGCCAAAGAAGCCTTACTAAATAACAAGCATGTCTTAATTGAAAAACCAATTACAGCTAGTGTAAAGGAAGCAGAAGACTTAATAAAAATTGCAAATGAAAAAAATAAAATTGTTATGGTAGATCATACCTTTGAATATCATGAGGGAATAAACAAAATAAAAGAAATAGTTGACAACAAAGATTTAGGAGATATTTATTATATAAGGGCAGAATGGTTAAATTTGGGGTTATTACAGCCAGACGTTAATGTTGCTTGGGATTTAGCGGCCCATATAATCTCAATAATAAATTATATATTTAATATAAAAGCTTTGAGTGTAAGTGCGAATTTTGGTGCATATATAAGAAAGGAAATTCCAGAAGTAGCAAATATAAATATTAAGTTTCCAAATGATATAAATTGTTATTTGATGGTTAGCTGGCTTGAACCAAAAAAAGCTAGAAAGATAACTATTGTTGGAAGCAAAAAATTACTTATTTATGATTTAACAAATGAAGAAGAACAAGTAAAAATATATGATAAGGGTGTAGATATATCCAAAGAAATAAATGATATAAGGCAGTTAAAAATAAATTATAGATATGGGGATATTTATTCGCCAAATATAAAAGCAATTGAGCCTCTTAAAAATATGTGTTTGCATTTTACTGAATCAATTATAAATAATAAAAAACCAAGAAGTGATGGTGAATCTGGGCTTAAAGTCGTAAAAGTACTAGAAGCAATTAATAGTTCATTAGAGAATAATGGAAAAGAGGTTTTTTTAAATGATTAAGGAAGATGTTAAAATTGGAAAAGGAACAATAATATTTCATCCAGATTTAGTTAATCTTTATGGGTGTGAAATTGGAGAAAATTGTAAGATAGGTGCATTCGTGGAGATAAGGAAAGAGGTTAGCATAGGTAATAACGTCAAGATACAAGCACATGTTTTCATCCCCGAGGGAGTAACTATTGAAGATGGAGCTTTTATTGGACCTCACGTTTGTTTTATAAATGATAAATATCCAGAAGCAATAAATCAAGATGGAAGTCTCAAAAAACCAGAAGATTGGAAAATGGAAAAAACCTTTGTGAAAAAAGGAGCAAATATAGGGGCAAATGCAACGATACTTTGTGGTATTACAATTGGAGAAAATTCAATTATTGGTGCTGGATCTGTTGTAACAAAAGATATTCCTTCTAATGTAATTGTTGTTGGAAATCCAGCAAGAATCTTAAAGAGGAGATAATATGAACATCCCTTTTAATAATTTAAGGCTTCAATATGAATCTATAAAAAATGAGGTAGATGTTGCAATTAAAGATGTTATAAACAACTCAGAGTTTATTTTAGGCAAACATGTTTTAGAATTTGAAAAGAACTTTGCAAAATTATGTAATAAAAAATATGCTATTGGTGTTAACTCTGGTACTACAGCACTCATTTTATCTTTAATGGCTCATGAAATTAAACAAGGTGATGAAGTGATTACAGCTCCAAATACATTTATTGCAACAGCTTCCGCTATTTATCATACGGGGGCTAAACCGGTTTTTGTTGATATTGATGAAAAAACATATAATATTGATCCAGAAAAAATAGAAGAAAAAATAAATGATAAAACAAAAGCAATAATTCCAGTTCATTTATATGGGCAACCAGCTGATATGAAAGAAATAAATGAAATTGCGGTTAAACATAATCTAATTGTAATTGAAGATGCTTGCCAAGCGCATAATTCAGAATACAAAAACAAAAAAATACCAATATCAGAAACTGGCTGTTTTAGCTTTTATCCTGGAAAGAATTTAGGGGCATATGGTGAAGGAGGAATAATCGTTACAGATAATGAAAAAATTGCAGAAAAAACTAGATTATTAAGAGATCATGGGCAAAAAGAAAAATATGTTCATGAAATCATTGGATTTAATAATAGAATGGAGGGAATTCAGGGTGCAGTGTTAAATGTGAAACTAAAACATTTAGACGAATGGACAGAAAAAAGAAGAAATAAAGCAGAAATTTACAACGAATTATTATCCGGAATTGTAAAAACGCCTGTTGAAAAAAATGATAGAAAGCATGTTTATCATTTATATATAACTAGGGTAAAAAATAGAGAAAGCTTAATGAATTTCTTAAAAGAAAGGGGGATATCTACTTCACTTCATTATCCCATCCCAATTCATCTTCAAAAAGCATTTTCATATTTAAATTACAATAAAGGGAGTTTTCCGATAACTGAAAATCTTTCAAATGAAATTTTATCATTACCGATATTCCCTGAATTAAATGATGAAGAAATTAAATATATTTGTGATAATATTAAAGAATTTTATAATAAAAATTAATATCTTAATTCTACTAGATCGTTATTCTTTAATTTAAATAATTGTGCTTCTTCTCTATCAATATGAAAATGAGATTTGTGTGCATCTCCAGATCTAATAACAACATCATTAAAAATTAATTTATTATTGTAATAAACATCAACTTTATCATCATTCTCTAACCCGAATTCTCTTGCTTCATCTGCGCTTAAATGAACATGAATTTTTGCAATGATAACTCCTTTGTCAATTTTCACAGCCCCTTTTGGACCTTGGATTATAATTCCCGGTGAACCTTCTAAATTTCCAGAAACTAAAATAGGTGCTCTAACTCCAAGAATTTTTTGGTCTCTTCTCATTATTTCGACTTGAGTTTCTTTTCTTAGCGGCCCAACAACACGAACATTCCAAATTACTCCCTTACCAATCAAATTTACAGTTTCTTTAGCTGCAAATTGTCCGGGTTGTCTTATTTCTTTAAAAACTTCCAAATTTTCTTTTCCAAATAATTTAACCATATCCTCTTTACTTAAATGGGCATGGTGATTTGATATTCCTACAGGAACCGATTTCATTTTTAAACTTAAGTGGGTTAATTTTAAAAACCTTTATATTGATTATATTCCTTAGTTAATTATTAAAGGGGTTTGTAATATGAAAATTAAAGATTCGGTAATATTGGTAACTGGTGGAGCGGGGAATATAGGTAGTCATATAGTTGATATGTGTATTAAAGAAGGTGCAAAAAAAGTTATTGTTATTGATAATTTTACAAGAGGAGTTATAAGTAATTTAGACTGGGCAAAAAAAAATGGGAATGTAGAAGTAGTTAATGGAGATATCCGAGATTTTGAATTACTAAATAAATATTTTAAAAATGTTGATTATGTTTTCCATCAGGCTGCAATAAGAATAACGCAGTGTGCACAAGAACCAAGATTAGCGCATGAGGTTTTAATTGATGGTACTTTTAATATTTTAGAGGCTTGTGTTAAAAATAATATTAAGAAAGTAGTATTTGCATCTTCTGCATCTGTTTATGGAGATCCCAGCTATTTACCTATAGACGAGAATCACCCCTTTAATAATAAAACATATTATGGCGCAGGTAAAATTGTAAATGAACAGATGGCCAGAGCGTTTAGGGAGATGTACGGATTAAAATATATTGGATTAAGATATTTTAATGTGTATGGGCCAAGAATGGATATATATGGATATTATACTGAAGTAATGATAAAATGGTTAGATAAAATAGATAAAAATGAAAGTCCAGTAATTTTTGGAGATGGGGAGCAAGCAATGGATTTTATTTATATTGAGGATATAGCCAGAGCAAATATTCTTGCTTTAGAGAGCAATATAGAAGAAGGAATCTATAATGTTGGAACTGGAGTTATGTCTTCATTAAATGATCTAGTAAGAAACATGCTTGAATTAACAAACCCCAATTTAAAACCAGAATATAAAAAACCTGAAAAATTATTAATTGTTTCTAAAAGAAAGGCTGATATAACCAACGCTAAAAAAGATTTGGGTTTTGAAAGTAAAATAGATTTGAAAGAAGGATTAAAAAAATTGATAGAATGGAGAAAGGCTCAACATGAAAGAAACTAAAAAAGTAATTATTTTTGGGACTGGTGGAAATTCTGTTGATATACTTGATACAATTAATGACATTAATTTATCTTTAAAAGAAAAAAAATATGAATGCCTCGGTTTCCTTGATGATAATAAAGATAATCTAGGGAAAGATATACTTGGGGTTAAAATTCTAGGACCACTTACTTCAGCAAGTGACTATGATAAGGAAGTATATTTTGTCAATGGTATTGGAAGTCCATCTAATTTTTTGAAAAAAGAGGAAATAATCAAAAAAACAAAAATTCCTATTGAAAGATTTGAAACAATCATACACCCGACGGCAAGTGTTTCTCGTACTTCAAAAATTGGAAGAGGTGTAGTTATATTTCAAAATGTAACAATAACTTCCAACGTTGCAATAGGAAACCACGTTATTATATTACCAAATACGGTTATTAGTCATGATAACATAATTGGAGACTATACTTGTATTACTGGGGGGGTTTCTATTTCTGGTAATGTAAAAGTAGGAAAATTATGTTATTTAGGAACAAATAGTACAATTATAGGAAATACTAGGGTAGGAGATTGTTGTCTTATTGGAATGGGAAGTGTGATTTTGGAAGATATCCCAGATAATAGCGTGTTTGTGGGAAATCCTGGAAAGTTCCTTAAACATACTAAGGAATTATAAAATGATACCAATAACTAAACCATTTATAGGTGAAGAGGAAAGAAAAGCTTGTTTTGATGCAATTGGATCGGGATGGGTTTCTCAAGGTCCCAAAGTTAAAAATTTCGAAGATTTAATATCAAAATATGTGGATACAAAATATGGAATTGCAACAAGTTCGTGTACCACTGCGTTGCATATTGCTCTCCTTGCAATGGGAATTAAAAAAGGTGATGAAGTTATTCTTCCTTCATTTACATTTATCGCAACCGCAAATTCTGTATTGTATGCTGGAGCTAAACCGGTTTTTGTTGATATTGATGAAAAAACATATAATATTGATCCAGAAAGAATAGAAGAAAAAATAAATAATAATACAAAATTGATTTTGCCTGTACATCAAATTGGTTTACCAGCTGATATAGATAAAATGAATAAAATTGCTGATAAATATAACTTAAAAGTATTGGAGGATGCAGCTTGTTCTTTAGGATCTAACTATAAAGGAAAAATGATCGGTTCAATAAATACAACATGCTTTAGTTTTCATCCAAGAAAATCAATAACAACCGGTGAAGGGGGGATGATTGTTACAAACGACGAAAATGTTGAGAAAATTGCTAAAATTTTAAGGAGTCATGGAGCATCTACCTCTGATTTAGATAGGCATAATTCAAAAGAAATTAGTTTCGAAAAATATGATAATCTTGGATATAATTATAGAATGACCGATATTCAGGCAAGCATAGGGGTAGAACAATTTAAAAAATTAGATTATATACTTAAAAAAAGAAGAGAATTAGCCCATAGGTATAACGACTTATTGAAAAATCTTGATTCCGTCGTTATTCCATTTGTTCCGGAAGGATATACACATACTTACCAGTCGTACATGCTTAAATTAAATAATCCGAATATAAAAAGAGAAAAATTAATGCAAAAACTTCTTGAAGGGGGGGTTTCTACTAGAAGAGGAATAATGACAATACATAGAGAACCATATTATATAAAAAATTTTGGGCATGTAAACCTTCCAATTACAGAAAAAGTATCTGATTTAACAATAATAATTCCTTTATTCGTTGAAATGACTGAAGAACAACAAGATTATATTGTAAAGAATATTAAAGAGATCTTAACCAATTAATTCTTTATATAAATCAATTGTTTGTTTAACAACAATATCTTTTTTAAAACCGAATTCATCCAAGAATTTTGGTCCATTTTTAGCTAATTTTTTTCTCAGATCATTATCCTTGAGTAAAACTAATATGGCCTCGGCTAAAGCATCAGGGTTTTCTTTTGGAATTAAGTATGCATATTCTTTATGTCTGTAATAACGGGGTTCATATATCTTCCCAAAATCAGTAACCGCTTTTGTTATTATACAAGGCACCTTAGAAATCATTGCCTCCCTTATTCCTCCTGAAAATAAATTACTTTTTGGGCCCAATGCAGCATATATTGTACTCGCTTGTAATATTATATTAACATCATCCCTTTTTCCGAGAAGAAAAACATTTTTTTCTAGTTTATTTTTTCGAATAAATAATAAAATTTCATTTTTTAACGGTCCGTCTCCAACTATTAAAAATTTTACCTTGGGATTTTTTCTTAAGATAATTGGAATTGCTTTAACAAAGGTAATTGGATCTTTAAATGGCACAAGGCGAGCCATAAAAGTCACAATGGGGTTTTTTTTTAGTTGATATTTTGATTTAAATTTTTTAGTATCAATTCTTTTTTCAAATCTTTTTGTGTCGGAAATATTCTTTATATCATATATTCTTTTCTTCCATCCAAGATATCTTATAATATCATCTTGCTCTATACTACTAGAGATAATACAATCCAAATTTTTTAATATAAATCTATTAACAAACCCCGGCATGCTCCTTATTCCGGCACCGTGTTCACTCAGGAGCAATTTCTTTTTATAAATTTTCTTTGCAATAAGTCCAGGAATGCCCGCTAAAGTCCAATTTACATGTATTAAATCACTTTTTTTTGCCACTTTTAATGTTTTAATAATAAAAGACAACATAAAAAAGGGGAACTGCAATTTAGCTATAAAACTATTATTATATTGATCTAAAATACTCTGTCCACTGGTCAACATTTGATATTTTTTTGGCAAGAAATATCCAAATCTATGTATTTTTACCCCTTCCTTTACCTCAAAGGATGATTTCGAGTTCGGAGATGATGGTACAACAACATTCATATCTACGCCCCTCTCGGCCAAACCCTTTGCAAGAGCATACAAATGTTGCCCACCGTAACCCTCGTCAAATGATGTAGATAAAAAACATATCTTCATAATTTTACATTATCAAGAGAAGAACTTATAAAATATTCTATTTAATAATAGATATCAATAATAAATTTCTAAGATGAAGACATTAATGGTCACAAGGCCAATTGGTGAGCCTTGGAATGAGGGGGGGAAAAATTTAGCTTACAATATAGCTAGAAATATAAAAAATAACAAAATAAACTTATTAGTAAAAAATAATTTTTCTAATAAAGTACCAAAAAATATTTATTTAGAAAAAATTTATTCTTCTTCAAACAAAAGAAAAGTTAGCTTCCTCGATAAATTAAGATTGTTTATTAGATTAAGTTTAATAGACGATCTAGATTGTTATCATTTTATTTTTACACCAGAAATATATTCCTCTTTATTTTCAAGAATAATCTTAAAATTAAAAAATAAAAAAAGTATCCAAACCATTCCAACATTAATAGAAAATAAAAAATTTATTAATTCCTTGATTTTTGCCGAGAAGATTGTTGTTTTATCAGATTATACAAGAAATTTTTTAATAAATAAAGGTTTTGAAAATGTTATAAAAATAAATCCAGGAATAGATATTAATTTATTTAAACCTGAAAAAAAAGATTCAAAATTAATAAATGAATTAAACCTAAAAAATAAATTTGTGATTTTAGTCCCGGGGGAGTTAGAGCCGAGAAGAGGAACTAGAGTTATGCTCAAATCATTAATAAATTTGCGTAATTCAGAAATTATATTTTTTATTTTTTCATATAGAAAAGATAATAATAAAAAACATTTAAAAGAAAAAAAATTTATTAAATCTATTTTAAATAAATATAAAATAAACAATTTTGTTTTTTTAGAGGATTTTAATAATATTAAAAAATTAATTAATATATCTGATATTGTTGTATATCCGACTTTAGATATGAATGAAAAGCAGGAAATTCCGATGATATTATTAGAGTGTTTGGCGATGAAAAAACCTGTAATAATAACAGATGTGCCTCCCTTAAATGAAATTTTAAAATCTAACTGTGGCAAAAAAATAAATAAGGGTGATTTTTATAAACTTTCTCAGGGAATACTAAACCTTAAAAATAATAAAAGATTGAGATTGAAAATGGGAGAAAATGGTAGAATAATGGTTATGAAATATTTTAACATGATTAATGCAGCAAAGGAATATGAAAAACTGTATTCTGACATATAAAAACACTTTTAAATTTATTTAAAATTATTAAATTATGAAAAAGGGTTTAAAATTTTTATTAATATTTTATGGAATCTTAGTTTTAGCCAAAATTTTATTAGTTACTTTAATACCAATGTCAACTGCATTTTCCGATGATTACCAATATTTAAAGATGGGAAGAAGTTTTTTCTTTGACCAAAATTTTAATGTTCATGAAATAGAAAACACACAATTTTCCCCCCTATATCCAATTTTAATCTCAATTTCGTATATTTTCAAAGATTCGATTTATATTTATTTTATGATAAAAATAATTAATGTATTGCTCTCGTCATTGATTATAATCCCTGCTTACTTGTTAGCTAAAGAATTTTTGTCTGAAAAAAATTCAAAAATCTTGACATTTATAATAGCATTACTGCCAATGGGTTTTAGTTACAATTCTTATATTTTAACAGAAAATTTATTTTATCCATTGTTTTTATTTTCAATTTATTTCATTTATAGATGTTTAATTTATGATAAAAAATTGGATATTATACTAGCAGGTTTGTTTACCGGATTGACTTTATTAACAAGGGTACACGGTATAATTATTTTGGCAACATTAGGGGGGCTATTCATTTTAGATCTATTCAGAAAAAAAATTAACTATAAATTAATATTAATAAGTGCGATTGCAGTTATTTTATATTCTCCCTGGTTGATTAGAAATTTAATTCTTAGTTTTTCAGCAAATATTTCTTCTGAAAATCTTTATGTACTAGAAGCAAGTAATATTATTTCAAGAGGATCTATATTTTATTCTATTTATCCGTTTATAACTTGGTTAATAACCTATTCCGGTGCATTAATCTTATCATCATTAGTTATATTTCCTTTATTTTTATTTTATAAATCCAAAGATAAAAAATTAAATAAATTAAAATTATTAAGCTTTACAAGTATAATTGTAACATTATTCGTTGCGGTTAATCATCATTTAAGGGCTGAAAAATATTTCTATAAATTAAATGATTGGATATTTTTTTCTGGAAAATTAATAGGAAGGTATATTGATTTTCTCATTCCTTTAATTCTTATTATAGGTTTTATTGGTTTTATTAATTATAAAAGTAATTTAAAGAAAAACAATAAAAGATTAATTAATATTTCTTTCTTATTGATTATAATAATATCTTCAATACATTTTATTTCAAGATCTTTATTTTTACCAAATAACCCATCCTTAACTTGGATTGGAATCGTAAAACAGATTATAGACTATATTTTCTATTCAAAAAGTTTATTTTCTGTAGAGAACTCGGTTATGCCTATAGTAAATTTAGCCTCCTTGATAATTATACCCTTATTATTGGTATTAATTATAATATTTATTACAAAATTTTTAATTAATTCAAAATTAAGCAAAATACTAATTATGATTACTTTATTTTTATTATTCCTAAATTTAGTTAATTTAGGAATAAATTATTATAATGCTAAAACATGGCACGAAACACCACAAATTCAGTTATCCTTGTGGCTTAATGATTATGATAAAAATAAAATTTCTAATATATTAATAGATAATAGAGATTTTGGTGTTCTAAAAAAAGATGATCAAAAAATGCTTTATGTTAATGCAGAGAGAAGCAAATATGCTATTATTGGATATTGGTTAAATGATAATATTTTTATTGATGATGTTAATAAATTAGAAAATATAGATTATATCATATCAAGGGATAAGAATTTAAATTTTGAAATAATAAAAAAAAGTGAGAATGGAATTTATATATATAAAACAAGATGAAGACATTATTTGGAAAATTCCCTTTTCTTTTGCAAATAAAGTAATTCTTCGTTTACTTTTCTGTTTGCCCCGATGGTATCCGCAATAAATGCTAAAACGATAATTTGAAAACCTATAATCAATAAGATAGCCGCCAATATTAAAGACTGTACATGACCCTTATCCCCCATCAAAAAGAAATATAAAAATCTTGCTCCCAATAAAAAACCTAAAATTAATGGAAATAAAGATAATGTCAATAATGCTCGTAATGGTTTATAACGAACAAAGCTTCTTATTATTGTCAAACCCGCTTTTTTTGCATAACTAAATAAACTGCTTATCAATCTACTTTTCCCTTGTCTTGCTCTGAACTCGCAGGGCATCTGCAATATCTTTAATTTTTTATCGACAGCTTGGATTATTGTTTCCTGGACATAAGTATAATCTGATAATACATTTAATCTCAAAGCAGCTTCCCTTGAGAATGCTCTAAATCCGCTTTGGGCATCTCTTACTGGAAATCCTGAAACAAATCTTGTAACTAAAGACGAAATTAAATTACCATATTTTTTTCCAAAAGGCATGTGATTTAAACCCAAAATTTTTCGATCGGTTAATATAATATCTGCTTTTCCATCTAAAATTGGTTGAATTAATTTCGGTATTTCCAGGGCGTTATATTGAGAATCTGCATCTATGTTGACTATAATATCTGCTTTTAATTTTAAACATTCTTCCAACCCACGCTTAAAACTTTGGGCTAATCCCAAGTTTTTTTTGTTTCTTATTACATAATTAGCACCGCATTTTTTTGCGATGTTATAAGTATTATCCCTACTGCCATCATCTATCACTAAAATTTTATAATTTTTTGACGCTTGCTTGATTTCTTTGATAACTTTCTCTATTGCAAATTCTTCATTATATGCCGGAATCATTACAAATACTTTCATCTTAACTCTCAATTAATAACAAAAAGATAAATTTATAAAACTAATTTTGGGAATTGTTTTTCAACCAATTATAAACATTAACAATACACTGCATTGCTACTGCCCCAAAAGCATCTACCATAACATCAAATGTGCTTGAAATTCTCCCTGAAACAAAACATTGGTGTATCTCATCTGTTATTGCATACAAGATTGTAATTAAAACTGCTAAAATTTGTGGGTTTTTTACAATCGTTTTTAATGCTCTGTAAAGCAATAAACTCAAAATTCCAAATTCAATAATATGATAAATAAAATGCTCAAAATCAAAATAAATTAATGCTCTTTCTGGAATAATTTGATCAATTGGGTTACTTAAGGATGATAAATAATAGATAAAACCCATATAGATTATAATAGGTATCCAATATTCGACAAAATATTTAATTTTCATTTGTTGTATACCTAATAGGAGACGAAAGATTTATATACCTATTAATTTTTATAATTTTTAGTTATTATGATTACTCATAATTTAAAAAAGGAGGGGATTTTATAATGATATTAGCTAAAGAGAGATTTTTCTTATACAGTTCAGTTATGATATTAATTCTAATTGGTGTTTACTTTACGGTTTTTGTTGATAGTGTTGGGTTTGTAACAAGAGGAAACAACTTAACTGATGGGGTTAATGCAAGAGCTAATGCGAGTGGTGAATCTGCCGATGTCTTAAACAAAAGTGGATTATGTAGTAGTTCCTTTACATGTAACGCAACTTTTACCGATTTAGCAAATTGGACACGTGGCGGATTAACAGAATTATATGTATTTAAAATAAATATATCTGGCATGGCAGGCAATACAGCAAATAATAATGTAACTAGAATTAATATAACTGGTGGAGGAGCTGGAGCTACATCTGCTTTCCCAACAGGAATCGCATTTGTGCAAAAATATAATTTAGTGTCGCCTAACGTAACTTTCCAGTCTGGTGGTGTTTCAGGAAGTAATCCAAATAATTGGAGCCTAAATATAACTGCAACTGAAGTTTCTGTAGCAAACCTCACTAATAATACCTTAATGGGTGTAAGTACAACTTCTGAAACAATATTTATTTACTTCAATGTGACTGTGGCAAACACAACAGAAGCCGTTGTTAACTGGACTATTAAAATTTATAATAGCACTGGTGGAAGTGGTGTTTATGTTGTAGATGATGGTCTTGGTTTACAAACAGGAATAGATGGTTTACCTCCAAGACTTAATACTACTTTAGGATTTAACGCAACTGATGGTACAAACGTTAGAACTTCATTGTCTACTAATTATTTGAGATATAATCCATCAAGTACAATTGGTCAGGGGATCAACATTACAATAGCGTTAAATGATTATAACATAGATAGAGTAATCTTAGTCTATAATAGCACTGGTGGAGGTATAAATTTACCAGGTTTGAGGAATTTATTGTATAACTCAACTTTCCTAAACAATAGTGCACAACTATCTTCGGGTGGGGGAGGAGCATCAAGAAACTTCTCAACATTAGAAACATCTGGTAATTACAATCAAAAAGCCAACATTACTTCATTAGCAACAAGAAGTAAGTTTGATTCCGACTTTGCACCAGCATATTTATTTAGCTTTAACATATCTAATAACACATGGGGTATGGGTGCGACAGATGGTACTTCATTTAATTATGTATTTGTGGTTTACGACTTATATAATCAGTCAGAGATTATAAATAATTCAAATGCAGAATTTGTATTAAAAAGGGATCTTAATAACCCGAGTGTAACCTTAACTGAACCGACTCTTAAATCAGTAGAGATATTTAATCCAATAAAATATACGTGTGGTGGATCTGATACGAGTGGATTAGCTTCATGTACAACTACAGTTACAAAACCAAGTGGATCTACTGTTTCAAAATCAGGATGTAGTACCGAACATACGTTTACAAGTACTGATACAAATGAAGCAGGAACTTATACTATTGAATGTAGTATAACAGATGGTGTAGCAAGAACAGCTTCGACATCTTCATCATTCTCGGTATCTGCCTCAACTGGTGGTGGCGGAGGAGCAACAAGTGGCGGAGGTGGTGGCGGAGGATCTGCTGGAAGTTCTGCTGACAATCCCGTAACAGTATCAGGTGGTGTAAGCGTTGACGCAGGAACTTTATCTACAACAGATACGTATACGAGTGTTTCAAAAGATGGAACAGTTAAGTTTACAGTATCTGGTAGCTCACACAGTGCCAAAGTATTAGATATAACAACAGATAGTGTAACGATTGAAGTTGCATCAACTCCAAGTCAATTAACATTAAACGTTGGAGAAACAGGAGAAGTTGACTTGAATGACGATGGAACAAATGACTTAAGCGTTACATTAAGAGCGATAACAACTGGAAAAGCAGATTTAGTATTCAAGGTATTGGCAGCAGCCGCACCAAGTGAACAACCATCGGGTGAAACACCAGGCATTGAAATAGGAGAAGAAGTCCAGCCATCAAGAGCATGGTTATGGATCGTATTAATAGTAGTTGCCGTAGTATTAGTAATCTTATACTTGGGCAGAAAGAAACAATAAGCTTTTAAGCTTTTTTCTCTTTTTTTATTTTATGAAAAGAATGCTTATGATTATAGTAATGCTAAGTTTATTCTTGCCTTTAATACAAGCAGAGACATCTAATATAACAAAAACTGACTTTTATGTCGAACCTCAGCAGGCATATAGATTACAAGATGGGGATGGAATTTCTTTTGTTAAAGATGAAAAAGAGTACGTTATAACTGTAGATGAAATAGGGAAAACTAGCACAAGATTGAAGTCATTTGCATATAAAGACGATGGTTCTAGAGAAACATTTTATATATTATTAAATGTTAATTATGATAATAAAGTAGATTTTGAAAAAGATGAGGTATATGATATGATAATTAGCCTAGTTAAGGTTTCAGAAGATAATAGTGAAGCAAATATATATTTTGAGGCAATAAATGAACCAAAAATCCAAATAATCGGGGAAACTGCTTTAGATAATAACCCTAATAAAAACAACGAATTAAGGAATGGTTTGTTAATAATGGCCGGAATAATTGTTTTAGGTTTACTAATCTACTTTATATTTAGGAAAAGAAGATAATTATTTTCTAATTTCATTCCAGGAGTAAGGTCTAACAACCAAATGTTTACACTTTACACCAGTATCACAGTACATGGGAATGTTCTTATTATATAAATCAATTCCAAAAAACCTGTCATCAAAAACATTATTCTCGCTTCTAAACTCTATTTTCTCGAGGATATTTCTATGAATCAAAACACAACCCATCCCACAAGAAACTATTTTTATTATCTCATTGTTATTAAATTCTTCTTCTGTTAACCAGCGCATATCTGGTAAATTATTTGTTTTACTTGGCAATTCAATAAAAATCTGAGGTATTAAAAGTCTTTTATTGTTTATTATGTTATGAACAAAATAGATGCCCGAAACAACCTCTTTATTATGGCTCGTTAATTTAGTTAACATATCTTTATTTGGAATGACATCCTGTTCTAAACTAAACAAGTAATCATAATTGTTATCCAAAGCATATTTACGTAATAAGTTTCTACTTGCTATGATCCTTTGCATTGCCCCTTCAAAATAAGGCCCTTTAATTACATTTAAACCATTTTCTTTTATTTTATTATAGTAAACATCATCTGGAGAATTATCAACCAATAAGATATCATAATTATCATAATCTAAGGATTTAACAGCTTCTGCATACTGTTTTAAGGCGTACTCTTTATGATATGAGGTCGGACAACCAACTAAAACTTTTGGATTTTGCATAATAAAATTGAGTAAAAAAAGTTTATAATATTAACGCCACGGCCCAGCTTAGGAAAAACAGTCCAAAGCCAGGGAAATTTAATTAAGATAAGCAGGTAAAGTTTGATTGAATGATTCAGAAGTTATTAAATCTATAGTTACTTCTTTTCCAATTTCTTTTTTATATAATTCAGCGTATCTTTTTGCGAGCTCGATATATTTAGGAAAAACTCTTAAAGAATTACCTTCCAAAGAGGTAAACTCGCCTGCAATTATTGATTTATAAATTCTACTTCTAAAAATTAATCCAGCATGTTTTCCTCTTATAACATCTGGACCATCAGTAATACTTGCTAATGTTTGATAATCTCCTTTAAATCCAAATCCAAATGACTCTCTAACTAATTCGTTTATTTTATTTCTTAAAGGATGAACTTTCTCTTTCATAAAAAATAAGTGTTCTAACATAAAATAAATTAATAATGTCTTACTTTTTAAATCTTTCTATTTAGCACCACTTCAAAGTAATTAAGACGCCACGGCTCGGATTTGAACCGAGAAGCCCTTGCGGGCGCTGGTTTACTTGCTAAAACTCAAGACCAGTGCACTACCAGGTTATGCGACCGTGGCATAGAAATAAAGAATTAAATTTAATTTATAAAACTTTACATAATACCAAGCAAATGCATTGTTAATTTATCACTGGCCTTTATTAAATCATCATAATCTTTCCCCTCAACAACAACACATTCGCCCAATGAAAATATTCTTGTTTGGTTTTTAAGCCATAAATAAACCACACCAATTTGCTTTGTTGCATCATTACACGTTATATATGGATAAGTTGTATTAGTCTGGGTAGTTGTTGCAACTTGCGTCGGTATTTTAAACACACCATAATCACTTGTTCCTATAACTCTAGTAATTTCAACAGCGGCCAATACACTTTTACTACCTGAGTTGGGATCTAGTGTAACAAATATACCCTCTTTATTTAATAATTTATTTTTGACTTCATTCACTATTGAAATTTCCTCTAATGAATATGGATCATTTATAAATGGGATATCTACTTGATGCTTATTTCCTTGTCTATCAAACGCATAAATTGTTGCTATATGCTGCGTAATATTTCCAACTTCAGATTTAACAAATTCAAATTGTTCTCCAGAAGGGCTTGTGTAAACATACCTATCACTTAAGATTGGTTTTTTAAAACTTATAACCGCAAATACAACCATTGCAACAGTAACAAATATTAATACATAAAAAATAGCACTTAATTTTTTTTCCTGCTCCATTATACTGCTCCAATCAATAATAAATCAATTTTATCGACGTATTTGTTAAGATTTATGTTATCCCCCCCCAAAACAATGCAGCTATTATCTTTATAAATATTTGTAATATTACCTCTATTAAAATAAAATGCCTCACTGCTACAATCTTTTATTGGCAATTCATTGGGACAATCTTCTTCTTTTGAGCATGCTAATACCGGTCTAACACCCTTAACTTGTAATGTAAGATAAATCTTAGACATGATATAATCTAAACTATCGTCCCTTTCATCAGAATTAAATATTAAATAAACCTTATCTTGTGTTATTTGAAAATTTGGGATATTAATACTTTCTAATGTATTCGGATCATTATCAAATACAATATTATTTCCATTGATATTTGTTATATATCTATTATCGGTTGTTAGTTGAAAATTAAAGCCCTTATAATCAATAGAATTTTGACTTAATGCATTATTATCGCCAGGAGAATAAATAAACCCTATTACACTAGAAACCATTATAACAATAATAAAAATTACTAATATTAAATTGGATTTTTTCATTAAAATTTAAAGAAATTATACAGTTAAAAAGCTTTTGTTAGAATAATAAAATAAAAAAAGAAAAAAGTTAGTTAGTTTATGCACTAACTACTGTTGGACTCGAAGTTGTACCAGATACTTTAACTTCAGCACCCATTAATTTACCCTTGTATGCTTCGTAGTTCTTTAGTACCATAGCTGCTCTTTGTGTATCTGTTCCTTCCCAACCAGCTACGATTAATGCTACCTTGTCTCCGTTATCTTTTAAGCTTAATACAGCTTCTCCTGCACTTAATCCAGAAGCTGCTCCATAAGCTGGATAACTTACACCCATAAATTGAGCACTTAATCTATTTACTGCTGGACCACCAACTAAAATTAAGTTATAGCTTGATGGTGTGCTTACTTGCGTATCTAGCATACCTGAAGGCGCTAAATCATATGTTGCTAATGCACTACCTGTACTTGAACTTACACTTGAACCAACTCCAGATAGTCCCTTAACAACTACATTTGCTTGTACTTGGTCTGCAGGCACTAAGAAAGATACTTTATCACTTGCACCATTACTCTTAGGATCTTGGATTACAACACCATATTTCCCTCTATGGTCTTCATCTTTTGTTCCTAAGTTTGTACTTGTCCATCTTACTTCTCCAGCTTCTTCACTTGACTTTGTTGCACCAAGGCTACTCACTCCAGATACTGTTGCAGTCCAGAAAGTTGAAAGACTGTCTTGACCTGCAGCTAAATCAGTTGTAGAATCTCCTACTGTATCTATTCCGAGCGCATAAGTTGTTAGATTATCAGCTCCACTACCACTTAACTCTCCACTCATATTTAACTGTACATTTGTATCTTTAGTGTCATCGTACACTAATTGTGCAAATTGACCTGTTCCACCAACTATGTTTGCTGGTGTTACATTACCTGCGTGTGTCTTCTTATTGCTATTATCTTTATTCTTAAAGAATACAGACTGGTTTGCAATCCATAACTCGTTTGTAGACGTATCTTTTGTTAAATTACCTAATTGAGCCTGAAGTAATTTAATTCCGTCTGATTGGTCTACCGTTACGTGTATTGTATTTGCTGAACTGAATCCAGGAAGTTTGGAATCTGAAGTAAGATCTACATTTTCCTGTAATTCAAACAACAACTCCATATAACTATCATCTGAAACAGTTAAGCTGTCTAAACAAACGCTTACATAGTTATTTGGTAAATCAACACAATCACCAACTTCAAGAGCATCGGCATCGGAACCATCTCTGTATGCCCAATCATTTTCAATACCTATAAATGGGCCTGCACCTGATCCAGTACTCACTATTCCTGAATTAGTTACATTGTTTGATAGTTGCGTCGTACCAATTGTATTTAGATTACCGATTTCCCATATCCATTGTGGATCATCTTCATCTTCTCCAACATAGGGATCTCCATCTGTGTAACTCTCGGTTGCATCTGTTCCAACGACTAACCAAGCTGATCTTTCAGCTTTTGTGTCTGTATAGAACGTATCATCATTTTTGATTTCCATTCCATTAATCGTCTTTGTTGAGTCTGCTGAGATAACGTCTTGTACACCGCCTACGGTTACAATGACATTTCCACCAGATCCTACATCAACCAATTTAACTTCCTTACCTTCAACCGAAACTGCGTCTCCAATACCTAAATAGTATTCTGCACCAACATTAGCTGTAAACTTACTTGCAGAGTCTACCTTAGTTATTTTTAGTGTCTTTCCTAAAAACTTTATGTCTAAGGCATCTGATGAAGTTGTCTTATTAATCTGTATAGATTCATCAAAACTATAAAAGTATTTTACTGCATCTGCAACACCAGTTAATACAACCTTGTCTTCATAATCATCATCGGTATAAGGACCTGCAATGCTTGTTTGTACTGTAAGATTATTAACCTGACCAAATTCAAGTAATTCACTTACATCATAATCTGAACCTTGGAAACTTATTGTTCCATCAAATAAATTGCCTACGTCTCCATCGTCCATATCCTTATCAAGTTGATTTGATCCTGCAATATTTTGTCCAATTGGAATATCTTCTGATGCGCCACCAGAAACTGTTACTGTCCCACCTGTTGATGTACCTGGAACTTTTACAGCACTTAAACCAGCTGTAATGTCTGCTAGTCCTAAGTTATCAACTGCGGCAGAGTCTGATCCAACAACACCAAGATAATCAAATCTCTTTGCTGTTAAATCGACAAATGGCACAGGATATTCATTTAAATCAGCAGCCAACGCACCAGTTAATGTTGCGCCCAAAAAAGCTGCACCTGTAGAAATAGCACCAACTTTTTTAATAATACTCTTTATTTTTTGCATTCTAAAATGCACCTCCGTTTTGTATTCCCATGATCGGGATTATATATGATACATCTAAGTATATCATTAAAGTTATAAAAATTCAGCTATTTATAAAGTTTTCTCTGTTATATTGCATATCAAAACGCTAATTTCTAAAAATTTTAAAGTTTTAAGCCCCATAGACTAATTTTTTTAATTAAACTAAAATTAAGTATACTTTTAATTTTACGTCGGAAAATTTGCTAACAAAGTCTTATGCTAACATTGATATTTGAATTAGGAAAGGGTTGTATGCTGCTTGAAAGAATATTTTTGTTTAAACAATTTCCCCTGTTTAACTTAATATCTCCTGCAAAAAACTCATAATCATTTTTTATACTATTTTCAATAATATCTTTTATGATAAAATTTAACTGATTGCAATTTTCTA
>Ga0208375_1000730_pt1 | contig 43496 bp, 42 predicted proteins | sample RifOxyD1_FD_184038 | JGI IMG/M metagenome (GOLD analysis project Ga0208375, IMG submission 184038) | Soil microbial communities from Rifle, Colorado - Rifle Oxygen_injection D1 (SPAdes) | ecosystem: Environmental > Terrestrial > Deep subsurface > Rock core/Sediment | place: Rifle, Colorado... | reverse complement strand
CTCCCATTAAAAAGGCATCAAGAGCGCGCCATCTGGACCAGACCATAAGAGCCAAAATCAACACCGCCGTGAACGTAAACACGGAACCACCCGGCCTTGCCCTTGAAAGATCCCCCATCAGCCACAACATCGCGCCCTGCACTCCGCTCGAATCGGCAAGCGCCATCCACAGGGCAACAAGACTTGATCCGAAAAAACCCATAACCACCCCGGCAAGAAGGAGGGACATGCTGGCAGATCTTGTTCTGCTTGCTATCAGATAAAGAACAAAGGCAAACACAAGGGCACCAAGAAAGGCGGAACCCGCAAGTCCCGCCATCGACATCTCAAGCCCGAGCGCAACCCCGATCACGGCACCAAGGGCCGCGCCCGAGGAAATACCAAGCGTATACGGCTCACAAAGCGGGTTGGCGAAAAGCGCCTGCAGCGTCGCGCCGGCCACCGAAAGCCCCATTCCAACAGCGGACGCCAGAATCACCCTCGGCAGACGGATCTGTGCAACGATTTCAGGATCGGAGCCGCCCGTGGCGCCAAATTTAAGCGCAAAAACAATGGCAACGATCCAGGCCAGAACGCCTGCAATCATCATGCGAACGGGCTGTTTGCGGTCAGTTGGTTTTGCCATATACAATTCTTTGCAGTGCTGAAATCCCCTCCAGCAATCTCAATGTGGGCCTCAAAAGCTCATCCCCCTTCACGACAAAAACCTTTTTCCGCTTTACGGCTTCAAGAGACTGGAATCTTCCCCATTTCTCCGCCATGCGCTTGAACGCGGCGGTATCCCGTCCCAGCGCCAGCACCAGTATCATCCCGGGATTGCGTTTCAAAACATCTTCGACGGCTGGACGCGGATACGCCTGGCTGGAATCCGAATAGATGTTTTTCAACCCCCCAAGCGACACGGCATCACCGACAAAACTGGCACCACCTGCGGCCACCAGCGGCTCGTCCCCTATCTGCAAAAGGATTCGCAGCGGTTCTTTAGAGACGCCTGTATTGCGAATTCGCGCCAGGCCTCTTTCAAACTGCTCCGCCATGGCTCTTCCGGCCCCGGCTTCGCCCATGGCATCACCAACGATCCTCATCGACGCAGCGACTTCTTTGAGACTTGCGGTAGAAACAACAACCACATTCAAACCAAGCTCCCTGAGCCTGAGCACCGAATCCTTTGGATTGCCGTCCCTTGTGGCAAGCACCAGATCGGGCTTGAGACCAATGACCTTTTCAACGCTGAATCTGAAATACGGCCCGACAGAAGGCTTTTTCAGCAGTGCCGGCGGATAGTCCGAAAACTCGCTGACGCCAACAATCCTGTCCAGGCCATCAGCTGACATGTCGGCAACCAGCTCCCCGAGAGACGGGGCAAGCGTAACAATCCTTGCAGCACCGCCGGCCGGATGTGCCGACAATACAAAAAAACAAAGTGCTACGAAAAAAAACGGCATCGGATCAAACTGCCTTTTCGCGATCATCCAGAAGGGCATCCATGTCCTTTTCGTGCCTTGCGAGAACAAGAAACAGCATTGCAGCGCCTACAATGAGATATGTGCCGGGCCTGCCAAAAACCATATGGGTCACGCCGGCGACAACCACCGACGCAATGCTTGCAAGCTGAACCGAACGTTTGGTCAGCATGGTCACGCCAAACACCACCAATCCTGCCGCAGCAGCAACCGGTGAAAGCAGGATCAGGGCTCCGAACATCGGGGCAACCCCCCTGCCTCCCTTGAAATGAAGCCAGGGCGAAAAACAATGTCCGGTCACGGCAAAAAAAGCAGCCGCCCACTCGGCGGCGAGCCCGGGGGATGCAACCTCGGATCCTGCCAGTCCGGACAGAAATTCAAATCCCACCGACTGCATCAGAAACACCGCAACCGCTCCCTTGAAAACATCCAGAACAGCTACAAGCACGGGCGGAATCCATGCGCCACGGCTTGTGCGCCCGAAAAGCCTGCCCAACAGGTTTCCAAAAGGAATGCTGCCTGACAGGAAAGCAATTGCAAAGACGAGTGCGGGAAGGAATTTCGACATCAACGGGCTTTCCATCAGCTCCGGCCGCCCTTTCCATGTAATCTTATAAAAACGGCCAGTGCCGCGGCAAAAACCAGCGCGGAAATGAACTGGCTGGTCGAAATAATGCCATCGACGACGAATCCCCTGATTTCATCTCCGCGAAAAACCTCGATCACGCTGCGGATCACCGGGTATGCCATGAAATATGTAAGCACAACCTGGCCGTCGAATTTTTTCCTTTTTCCAAGCCAGTAAAGCCCGATGAACAACACCAGCAAGGCAGTCGCTTCATAAAGCTGTGTTGGATGAAGCGGGATTCCCCTGAAGGCCTTGTCGACAAGCTCGGATTCAAACCGGATGCCCAGCCGGCATTCCGTGGGCTTTCCGAAGCAGCATCCGGCCATCAAACAACCGAATCTGCCGAACATGTGTGCAACCACCAGTCCGGGAATCATGACGTCCATGGCCTTCCAAACGGGAATCCGGTGTTTTCGAACATACCAGAGCACAAACGGAAACACGGCAATGGGGCCGCCGAGGAAGACCAGCCCCCCCTCCCACACCTTTAAAATTGCAAGCGGATCGGAAACAAAAAACTCCGCCCGCGTAATCACAAAAAGCAGCCGTGCCCCCGCAAAACCGACGAGAAGCGACCAAAAGGTGAGATCAAGCACCTTCTCGGCATCCAAACCATCACGGATCGCAAGCCTCCTGATTACAAAAACCGCGACCAGAAAACCTACCGCGATCAAGAAACCATAGGTATGGATCGGAACCGGCCCCAGCCTGAAAAGAAGTGGATGCATCAGGACTTTTTCCCCGCCTTCGAGTCGGGCGTTTTTTGTAACAGCAGATCAAGCATCAATATGCCGACCCCCACGCAAATCGCAGAGTCCGCAATATTGAAGGCCGGAAAATGATATCTGTATTTCCAGTGAAAATCGAGAAAATCCACGACATACCCAAGCGTAATCCTGTCAATAAGATTGCCAACCGCCCCTCCGACCACCAGGGAAAGCGCAACCGAAAGATGAACGTCGCTATCTGGAATTTTACGGAAAATATACGCAATGGCTCCAAGCGCCAGCAAGGGCACCAGCACAAAAAACGGAATCCTGAACATGGGATCGGCATGCGCAAACAGCCCGAATGCCGCACCGGTGTTGCGGATATAGGTGAGATTGAAAAGACCCGGCAAAATGGAAATTGATTCGCCAAGCCTGAATTTTTGCAACACCACGAGCTTTGTCAGCTGGTCTCCCACAACCAGCACGGCCACCAGCGCAAGAAGTATGATGTATTTGCGTCTCAGAAAACGGTTCTTTTTCACCAGTTTGTTCCCCAGACAACAATACCGCGAGTCAGATGCCTTGCAAGACCGGGGTCATTTTTTTCAACATCCCCGTATTGTTCCGGGGTGCATGTCACAAGGTGGATCAACTTTCCGAGCGGATGTTTTGATGCAATTTTTTTTGCTTCGTCGGGTGTCTCCGTCACAACAAAAACATTATAATCACTGTCGGATCTGGCCCGGCCGGTGGCCCTGCTTCCAAAAAGAACACCCTTGCTGGACAGCGGCGTCAGCATGTCCTTGAGGCCTTCGAGATCACAAATTGCTGAAAACGACTTGAGCACCCCCACTGTTGGATTGTCATCCTGCAACCGCACAGACCGGTGATTATCAACAAAATCAACAAGCCCGATCCCCTGAAGCTTGTTTAAAATCCTGCTTATTCCTTCCGTGCCGCCCAGGCCCCTTACGCCTTTCAATTTTGACGAAATCACCCTCGGCGTGAACGCAGTGGTTGGCTCGGAGAGCAGAAATCTAAGCACCCTTTGTTCGGGACTTGAAAAAAAGATCATATCCAATGAAAGCGGCTGTTTCCTGGACCTTACCATTCTTCACACATACCGCATTTTCCTTCATGATGCATCGGGATTAAAATGATCGGGCGCAAATTGCCTCCTTTTGCCGGGTTCAATTTGACTCCAATGACCATTTTGCGCCCTGAAACATTTTTACATGCATCACAAAAAAACAGTCATTGCGCAGCACTATGCCCATACTTAACCCATTGTAATTAAAGAATTTTTTATTAAAATCACTATTTTATATATTATGGTTTTTGTTTATTCACTGAAAACAAGTCATTGGCACGCAGCGAGCATATGTCACGACTGTCGGATACGTTTTAAGGAGGGGGCCGACAATGAATATCCTAAGGAGGACCGTGCAAATCATGCGACGGGAGTCAATCAGACAATCACTTCCAACCGGGCTTCTGATGCTGGCACTGGTCGTCCTCGCCGTCCTGGCGATTATCGTTATCAATCAAGCACGTTTCTGATTTGATGAAAACTTTTTAGCGCATATTGCCATGGATTTGCCGGTATGTTACGGCCTCTCTCAGATTTACTCACGGGGGTGGGGATGAAACGCCAATTCATATTATTGTTCGTCATTTTTATTATCGAGTTCTCTTTTTCTGGCTGTTCAGTCCGCGACGGCAGCCAGACCATTGAGGGCCCGCCGGTTGTTCCGCCAACGCTCATCGGACCCGATCCTGGATATATTCCCGAGGGCGGAAAGAAAACCGTCCGTCTAGGCAACAAAGCCGAAGTGCTGGTCACAAAGCTGGGAGGCGGCCTCTATTATGAAGTCGAAGCCGTCTTTTCACCCGACTCTTTTGCCATGCTTGCAGGAGCAGACAATCCTTCAATAATTGCCTTGGAAACCGACAAAGCCATCGCCTTGGTATCACTTGTGGGGGCCATCAGGATTTCGGCGGCGCCCGCCATCGGCTATTTCAGCTTTTTAATGCCATACAACCACAAGGAAGATCTGATGGGCTCTCTGCGGCGCCTCAGGTTCGCGCACAGATTCTATTTCAATCCCGCCGTAACGGACCGTGAATCACTGAGACTGGCAAAAAAATTCAAGTCGTTCGCCCGGTCGGCCGGAACAGAAAACATGAGCGGCCTTCAGCGCATGGGGGCTGTGGCATTTGCAAAACAGGCAAAAAAGGACACCGGACTCGCGATCGACGGATCAAGCGTGCGCGTCGGCATAACGGACACCGGAATCACCCTGGCACATCCGACATTTTCCGGAGCAGATTCCAAGGCCACGCGTATCACATACATGAAGGATTTTACCGGGGAAGGACGCGTATATTTTGCCCCCGATGCGGTTTTTTCATTAAAAATCCAGAACGATCTGGCGGCCACCCTGGATGCTGAAGTGCTTGGACTGACCGCGTTCCCGGCGCTTCCACCTGCGAACAAGCTCGAAAAAATCTCCGGAATGAACATCAAACTTTCAAAAAACCTTAAAAAGGCTCTTGAAAACGCAGGAACACGCGCCCGGCTCGGTTTCTTGTATGAAGCCCAGTTTCAAAGCAATGATGAATCCGCCGACATCAACCACAACGGAAAAATAAACGACAAGATACCGCTCATTCTTGTCCCCGGAAAAACCGCCGCCGAACACCGGGTTTATGCCGACTGGTCGGGATCGGGTGATTTTTCCGGTGCCCGTCCCGTCGGAGACTGGAACGCCACCGGAAACACCATGGATGTCTTTGCCGAACGCATCGGCTTTGACATTCATGTCGAAAAGCTCCCGGTTCTTGGCGGCAAAACCACTTTGGACGTTGTATCGGCATCACCAGTGGGCTTCGATCCGGGCAATCACGGTTCGCATGTCGCCGGAATCGCGGCCGGCCGCAAAACCATTTTAAATGATCCGGAAAACACGCTTGCCCGCGGAGTGGCGCCCAACGCCAAAATAATGATGAACCGCGTCTGTTCAAATACTGCGGGCTGCAGCGCAACCAAGGCCATAATTGATCTTGCGATGAACGCCGGTGCTGACGTCATAAACATGTCTCTTGGCGGTCTCAGCCAATTCAACGACGGTTATGGCGTGCAGGAAACCGTGATCAACCGCCTGACTCGCATGAAAAACGTTCTTTTTATTATCTCCGCCGGAAATTCGGGACCCGGCAAACAGACCGTCGGCAGTCCTTCGGTCGCCAGACTGTCCTTGAGTGTCGGCGCCACCGCCACTCAAAACATGATCCGCCGCCAGTACCAGCGGCCCGGACCTTCCGGCACTGATTCTGATCAGGATTTCATGCTCTACTTCAGCAGCCGCGGACCGACCGCTGCCGGCGGATTCAAGCCAAACATCTCGGCGCCGGGCACGGAGCTAAGCGCAATCCAGCTCAATTCCGCTCCGGGCGAAAAAAGCGGCCTTGATGTCTACTGGGGCACCTCGATGGCGGCACCGGCCGCGACAGGGGCATACGCCCTTTTGCTCGATGCCGTCCGCAAATTCAACAAAACACATCCCGCAAAAAAAATGCCGGCGGATTCAATTACGCTCAGGAATGTTCTTGTCGAATCTGCGCGGCCCTTTGACACAACAAGTTTTGACACGGCAACCGGCGCGAAAACAAAGGGCCGGTACACCTGGGCCGACCAAGGGGCGGGAATGGTGGACCTTGTCGCGGCATGGAAAAAACTGCGTGCGCTGGCAGGGGCCTTCGTTCCCTCCGTAATCACGCTCGGAGGATCTCCCGTTGAGCCTGACTATAATTTGATTGTTCCGGCCGCAAAAAATCCAAATGGCGGAGCCTATGATGGTTCGCGCTCCGTGGACAAGGAACCTGTTTTCGGCACCGGGCTATACATTTCGCATCTGTCGCGCGCCACACTTGCGCAAGTGCACGTTGCACGCAAACTTCCCGAGCATCTTGCCGCTTCAGCGGACGCGGCACCTCTTGTCAGGCAGCTCGAAACCACGCGGGAGGAATTTGTTCTGAGAACGGTAATCCACGGCTCGGACAAACAATGGATAATACCCGGCGTTCTAGAACAACTGCCCTGCAAGAATGCTCCCGCCGACAATCTGGGCATAATAGGTCATGGTGCCGGAATAAAGATAAAAACAGACGGAACCGGTACTCTTGTGCCCGGTGACGCAAGCACGCTCAACATCTGCATTGATCGCGAGCTGGCAGCAGATCTTCCGCCCGGCGAACACGGCGCCCTGATTTACGCCTACCGCACCGCGGGGGGCCTGGTGTCGCCGGTGGCATCATTTGTCGTGCCGGTTTATATGCTGGTTCCGCATAAAACCATGGAAGCCTCGACAGGATACCTGATTGATGGGGTGGCGCGCAGTTTTGATGTGATCCGCAACTCGATTTTCGTCCCGCCCGGCACCACCATGCTCGACATTACCCTTGAAGTCCCGCCCGTTAAGCTCACTTCACGCGGCGATCTGGCCCCCGGCGAAGAATGCTCCGGCGTTGAGATGATGGCCTATGAAGGCGGCAACACGCAGCGGCCCGGGCTTTCAAAAAAAGAAACGCGTGTCTCCAACTGCGCCGCTGACGGAACACCCATGGACCCCCCGGAGGGACATGTGCTCAAAATACGTCGCGCGCCTCCCAATGCCGGCATGTACGAGCTGCATGTTTTCGGCCAGTTCAAATATTCTTCGTCCAAATTCAAACTCAAGATTGACTACATCACATCCGAATCCAGCATTCAAAAAATTACCGGAGGAATTGCCGCGCTTGCTGGTTCATTCACCTGGAATCTAAAGGAAGCGTCGATGCCGGCCCTGCCGGACGTCAAAGCAAGCGAGTTTTCGCTTTCTGCTTTTTCTGCGGCAACCGGCAATATAATCAAAAAAGGCGACCGCGCTGCGGTTGCCGGTCCGCAAGGAACGGCAAGAACATACCCGGATGGAGCAAAACGGGTCGACATATCGACAGGCGGCTCACCGGGCAATGATATTGATGTTATTCTCTTTGAATGCCCCGAAGGAACAACAACACACGAGCACCAGTCCTGTATAACCTCCGACAAGAGCGCGGGGGCAAGTGACGAAGAGCTGGTTTCGTTCATCCCCAAAAAGGGCAAGGTCTATTTTTTCGTTGCCGAGGGTTTTGAAATTAAGGACGAAGGTAAATTCACGAGCACCGAGACCATTACGATGCCGGAATCCGCCAGGGGTTCTCTTTTCATTTCAGGAGCGTCTCCATCCTTCAATGTCACACACTCCTTTGACGATGCGGTAATCAAGGCAAACCCGCTGTTTTTAAGCGAACTTTTTACATCTGGCAGATATACACTCAATGGTTCGCTGTTCATTGCGGCAGCGGACGGAAGCCGACTGGCCGCAATGCCGGTTGTCATCAACGGCAAATAATCCAGCCATGCCGGTACTGTAGGAAATCAGTACGATGCAGCGAGCTTTGGCCTCGCCATCGGCGAGAGTTGCGGCCTCACAAACTCGCGCTCACGCGTGAATGTGGTGTCGATGATCTCATAATTGGATCTGTCCTTGAGTATCTCGCTAACGAGCTGCACATGCAGGTCATGCCCCGCCCTGTGAAGCCTGAATGATCCGAGCATTGAATAACCGGAAAGTTTGAAATCACCGATTGCATCAAGAACCTTATGCCTTACAAACTCATCCTGGAAGCGAAGACCCTCTGGATTGAGCACCAGCTGGTCATCAAGAACGACCGCATTTGAGAGCGAACCTCCGCGCGCAAGCCCCATGCTCTTCATGCGCTCCACATCCTTCATGAAACCAAACGTGCGCGCACCTGCAACTTCTGCAAATTTGGTGCGCCCGTCGATATACCTGAACTCCTGGTAACCGATTGCCGGATGCTCCCATTTGATTGAAGCGTGGATTTCAAAACGTGACGCGGGCTCTGCAATCGCCCATTTGTCGTCAAGCCTGCACTCAACCCGCTTGCGAAGAGCCAGAAAGCTTTTGGATTTGAGCTGGGATTCGAGACCGACCTCAAAAATGGCCTCACAGTATCCGGCGGCACTGCCATCTAGGATCGGAACCTCGGGGCCGCCCACCTCTATAAGTGCATTATCAACACCAAGCGCATTAAGCGCCGCAAGAACATGCTCTACAGTGCTGATCGTGATCTTGCCGCATGCAAGGGTTGTGGCCAGTTGTGTGCTTACGACATTTGAATAGTTGGCTTTGATCTCGGGACAGCCCTCTACGTCGGTCCTTAGAAAAACAATGCCTTTGCCTGGACGTGCCGGCCTGATAACCATGCGAATGTCTTTTCCGGAGTGAAGGCCAACTCCGTTTACCGTTACAGCGCGCCTTAATGTCCGCTGAAAAATCATATATACCTTTCTATGGACTTAGACATAGGCTATTGCAACCATCGTGCCGACCGCGCCGCATCATATTGTTTTATAAAGCAAAAAATCTTCACTGGTTTTTCTTAATTAAATCAGTCAATAGCATAAATGATGCGGCGGGTCTAAATAATTCATTAATATATTGCATAGCATACAAACATGAAGTGTGTTTTTTGAACAACAACTCAAAACACCTCTACTGTTGCACATTCAACACACCTGCGCCAGCGCACCACATTATTTTATCAGGTTTCAAGCAATAACGGCTCTTTGGATTCAATACCCAGATGTTTATATGCCACCCGCGTCGCCATGCGTCCACGCGAGGTTCTTTGAATAAACCCCTCTTGAAGCAGGAACGGTTCATATACATCTTCGAGCGTCTCACACTCCTCGCCAAGCGCCGACGAAAGCGTCTCAATCCCAACCGGCCCGCCATCATAGTTTTCAATAATGGATCTTAGATATTTCCGGTCAATCGCATCGAGACCGCGCGAGTCAACCTCAAAAAGCTGCAGAGCTGAGGAAGCAATTTTATTATCAATCGGCCCAGATCCATGCCTTACCTGGGCAAAATCCCGGACCCGCCTGAGAAGCCTGTTTGCAATGCGCGGAGTACCCCTGGCACGACGCGCAATCTCGGATGCCCCGTCCTCATCAATCGCAATACCAAGCAGCGAGGCAGAACGAACCACAATCCGCCTTAGCTCCTGTACGGGATACAGATCAAGCCGCAACGGCAGGCCAAAACGGTCACGAAGCGGACTCGACAAGAGCCCTGTGCGCGTGGTCGCCCCGACAAGAGTAAATTTCGGCAAATCAATCTTGAGTGTTCGTGCCGCGGGACCCTGACCAATTATCAAATCAATCCTGAAATCCTCCATTGCCCCGTAAAGCACTTCTTCGATCTGCTTGTGGAGCCGGTGTATCTCATCAATAAAAAGCACGTCACCAGAATGCAGATTGTTCAAGACCGCAGCCAAATCCCCTTTGCGCTCGACATTGGGACCAGTCACCGCATGAAGCTGCGAGCCCATCTCCCTCGCAATAATATGAGCAAGAGTCGTTTTTCCAAGCCCAGGAGGCCCCGCCAGCAATACATGATCAAGCGTGTCCTTGCGCTGTCGTGCGGCCGTCATGCACATTGCAAGACGCTCCTTTATGCCGTCCTGACCGACATACTCATCCAGTGTCCTCGGCCTGAGACCAGGCTCACCCGTGTCGCCCTGTTGGACTTCCGGATCGATAATCCTGTCAGCATCCAAAATCATAAAGCCCTCAATGCGGCCTTTAACAGGCTCTCCGAGTTATGTCTGAAATCCCCAGCGGTCCCGGCGCCACCTGCCGCCACCCGTTCGAGTGCCTCCTTGATTTCACGCTCTGAATACCCCAGACCGGCGAGTGCCTCCCCCGCCTCTCTGATTACGAGGGCATCCACCCCGGCAACTGCGCTTTGGGCGCCAGACTGCCGAACACCGCTCAACAGCCCGGCCTCCACCCGCCTCTTGAGCAGGCCCGCCAGCTCAACCACTATGCGTTCGGCGGTTTTTTTTCCGATTCCCGGCATCCTCAAAAGCGCATCCTTGTCCTCATCAACAATCGCCGAAACAAGCTCTGCGGGCTCGGCGCCGGAAAGCACATTGAGCGCACCCTTTGGTCCAATGCCGCTTACGCTGAGCAGCGCATGAAAAATCTCCTTTTCTTCCTTTGTTTTGAACCCGAACAAATCAAGCACGTCTTCGCGCACATGGGTATGAACAAATAATGAAACCCTCGCTCCTGACTGAAGCGACTCATACACTTCTCTTTGCGGAACATTGACGCTATATCCTATCTCTCCGCCGGAATCGGGGTTTCCGACACATATAATAATCCTGCCTCCGGAATTCTCGGCAACCCTGCCTGCGATATATCCGATCATCTGCAAACCCCCATCGCTTTTGCCAGCGGCATATTGCGGGTGCGCTTTTGAGGCGCAAATGCCGCGGCAAGATCTTTCGAGGCCCCGACACTTCCGGCGGTCTTGTATGCATGGCACATTGCAACAGCAAGCGCATCAGATGCGTCTGCCGTTTCAAAACCGTCGCAGCCAAGCAATTGCGTCACCGCCCTGGCAACCATCTTCTTATCCGCCCGGCCATACCCTGTTACAACGGATTTGATCTCAGTCGGAGAGTACTCAACAATTTCCATCCCCGCAATGGCGCCACAAAGCACGGCCACCCCGCGGGCCTCGCCAAGCTTCAGGGCCGAAACAGCGTTTTTTGCAAAAAACACCCGCTCCACAACAATGACACCGGGCCTTAGCTCCCTGATCAGTCCATTGATCCCTTCAAAAATCGATGCAAGCCTTGTCCCCAGCGCAATGACGGCGCGCCCCCCGGTATTTGAAAGCCTGAGCGTACCATGAGTCACGCGCACCATTCTTCCGGCCGAAAAATCAATACACCCATAGCCCGTCAGTCTTGATCCGGGATCGATTCCTAGTATGCGCAAATTTCGCCCCCGCTTATGCAGAGATTGTATTCATATTAATGGCCGGTCGTAAATCCTATAAATTTTACTTTTCCGGGCCCCCATCATTCTCAGTGCGGCGTTCATGGGCTTGTTGTCCTCCAATATCCACGATGCCTCGCCGCGCTCATATCCAAGTGCCTGGCCGCGCCTGAAATACTCTACATAAAACATGGGCCCGAGTCCGAGTTCGCGATACGCTCTGCGTATTCCAAGCGTAAGAATGCGAACGCGGTTTACGGTATTATGTTTGAACGGCCCCTTCAGGTGCCATAAAAGCTTCAATAAACCCGTTGGAAAGAGTTTGCCATCCCTCACTTTGGCAAACGCCTGATTCACATCAGGAAGCGTGAGCGCAAATCCGGCCGCAGCACCCTTGACCTCGGCTATCAATATCAGACGCGGATCAAAAATCATTTTTATCTCCCGCGCCATATGGCGGAACTCCCGTTCATCCATGGGAACAAATCCCCAGTTGGCTTCCCATGCGTCATTATAAATCTCCAGCATCCGGCCAACTTCCCTGTCAAACTCGCGCGTATTAATGGATCTGAAAGTGATATGGCCCGCCAGCTTGAGTTTTTCGGCCTGTGCGAGCAGTTTATCAGAAAATTTCATGTCCTTGTCCAAAGCATATGCCAGAAGGTCCTTGGCCTTCCTGAAACCACACCCCTCGACAAGTTTGGCATAGTATGGCGGATTGTAGGTCATCATCACGGCGGGCGGATCTTCAAATCCCTCGATCAACAGGCCGCATTCATGATTCGTGCTCGGACTTGCCGGACCGCGGACAAGCTTCATTCCTCGCTCCAGCGCCCAGGAAAAGGCGGCATCCATCAACGCCTGTGCCACCGCCTGGTCATCAACGCATTCAAAAAAACCAAAGAACGCGGTGTCCTCACCATGAACCCCGTTGTGCCTGTCATCAACAATGCATGCCACACGCCCCAAGCGCCGACCGTCATTCAATGCAATCCATGCACACATGCTCGCATGCCTGAAAAAAGGATTCTTGTTCACGTCGAGGATATCACGTACTGCACTCTTAAGCGGCGGCACCCAGATCTTGTCGCCACAGTACAGATCCCACTGCAGCTCAATGAAATCCGACCAGTCGACGTTTGTAATCACCCTCCGGACAGTGATCATCCGCTTTTGCCAAAATGCTCCTCGGCAAGCACCGCGAGCTTTTTCTGGCGCTCCGGATTTCCAAGGATTCCAAACTGGTGTCCAAGCTTGTCAAGTGCGCTGAGTGCACAATCAAGATCCTTGTCATCATGAGACGCCATGTAGCTGGTGCGGATCAGGGCGCACCCCTCTGGCACGGCGGGCTTGACTACGGGTGTTGCAAATACGCCAAGCTCATAGAGCTTCTGGGCAAAGGCAAAGGCCATCATGTCATCACCGACCAGCAGCGGAATAATCGGCGTTTTACTCCCGAGCGTGTTGTATCCCATCTCATTCAGGGCCCGCTGCATTTTTTGCGTATTCTTCCAGAGCTTCTGGAGATGCTCCGGTTCCTCTTCAACTATCTTCAAACATTCAAGTACGGTGGCGGCTGCCGCCGGGGGCATGGCCGCGCTGAAAATAAAGGTCCTGGCCGTGTGCTTGATATAATGAATCACATCATCATCGCCGGCCACATATCCACCAATCGATGCGAAGGATTTTGAAAACGTGCCCATCACGATATCCGCTCCACCGGAAAGACCATGGTGGAATTCCGTTCCCTGTCCCTTGGGCCCGAGCACGCCCAGCGCATGCGCATCATCAATATAAATCCGGCACTTGTATTTTTTGGCGATTTCAACCGCTCCGGGCAGATTGAAAATATGCCCGGACATCGAAAAAACACCATCAGCGACGATCAACGCACCCTCATACCGCGCACGCGACTGTGACACGATACGCTCAAGCTCGTTCATATCATTGTGCCGGAACTTGAGCGTCTCTCCGCGCGCCATGCGCGCTCCCTCGATGATGGATGCATGATTTTCGCGATCACTGTAGATCACATCGTTCTTGCCGACCAGACACGAAAGCGCGCCCTGGTTTGACAAAAACCCGGTGCTGAACACAAGACATGATTTTTTGCCAAGATACTTTGCAAGTTTTTCCTCGATTTCCTCGTGCAGGGCGAGATTGCCATTAAGAAAGCGCGAACCGGTGCAACCGGTCCCCAATTTGTCAATCGCGCGCTTGGCCGCTTCACGCACGCGCGGATGATGTGTAAGCCCGAGATAATTATTGGAACCGATCATCACGCGGCGTTTGCCATGAGTGACAACCGCGCTACCCTCCGTTGCCTCGATCGGCCTGAAAAACGGGTATACACCGGCCGCCATGACCCGTTTTGCATCCTCAAATAACCTGCATTTTTCAAAAAGATCATTCATATACTATGGATATAACGCTCATAAAGGCGAAACACAATTGTTAACCCGGTAATCCCGCGCCAGCGCGGAACCGACAAGTAAAATGCAAGGGCGCATTCATATCCTCATATTCTCGGCAGAAGGCGGCCTCATGCTTTTACCTCGCATAGGCAACGCACTGGCAAAATTCATCCGCCCGGTTTCCGGGTCCGGGGAAACCCGGTCTTCGATCAACCAGGATGATGTAAAAACACCTGACAAGGAGAAAAAAAACAAGGAAGAAAAAAAAGAACCCCATCTGAAGCTTGTCGAAGGCGGTGCCGGTGCGGAAGAACAACCGCCAGAAGAAACCACCGCTTGCACGGGATTCACTTCGGCCTTCCTGGGCATTATTTCCACGCTGCAGAAAAAGAAATCAGGAATAGGCCGTTGGATCGGCGCAAACAACTATCTGTCCGGAAAAAACCGGAGTTCCGGCGGAAACCGCAAGGGCGCCATGTTTGACCGCGAGGCGGGATAAATACGGCCATCCGCTCATTTTTCATGTTTTTTCCCGTTTTCTGCGCCCGATCTGAACACATAACCGGTCTTGTAATGTGCCTCGATTACACAGCCGGATTTTTTAATCTTTTTACGGATATTGGCCACGTGCGTGTCAACAGTCCGGCCGCTCACAACCGAATCCGGCCAGAGATCCCCGAGAATTTTTCCCCTGTCCACGGGACGCCCCGACCGCTCCATCAGATAGCGCAAAAGATCATATTCGGTTTTTGTTAGTTTTATTTTAACGTCACAGCACCAGACCGAACTTGTCGACGGCTCAACCCTGAGTTTCCCGGCAACAACCTCCTCGGATGCCTTTTTGCCCATCTCAGTGCGTCGAAGCCGCGCATTGATCCGGGCCAGCAGTTCGCCGACGCTGAACGGTTTGCACAGATAATCATCGGCACCCAGATTGAGCCCCCGCACGCGGTTTTCAACCTCTGAAAGGGTCGTAATCATAATGACGGGCATATCGCTTGTGACGGGCTGACCCCTGAGACGCGCGCAAACTTCAAAACCATCCATGTCCGGCATGTTGATATCAAGAAGAATGAGGTCCGGCTTTTTCTGGACGGCCACAGACAGTCCCTCCTTGCCGCCCGAAGCAGTGAGAATCTCATACCGGCCCTCCAGCATCTCGCATATCAGCGACACGTTGGCCGGATCATCGTCAATGACCAGAATGCGCTTCATCCGCCGAAATCGCCCCTGAGCGCCTGTCCGCCCAGAACATGCATATGCAGATGATCGACGGTCTGTCCCCCGTCCCGATGAGTGTTGATCACGCAGCGAAAACCGCCCGGAAGAAGTCCTGCCTTGCGTGCGATTCGAACGCCCGCTTCCATCAGCCTGCCGGCAAGTTCCGTGCGAACCCGTCCAGTATGTGGAAATACGTCATCAAGCGATGCAATATGTTCGCGCGGAATTACGAGCAGATGTGTTTTTGCCTGTGGATGGATGTCCCTGATGCAGATGAATTCATCGTCTTCATGGAATTTTTCGGACTTGATCTCACCAGAAATCATCTTGCAGAAAATACAGCTGTCAGACATCGCCCCCCCTTGAATCATCTTTTGCGTTCGATTTCCGCGCCAAGCGCCCGGAGTTTTGTCTCCATGGCTTCGTACCCGCGGTCCAAATGATAAATGCGGTTGACCAGTGTCTCTCCCCTGGCGCAAAGCCCGCCGATTATAAGGCTTGCGCTTGCCCTCAGGTCCGTCGCCATGAGGGGTGCGCCATTGAGACGCGCCCGACCCTTCACTACCGCCGAATTGCCCCGCACGCGGATATCCGCCCCAAGGCGCTGCAGTTCCGGAACATGCATGAAGCGGTTTTCAAAAATAGTCTCGGTTATCATCGACGAGCCTTCTGCAACACACATTACCGCCATGAATTGCGCCTGCATGTCGGTTGGAAACCCGGGATACGGCAGCGTGCCGGTATCCACCGCCTTCGGCCTTGCGCCTCCGGCAAGCTCCACCCAGCCGTCGCCGCGCGTGACATGCGCGCCGGCCTCTTCAAACTTCACAAGCACGGCCTCAATAAACTCCGGACTCATACCTCTTACCCTCACCGCGCCGCGAGTGGCAAACGCCGCCGCCAGAAACGTCCCTGCCTCGATGCGATCGCCCATGATGGCGTAATCACATCCATGCAAACCGTCCCTTCCCTGCACCTTGATGGTGCCGGTTCCCTCACCTTCAATTTCCGCCCCCATGGCCCTGAGCGCCCGGGCAAGATCCGTAATCTCGGGCTCCTGCGCGCAGTTTTCTATAATGGTTTCGCCCTTTGCGAGCGTGGCAGCCATCAGGATGTTCTCGGTCGCCCCGACGCTCGGAAATTCAAGCGGCACGCGTCCGCCCCTGAGGCGTGATGCCCTGGCATTGACATATCCCTGGTCAATTTCTATCTCGGCACCGAGTTTTTGAAGTCCGGAAATATGAAAATTGATGGGCCGGGCTCCGATAGCGCAGCCGCCGGGCAGGCTCACGCGCGCACGACCGAACCTTGCCAGAAGCGGTCCGAGCACCACGGCCGAAGCGCGCATCTTGCGCACGATATCATACGGCGCCTCTTGCGACGTCAGCTTTGCCGCATCAATGGCAACCTCGTGGTTTTTTGTATTGTCCGTCACTGCGGCCCCGAGCTGCCCGAGCAATGAAAGCGCGGATTTTATATCCTGTAAGTCCGGCACGCGCTTGAATCTGCAGGGGGCATCCGCAAGAATGGACGAAAACAATATGGGTAACGCGGCGTTTTTCGAACCGCTTGCATCTATGGTGCCCTTGAGCGGCTGTCCGCCGCGGATGAGGATTTTATCCATGATTCTTTTGTAACCAATTGTATATCACAATGGAACTGATTTCAGGGTTCACCGGCTAAACGCTCGCACACCTCATCGGCGGCTGGCGCACATCACCCATCATCCGCATCTTGATGCTCTCCTTGGCTGCAAGTGCTGCCACTACGGTATTGAACGCCCGTTCCTTCATCCCCGCACTTCCGAACAGACGCCTGTAATCCTCCGAAATCCCGCCGACAAGATTCCTGGTCGCGCTGTTTTCGGAAAAAATGCCCGAAGCATACAAAAAATGCCTCATCAGCATGGCTATTTCCCTGAAACCAGCCGCCCTTGCGCGCACGCGCCCGTCACCATGCCGGAGCGCATACTCATAGCCCATCAGATTTGTTTTCATGGCCCTGACAAAGGACGCGCCATTGGTTTCGTAATCCTTGCAAAAAGCCATTCTGAGATACTCATTGCTCTCTTTTGCCGTAAACACATGATGCCTGAACCAGATCTCCCCCTGTCCATGCCGTTTCATATGCGGAAGCCCGTCAACAAGCCGCCCCGCTTTCTTGTATTCCTGATAAAGGGTTGTCCCCGGCACAGGGCCGAGCTGCATGAACTGGACATAATCAGCGTTAAGGCTGATACCGAAATCAATATCGGTCCAGATTGACTCCTTGTCATGTTCCTCGGTGAAAAGGATCACCGACCCCATCACGCTGATGCCTCTTTTTCTAAGTTCCGCCACCAGTATTTTAAAATCCACGCCTTTGTTCTTTTCGTAGGAATCTTTTTTGGACTCAACGCCTATCCAGATGAAAAGAATGCCAAGCCTGACCAGCACATCAAGATCCGGAAGCGCACTCAATGTCTCGGCCGAACTGAAAATACCGAACGTGAAAAAACGCCGGTGCTTTTCCATGAGTTCCAAAAGCTCCATGGCACGCGCGGGGTGTTTCATGAAATTCTCATCAAGCACACCGAAATCCCTGATCCCCAGCCTGTCCTCGTACTCACAACAGACATCAAAGATCTCCTGCCCCGTCTTGAGATAAGGGATATAATCCCCAAAAAAATGTGACGTTGAACAAAAGCGGCACCGGTTCGGACAGCCAACGCCGGGGATCAGGATGCCGGAACCATCCGGAATCCTTACCCCCATGAGTTTGCGGTTGTACGAACTGTGCATGATCGGATGTCTCACCGGCTTTTCAGGGTCTTCACCAAACAGCCGGCGCATGAACTTCACGCCCTCGCCCCGGCAGATGAAATCGTGATCGATCATTTTTTCCAGATCGTCAATGCCCGTTCCGTGTCCGCCAAGAATGATTTTCGTTCCCGGTGAAAGCTCCCTTATGGTGGCCGCCATTTTGCGGGCCTTTTCAAAATTCGACATTATAAAGCTTATCCCGACATATTCATAACCGCGCCGGAGCTCCTGTTTGAATCTCTCAAGTGTCGGAAAGTCCAGAATCGTCGCCGGTACATCAAGATTTTTGGCCAGAAAATTGAGGCCGTAGGTGTTATGATGAAATCTATATGAAAAAATACCCTGCTCCCTTGTGACCTGGTTATGAAAAAGCTCCATTTTATTTTCTTTTTCACCATACTCATCATCGACGCCGAACGGACCGAATACAGATGTCAGCAGAAGCTTCATTGCAATCTCCCTGTTGTTTATGCAATCAGGATAAACCAAGAGGCGGCCCGCCCGTGTAAAAGAATTGTAAAAGCAGCAGCCGCCTTGCGGCCAGGCGCATAAAGCTGTAGAAATCAAAACATAACCGCAATGAAAAAGCGTATATTATACCCAGTTACACTCTTCGTCGTTCTGCAGGCCGCCGTGGTCACGTCCATCACGCTTTGGGTGATCTGGTATGTGCTGGAGAAAAACGACTACGACAACCTGTCAAGAATCGCCAGCCGCGCCTATTCGCATATTGAAGCCGCCACATACGGATACGCCGCGATGGTAAGTGGAGTCATCCTGCTTGCGATAGTATTCATCGGTGCAACCCTCATTTTCATCGGCTGGATCAGGGAGCGGCTTCTTTACAGGCAGCGGGCGGAATTCTTTTCGGCGTTTTCACACGAACTGATGACCCCCATAACCTGCATAAAAATGAACCTTGAAATGCTGCAATCGGCCGCCACATCAATCACTCCGGAAAAAAAGGAGCTGCTTTTCCGCGCGGCCATTGCCGAGAGCGAACGGCTTGAACTTTCAATCAAGAACATCATTGAAACCACCCGGATCGAGCACAAAAAACTCAATCTGCTTTTCACAAACACCGAGCTGTCGGGATATATCAGGGATTTTACGGCCGGTGAACGCGTATCACACCCGGAGGCCTGTATCTCCTTTTGCGAACCCCCGGACCCAGCCGGCATCCCGGTCGATATCGACCCCCGCTATTTTTCCATCGCTCTTTCAAATCTGGTTCATAATGCGTTGAAATATTCTGCAAATGAAAAAAAAATTGTCTTTTCCGTCTACAGATCCGGTAAAAAAGCGGAAATCGCAGTCGCCGACAACGGCATCGGGATGGAACGGGATAAAATCAAGAAGATATTCGGCCTTTTTTATCGTGCAAACAACAACGCCGCAAGCGGCACGGGACTCGGTCTTTATATAACAAAAAGCATAATCACCCTTCACGGCGGGACAATACAGGCTGAAAGCGCCGGCCCCGGAAAGGGTTCACGCTTCATCATCAACCTTCCGGTCAGGAAGGCGCCGGAATGATACGACTGACGCCCCGGGCATCCATACTTCTTGTCGAAGACGAACCGAATCTTTCCAACAGCCTTTCGATCATACTCGAGAACGAGGGCTTTGAAGTCAAAGCGCTTCTTTGCGGCAGGCCGGTCGCCGCAGAATTCACCCGCCACGACCTTACCGTGCTTGACCTCATGCTGCCGGACATAAGCGGGCTTGAAGTGCTTGAAGCAATCCGTAAAACCAGCCCATCACATCCGGTAATAATTCTATCGGCAAAAAACGACGAAGACGACATTGTCAGGGGCCTCTCTCTCGGCGCTGACGACTATGTAACCAAGCCCTTTTCCATCAAGGAGCTTACTACGCGCATACACCGCGCACTGGAACGGGTGGATTTGTACAAGAACGTCAAGCAAGCTTCTCCGGTTGTTAAAATAGGTTCGAAATGCAGCATTGATTTTGCCGGACACTCCGCCATCACAATGGATGGAAAAATCTCGCTGACCAACCAGGAGCTGAATGTCCTGTCATATATGATAAGCAATGAAGGCCGCCTTGTCTCCCGCAAGGAGCTGCTGGAGAAAACCTGGGGTTACAGCTCCGGAATTGAAACACGGACGGTGGACAACTTCATAGCGAGATTCAGAAAATACTTCGAGAAAAACCCGAAAAAACCCTCTCACTTCATAACAAAGCGCGGAACCGGGTATGTTTTTTATCGCAGTCCCCTTGATGGCTAGCTCCGCAGCTTGAGCACCCTGTCCCGGCCGGAGAGATCCTTCAATAAAACCGCCTCCCACCCCTCGCACAAAAAAAGTTTTTCAATATCGCCCGCGCGTTCATGCGGAATCTCTGCAAAAAGCATCCCGCTCTTGCGCAAGAATTTACGCGCATTACATGCGGCTTCACGGTAAAAATAAAGCACATCATCAGGTGGCGCAAAGAGCGCCTCGCGCGGTTCGTATGCGGCCACATCAGCATCAATTTCATCTGTCGGCGACATATAGGGCGGATTCATGACAACATAATCAGCGCTTCCCTCCGGAACGTCCTGCCTGAACGCATCAAACACCGTCCTGGCGTCGGCGGACATCACGATCTTGAGTCTGCCCGCCCCGGCATCTCCCAGTATGCGTCTTGCATTTGCCGCAGCCCTGACCGCCGCGCGTTCCGAAAATTCCGAGGCTATCATCCTGAGCCCGGAAAAACGCGTGAGCAATTCAACTGAAATCACTCCGCTTCCGATTCCTATTTCCAATCCAAGGTCCGGGCCCTCCTTAAGCGCCGTCATTTCTTCCCAGGCAGCCAGCACCAGCCCCTCGGTCTCGGGCCGGGGGATCAAAACATCGGGACCGACTTCGTACTCGTGGTCCAGAAACACCTGCCAGCCGGTAAGATGCTGCAGGGGCTTTCCCTCGGCACGGGCTCCAGCCATCATAAGCAGGAACATCGCAGCAGGCGCAGGATATCTGTCGCGCAGGTGCGCATAAAGTCCCGCCCGGTCAAGACTCTTTCCGGACGCCTTCCGGTATGCGGCCAACACCAAGAGCTCGGCCTCGGCATCGACCACCCCGCGTCGCAAGAGTTCCCGGTTTTTTGAAAGAATGCGCCGGGCGCTCCTGAGAGCATCCTCAAAGCTGGACGGAACATCTTCATAATATGCGCTCATCTTCAGTGTCCGCTCTGCGCCTTGAGCGCCTCGCTCTGGTAATGCGCCTGCAGCGCATCGAGCACGGATTCAATCCTGCCCTCCATCAGCTCCGGAAGCTGGTGGCTCGTGAGCCCTATCCGGTGATCGGTCATGCGCGTCTGCGGAAAATTATAAGTACGTATCCGTTCGCTCCGGTCGCCGGTCCCGACCATGCTGCGACGGGCGTCGGCATGTTCGCGTGCGGCCCTTTCACGCTCCGAATCCAGAAGCCTCGAACGCAGGATTTTCATGGCCTTGTCGCGATTCTTGTGTTGAGAGCGTTCATCCTGGCACACCACCACGAGTCCGGACGGGACATGCGTGATCCTCACGGCTGAGTCCGTGGTGTTCACCCCCTGTCCGCCGGCACCGCCGGAGCGGAAAACATCAATCCGGAGTTCAACGGGATTGATCGAGATGTCCACCTCTTCAGCCTCCGGAAGCACCGCGACCGTCACAGTTGAAGTATGAATCCGGCCCTGCGCTTCGGTGGCCGGCACGCGCTGCACGCGATGCACACCGCCCTCGTACTTGAGCCGACTGTACACCTTCGTGCCCTCAATCATCGCGATTATTTCCTTGAATCCGCCGATGCCGGTCGGATTTGACGAAAACACTTCCACGCGCCAACCCTGTTTTTCAGAATATTTCTGATACATCCTGAAAAGCTGTCCGACAAACAGCGCCGCCTCTTCGCCGCCGGCGCCTGCGCGGATTTCAAGCATTACATTGCGTGCATCATTGGGGTCCTGCGGCAGCAAAAGCACCTGCAATCTCTGCTCCGATGCCGCGATTTCCGGCTCAATGCGCCTGAGTTCCTCACGGGCAAGCTGCGACATTTCAGGATCCGGATCTCCAAGGAGGCTCTTGTTTGATTCAAATTCACTTTTGAGCGCTTTGTACTGCCTGTATTCAATCACCACATCCTCGATCGAGGCGCGCTCGCGCGAAAGTTTCTTGAGTTCGGCGGCATTACCGGCAATTTCCGGCTGCGCAAGTTTTTTTTCTATTTCCTCAAGCCTGGCCTCAACGCTTTCGAGCTTTCCGAACATATGTTTCAGGCCTCTGGAAATTCCGCCACGCTGGCCCTTATCAGGGGAACCTCTTCAAGGTTTCTGGCTACCATTTCCTCTTCGACCACGGGTTCATCCGTCTTTTCAAGGGAGAGCACCTTTCGAAGCGACATGAGCGCCACCTCAAGCTGTGAATCATCCGGTTCACGCGTCGTGAGATTCTGCAGCGCAAGCCCCGGCCAGATCATTAGCCGGAACAAGGGACTGCCCATTTTCACTGAACAGATTTTGATAAACTCATATGAAAGCCCGGCCACAGGAAGCATCAGAAAAATTTTAATGATCACCATCAGCGCATGATCAATCCATTTGCGACCTGTGATCTCCGTCAGTCCGAGCAACGGAAAAACCGCGCTGAAAACCAAAATACTGATGAGCACAAGAAACAACAGAAAACTCGTGCCACACCTCGGATGCAATCGTGTGTGCTTTCGCGCTGATTCAATAGTGAGTTCTTCGCCGGCCTCGAATGCATAAATCGATTTATGTTCGGCACCATGATACTGGAACACGCGCTTGATGTCCTTCATCCATGAAATGGCGTAAACGTAAGCAAGCAGGATGGCCATCTTGAATGCGCCGTCAACCAGATGAAAAAGAGGGCTCTTTGCAGATATTGAACCCGAATCGCCGCCCCCCAGTGCGCCGGTCACCACGGTAAGGTAGTGGGGAAGCACGACAAAAAGAGCCATTCCGAGCACGAATGCAAGGGCAATCGACCCGCCAACGGCAAGACTGGAGAGCTTGTCCCCTTTTTCACCGTCTTTGCCCGTCTCCGCCTCGGCGGCGACGCCAGCCGAATAACTCAGCGCCTCGATACCCTGGAACATGGATTCAAAAAGAGTGACAACCCCCCTGAATACCGGCTTTTTCAGCCAAGGATATTTTTGCAAGACGCCCTTGAACGGTTTGCTTTTGATCGCAATGCCGCCGTCAGGCCTCCTCACGGCAATGGCAATAAAACCCGGAGAGCGCATCATCACACCTTCGATGACCGCCTGGCCGCCGATGCTGGTGAATTTTTTCGCGCTCAGAACGAATCTCTACTTTTTCTTGTATTTATTGAGGAAGCGCTCAACCCTGCCCTCAGTATCAACCAGCTTGTGTTTACCGGTAAAAAACGGATGACAGTTGGAGCAGATTTCCACCTTGATGTTCGGTTTTGTGGCGCGCGTTTCGACAACATGGCCACAAGCGCAGGTCACGGTGGTCTCAACATACTCAGGATGCACACCTTGTTTCATAATTTGCTTTGTTTACCAGACATTATGCAACGGGTCAACGCTCTTCCTGTCGGGACTACCTGGCCCACAAACCCTGTCTTTCGGTATCATTGAACGCCCGGCATCCCACTGTATCCATCGGCAATGATTGCTCAAAATGTCTGGGCCAGTAGGGATTGGACGAATCAAGCACCAGGCGCTTGCGGATTGCACAATTATCAAACCAAACCACGCCCGGTGCGGCGGAGTTCATTATGTCTCCGGTTGCAAGCTTCCACTTGCGCATATCGGTTGTGGTTTTCTTGAAGGCGATTGATTTTATCCCCCACTCCCGCAACGATTTGACGTTCGGGACAAATTCGATCGGCAGCCCGGAAGAAGTGACATAGATATTCACGCGGTCAGAGCCAAAATCGCGCCCCCCGTTTGCCGCGAGAACACGGTTTTTGAAAATCCGGAAATCCATTTCTGCTGAAGGCTCGGCGGCCTCAATGAATCCAAACCTGCCCCCACCCAGGCGGCAGGACCGCGAAGTGCATCCGGCGGAATAGACGGCAACAAAAAAATCATACTTGTGGGGACACCGGCCACCCGAAAAATCCACGAACGTCCATGGACCGTCACGTTCAATGCATTCCTCCGGTATCGAAGCGGGTACAACAGGATTGAGTCCGCAGGCAAATCCGGGGGCAACACAGGCATTATTGCGTTTATTGGGATTTATATGGCCGCTGATGCTGATAAGTTCGGAGCGGTCAAGCCCGCCACGCGCGGGCATGATGGTTGTCGGCACGGCCCAGCCGTGGTTTTCGTTCGTAAACCAACCCCATTTTTTGACAAACACCCCGCCAGCACTGATCAAAAAAGACGGTGATCCATAGTAAAGCTCTATTCCGGTATGCTTGAACCGCTGAAAATACGGCCTGTCTTTTTTTATGATCACATCCTGTATCAGATCCGGCACGCGGTATGATCCAAGGGCCGGAAAAACCATTTTGCTTGCACCCAGCCCCCAATACGGGATGTTTGCGGCGGCCCTGCCACGGCCCGAAACAAAGAGTCCGTAATTTCCGGTCATGAGTAAAAACCTGTGCGCTTCCGTGTCAGCTTCCATCAGGTCCAGCCTGTGTCTGAATGCCGGCTTGCGCCTGAACGGAACCGACCGCCTGAGACCGCTGCTTGAAACCGCAAATTTGCCGGCAAGATAATCGAGTGTATTGAGTGCAGCGGTTTTCACGCGGATATCAGAAGAGAATTCATATAAATTCTGCAATGGCATTACCGTGTATGACTGATACGGACGTGAATTGTATTCTGAAAAATCATGACTCAAAAAAACCGAAAGATGCCTTAGCAGCCACTCGGCGTGCCCGTTTCTGGAATTGTCAAACTGCTTGCAGCCCCGTTTTCCGCAAATATCAGTCTGCCCGGTTTCCCGGACCTCCCGCATTATATACTGGTTTGTAAGATGCCTGGAGGATTCGATCATCAGAATATGGTTCTCGGTCTCAGGATGCGTGCCGCAAATGCCGCCCGGACCGAGCTTGAACCTTGTTTTGGGCTTTGAACCCCTTTCGACTAGAAGTCTGGAAATAATCTTTCTTCTTGTTTCGGGCCACAAAATCCCGGGTTTATCCCAAAAATATCCGGTCATCGCGACCAGCCCGCGCAATGCAAAATCGTAATCGCCTTTTCTGCGGCAAAAACCGCCAAGACGCTGGAAATCACTTCCGGTTTTTGAATATGGCCTCATGCCGGGATCAAGAATTGTGCGGTTGATTTTCTCAATATCAATTCCGGACGCAAGCTTGGCCGTGACCACCGAGGTATATTGCATTCCACACTTGAAATCAAAATCCGGGATTTTATTGTATGAAACCAGGCTCACAACCCTTTTTGCGCGTGCCGTAAACCACTCGTGCGAACTCTGCACACTGGTGGAGGGGGGGATAAACATCAATGCCGCGTAAATAACCGAATAAATGATCAAGGCCGTCGCCCTCCGGTAATCCGGACGATCCTGAACAGCGATCTGCCAAAAACAAGCATTGCCAAAAATCCCGTCACCGCAACAACCAGAATCCAGAAACCAGCAAAAATCACAAGCGGGATCCCGATCACCGCAAACGCCAGGGACGGCAATAAACCTCCGCGAAAAACAAAAAACCTCCCCTTTGCCACGCCATCACGCGCTCCGGTGTTTTTCTCCCTTCCGGCCAGCACTTTTCCGGCCCCGTCCAGGATCTCGCCCTCCTTGACCTCAAGCTCGGTCCCGTCAACAGCTCTGATGGTTTTTTTACGGCCCCGCCGGCCGAACACCCGGTTGATCATTTGCACCCTATTTCACGGCTTTCGTGCATCCAGCCAGATAACATGCGCCGACCGCGGCATCCAGCCTGTCGCGCACCTCATGGTCAGACACCCTGCCAAAGCTGACATCCTTGAAAAAGACAGAAGCGATTATGTAAGAACCCCATGCAAAAACAAGCACACTACCGGTAAGAATTGCATAGATCGTCTGATAGCCGAAAGATGCAAACAGCCCGAAATAAAAACACAAGCTGCCAAGCTGGTACAAATGCATCATCATGGAATGGCCGATAAGCCCGGCTTCCCGGAGTTTGTTGATGGCCGGAACGAGCGGCCCCCCTGAAACAAGTCCCTGCAGATTGTTGAGCAATATGAGGGCAATCCCCTGCCAGGTGTAAACGAGCGGATTTTCGCCGATGGGACCGAGGATCAGACGGTTCAAAAATTCAAAAAAACAAAACTGCACATAAACAAACAGGAAATCGCCGATGTTTGCACGCCATACCCTGAGCATGCCCGTCATGCGACCGAGAAACTTCATATAAGTCTGCCCGAAGATCGTGAAAACTATGTCCTGCAACTGATACCATGATGTCGAAAGAACCGCTCGCACCAGCGGAAGATTGCCGCTCCTGACGCCCTTGACTGCAAAAAGCACCCGAACGATCAGATTGACGCCGAAAGTCTTCGTGACAAGATAGAAAAAATCCTGCTTGTTCGGTTTGGTCATGCAGCTTCTGAAAATACTTCCCATATTGCGGATATAGCTGAAGTCGAATTCAACCGGGAATCTCCACCCGCGCTTGCGCGTGAAATCGTTTTTTTTCGTATCCGCGCCACTCCTGCTCTCGGACCTGAACCGCTCCCGCTGCCCTTCGTCCGCAAGATAATCGGGCAAACGCTCGAATACGCCCGCCTCCGACAAGGGGATTTTGAAAAACGAAATCTCCCCCGTATTTTTCACCAGGCTGCGGATCATCGCACGGTCCTCGGGCGCGATGTCAGAGAACATGGTGCCCCCAAAGCCCCTTGAAAAGGTCCGGGTGGGGTAAAGCACTACGGCGGCAGGCGCACCCGCAAGACGGGCTCCCGCGCCGCTTTTTGTAACCTGCTTGAAAGCGCCGGTGCGACCATCAGTAAAATCCGCGCCACTTGCGACAAAATATGCCCGTTTGTGCGCAACCTCGCGTTTGCCTTTTTTTTCTGTAACGTCGGCAACATCCAGTGCAATCAAAACCCTGGTTTCATTTCCAAATTCCATCAAAATACTCCCTTACCGGCCCGTTCTTCCTATCTCAACAAGAGCATGATTGTAAATCCTCGGAACATGGCCGGGCGGCATGGCGTCGGTCACTGAAAAGTTCCAGTTATCCTTGTTCTTTTTGACCTCATGGAACCTGGCGAGATAACCATCCCAGGTGGTTATGTAGATTTTCATCCCCTCAAACGACTTCATCCTTCCAAAAACACCCTGGTCAAAGACAGTGTGTGGAAAATCAAATGTTATCGTCCCGGCGCCGGTATCCACCTTTTGACTGATCTCCGCATGAAATGCGGAGCCGAATTCGTTTTCCGTCGCATCATCGGCGCTGTAGGCAATGGTGCCCCAGCCATAGAGAAGAAATCCGGCATTGAACTCGAATCCCTTCGGACAATGCCCGAGCTTTGGAAGAAATCTGCGGCCCCTGGCATGCGGAAGCCCGAAAAACACACTGAAGTAAACATGATCAAAGCCGTTGGGCGGCTTCCAGTCATTGGTTACGGCATCCATGTGAAGCACCAGCCTCAAGTCCCGGCCCGTGCCAAGACATTCAATGCGCTTGATATCAAGCTGCCCGCGATAGCTGGCATCCGCGGGCGGAGCAACATTGCCATGAATTCCGCGCCGCTGACCGTGGGGCACGGAAACGGAGGACAGCTCATTATATGAATTGGCAACAACCACCTCAAGCGGCCGTGACAATACGCAGGACTTGTTCTTCATTTCCGCAAGAAGCGAAAACACATGCCTGCCATTGCCGATCGTGCCGGTCTCGAGCCCGATACGCGGATTCTTCTTGAAATCCGTTATTTCAATCCTTCTGTCGTGATTACCGTCACACAAAAGGCCCAGTTTCTTGACGGCCGATGCCCCGGACAGCACCAGCTTGAACTGAATCTTTCCGGATACGGAATCAGCGGCTCCATCCAGCGCAAGAAAAACCGGCTTTTTCGCCTGCTTTTTTCTGAAATGATTGCGCGTCCTGGACCTGAAAACATAATAGGAGCATGCATCAAGCTGGAGCGTGCTGCCGCATGATCTTGCCCGGTGAGAAGACATAACCGTCTTGTAGGAAGCAAAAGGCCCGGGCAGTTCCATGACCATCCGGTCGGAAGAGGTGTTGAAAACAACAAGGTATTCAGCCCCTTTTTCGCCGGTTTCATATGCCAGCACCCCGCATTGGGCCGACGCTGAAACAATACGCACCTCGCCGCGGCTGAAGGCCGGCTCTTTTTTTCGCATGGCAAGGCATTTGCGCAAAAACCGCGACTGCTCGGTCATGCGCGCATAATACTTGTGATCAAACATGTTCTGCCGGAGCTTTTTGAATCCGTGCTCCGTGCCGTAATATACACACGGGATTCCGGGAAGGGTGAAAAGCGCAACAAGGGATTGTTTCACCGACGGCCAGTCCGCACGGCTCATCATGCGCTCAACGTCGTGATTATCGAGAAAGCTGACCCAAAGCCCGGGATTCAGGCGCCTGGCTTCGACATATTTGACGAACTTGCGGGTTGGCAGTTTTTTATAGAATATCTGGGCAAGATAATCTGCGAGCGGAAAATCAATTGCGGAGTCAAGTCCTGGCTGGCCGTCTTCCATTATATATTTGTTTATGGCGGCGTAGTCGTAGCTCCACACTTCGCCGAACACAAAAAAATCCCTGATGCCCTTTTGTGCGGCAAAGGGTTTCATGCCCGGATCGGACGGGTCACGTGAATGCAAAAATCTCCCATAGAATTTTTCGGGCGTATAATAAACCGTATCCACCCTGAATCCGTCCACGCCAACCGTCTCGATCCAGTACCGGTAAATCTCAGCCATCCGGCGGGCGGCCAGGGGGTTTTCAAGATTGATGTCGTCAAGATCACAGATGGAGTAAGTGAGCGTCTCCGTGCGGTCGCCGAAATTGTTCATGTTGGGCGTGAAATTATAAACAGCCGCCTTGCGGTGTTCCTCGACGTTGGGGTTGTTCATCCTGAAAACGTGATCGTCCGGGGCCTTGGGCGGGGCATCGGGAGGAAAAGCCCCCTCGCACGGCTTCCAGCCCTTTCGCGGATCGGCTGGATCATATTTTGAGGCATCAACGGTGAAATAATTGCCGGTATGGTTCACGACAATATCCTGGACAACCTTGAGGCCCAGCTTGTGCGCCCGCCGGACAAGTTCCTTGTAATCGTCGATTGTTCCGAAATGCGGGTCCACTTTGGTAAAATCATACGCCCAGTAGCCGTGATACCCCCGGCACGGGGTATCGGGATTGATCCACTGGTTGTAAACCGGCGGCGTGATCCAGATGGCGTCAAAGCCCATTGATTTGATGTATGAAAGTTTTTCGGTTATCCCGCGAAGATCCCCGCCCTGGAAACAGTTGTCGTCGTGCGGATTGAACTCACCCAGCCCCTGATCGTTGTTTGACCGGTCGGCGCTGTAAAAACGGTCGATCAGGATGAAATACATCATGCAGTTGTCCCATTTGCCGGGACCTTTTTTCTTCTTCATCAAAACCACACCTCAAACTGCATTCCAAGCGTCCAGGTATAACGCTTTTTGAGATCATAGATTTTATGTGCGTGATCATAAAAACCGTTCGCAAAAAAGAGCTGTAGATATGGCTTGCAGTAATTGTCCTGCATCAGCGAATAGCGGTAAACCGGCGCCAGCACGAAATACCCCGGACGGGTGTAGCCGTTGAAAAAACTCGTTCTGCTGATATCGGCGCCGACATGATGCCGCGGGGTTATATGATAAAACGGCCGGGCCTGGACAATATTCATCGCCTTGTTGCGGGCAAAGCGGAAATCGTCAAAGCTGAACCCCAAAAGCCATGATGCAGAGTATCCGTCCCGCGCTATCGCGCCCGACTGGGTAAAGGTAAACCGCTGTGAATAATTTTTATAGTGAAGAACCGTTACGCCCTTGGTGAATACTGAATCATAAAACACCACCGGTTCGCCCTGCGCGTTGATTTTAGAAAGAGGTCCGCCCGCGGTATCACCAAAGCCATAGGTTGCGGCGGTGGAGGTGTTCCACCCGGTGCCCCAAAGATTGACCTCCGCACCTCCGAGCGCTCCGTGCGCGGGGGCAAGATCGTAGGTGTATGTTGCACTGCTTGTTTTATATTCCGCCTTTACCGGCCCCACCCTCTGAAATTCGCCAAGCAGCACAAGATTGCCGTTTGTGCCAAAAGACTGCTCAAGCGCAATGATGGACGTCATGCGAAAAGGCTTGTCGCACGCAAGCGTGATGTCATGCCCGCCGTCCTGTGCGCCCCAGTAGGCAAAGTCCTTTCGTACGCCCTGCACCGCTTCGGCCGATAGCCGCGGGGTTATGGCAAATTTATAACCGGCGCCGAAAAACGTATGCTCGTCGATGCGGCGGTACTTCCGCGAACCGATCCAGAAGCTGTTTCCGGGAGCGCCGAAATCGTGGGCCTCGGCATAAAAATTCTGGAACACGAGATCGGCATTGGTGTTTCCGGTATAGTAAAAAAGATTGAAGTTATTCAGTGCGAGTTGCGCGTGCGCGGTGATTGCTTTGGCGTGGTTGTAAACAAGTTCGGTCTCAAAGTAACTGTCATCAAAAAGCGTAAGCTCGAAGTTGGCGCCCTTGGAAAGATCCTGGCCTTCGTTGAAGTCCTTGCCGATCATCCCCGTGCCGCGAAGATAGGTATTAAGGTATAGCGCATCCTTTATAAGTTCGAGTGCAGGGGCGGAGGCCGGAAGCAAAAGCAGCCAAAAAACAAAAAGGGGCGTCACATACTTTTTGCACATAACCTGAGCGGGTGTAACAGGTATTTGCAGTGGTTGTAAAGCGGCTTACCGGCCTCTTGTAAACACCCTTACGGACATCCGGGGATTAAGATATTCCCACACAAGATGAGCGTCATATTCCCAGCCCGGATCAGAGGAACGCGAAATGCGGGCAATCACTTTCAGATCGCGCTTGTCAAGCCGGCGCTCGAGCACGACATGATCTTTGCTGTCTGATGTGATGAACACATCGTCGGATTGCGACAAAACCTCGTGGGCAAGCGGATTGGACAGGGTTGAGACGAGACTTTTGATCGCCAGAAAACCACGTGATGACGTATCAATCAACTCATGAATCGGATCGCGCGCCGGATTGCCGTCATAAGGATGGCCGAAATTGGTTTTTTCGAACCCGTTGTAGTAATGGGGCGCATTGCTCGACATCATGTATGCTAGCACATATCCCGCGGCCATCCGGGCGAGACTCAGCTCGCTACCGTCGTATACCGGGATGAAAAAATCATGATCCATCCAGACCGGCACCAGCATGTATGGCTTGATGCCATTGATATGCCGGGCGCCGAGAATCCCGCCGATTTTGTGCTGAAAACTGCCGCCGTGTAAAATCACATCACGGATCGCACCCGCAAGCGCATAGTCAAAAAAGTAAACACGGTCGGTGCTTCCGGCGAGTTGACCGAGCACAAAACTCATATTCCGGTAGTTCTGCGTCCAGAATTCGAGATAAAATTCGGCCGCCGCGCCCGGGCGGAAGCGCGCGACATCGGAGCGGAGCCTGTTGATGATATTTTTGAGGATAGGGCCGCGGAAATGTTTGGCCGCATCGATGCGGAATTTTGTAACCCCCGCGTCCCTGATATACCAGGCATGATCGTTCATCATGCGGTCAAATATCCCGGGCTGGTCCATGCGCAGCTTGCGCAGGCCGTATAGATCGCCCTCCTGAACCTGTGTGAGGGCCCATTCGTACTGGGGGGAGCCGATTTCGGCGCGCTCGTAGGTATCATACGCCTCGGTGGTGATCACGCCACGCTGATGAAAAACAGCTGCATCATGAAGATCCACCCACGAGCCCCAGAGATAAAACTGCTCGCGGATATTTACGCCGCCCGGGACATTCACGCCAAACTGTCCGAGCTGCCAGATATAATGCGGATCCTGCCGCTCGTTTTGCGGAAGGTAGCCTATGTTGTTGAATACCACATCCTGTATGACGCCAATTCCGAGTTCACTGGCGCGCTTTGTAATCCCGATGAATTCCTGCTTTGTCCCGAGCCGGGGATCCACCCCGTCAAATGATGCCGGCCAGTAATTGCCGGTATTCTGATAAAGCTTCATTTTTTCGGTATCGATGTGTTCAAGAACCGACTGCGGGTATACCGGGCCCAAAAAAATATTCCCGGTAATGGCCGTGACCGGGGCAAGATCATCAATGACAAGCTTGAGCGCGCTCCGCCGTTCGCCGCCGTAATTGCGGGGGGAATTCAAAGATACAAGATTTTGAAACATCCCCGGAACATAGGGGTGCGTGGCGCGATTGATCGCGGCAATGCCTGCGTTTGTGAAAACAAGATAAAAAAGAAAACCCAAAGAAAAAAATCTGGATGTACTGGGCATATCCCCCCCCCGGAAAACCTATAGCACGCAAAAAGGTGTCCGCCAACTTTTCGGATATGCGGAGCGTCATGTTTGGGTTACATTTTTAATATGACCTGTCTGGTTTCACTTGTTCTTCTGCTGGCAAACATCATCAGTGTTAATGCCACCGACATTGCCATCATTCGCTTTGAAGGCATCAAGCAGACTTTTCGTGTTGAAGTGGCAAAATCAATCGAACAGAAAAAGCGCGGACTCATGGGCCGGAAAAGCATCCCACCCGACGGCGGGATGCTTTTTGTTTTTGACGAGGAAGAAATACACACCTTCTGGATGAAGGATACTTTCATCCCGCTTGATATCGTTTTCATTGGCAAGGACTTGCGGGTTAAAAACGTTATTCATTCAACCACGCCGTTAAGTACCGGACATATCGGAAACGGCATCGTCTCAAAGTATGTTCTCGAACTCCCGGGGGGCGCGGCTAAAAAATCCGGCATTACCATTAAAAACAAACTTTCACTTCCACCGGGATAACGCTATGCACACAGCAAAGGGGGGCGAACACCTTGTCTATGCTTCATTCAAACGGCGCGGCGCGCGCGGTAATTGATAATATAAAGCCCGAACTTTCGGGAGGTCTTTATCCGGTAAAGCGCATCAAGGGCGATATTTTTCATGTTGAAGCCACGGTGTTCTGCGACGGACATGATGCACTTGCCTGTTCAGTGCTCTATAAACACGAACGCGACAAGGACTGGTCCGAAGCACGCATGTCGCCAAGTGGCAAAAAAGACGTCTGGGCAGCCGGATTCAAACCAAAAAAAACCGGCCTGTACCACTACACGGTTCAATCCTGGATCGACCGGTTTGAAACCTGGAAACACGATATCATGAAAAAACACGAAGCCGGCCAGGACATCCGTGTTGAAATAAAAACCGGGACCGGCATTCTTGAAAAAGCGCGCTCATGCGCCGCGGAAGCGGCTGATAAGGCCGAAATTTCAAGGGCGCTCAAACTTGTCAAGGCCGCTTCCGCCGCCAAAGACACCTCCAAAACAGCGGCGGCCGTGCACGCCGTCGCCTCGGAGGCATTATCCGCCGCGATGCTTCGCTCTCCGGACAAGGCGCATGCCTCCACCTACCCGCGGCAGCTTGGTCTCATTGTCGACCGCAAGCAGGCCGCCTTCAGCGCGTGGTATGAATTTTTTCCGCGCTCGACGAGCGGTTCAACAAAGCGGCACGGAACCTTCAAAGACAGCGAAAAAATGCTGAAATACATCTCGTCTCTTGGCTTTGATGTGGTTTATCTGCCGCCGATCCATCCCGTAGGCGCCACTCACCGCAAGGGCCGCAATAACTCCCTCGCGGCGGGCGCGCGCGATCCGGGATCACCCTGGGGCATCGGCTCTCCGGACGGAGGGCACAAAGCCGTTCATCCGGAACTCGGAACAATCAAGGATTTCAAGCGCTTTGTTAAAAAGGCACGCTCCCTCAAACTGGAGGTCGCTCTCGACATCGCATTGCAGTGTTCTCCCGACCACCCTTATGTCAAAGAGCATCCCGAATGGTTCAAAAAGCGCGCGGACGGAAGCATTCAATACGCCGAAAACCCTCCAAAAAAATACCAGGACATTTATCCCTTTAATTTTGAAAGCCGCGACTGGCGGGGCCTCTGGAAGGAGCTTCGCAGTATTTTCAAGTTCTGGATCGGCCATGGCGTAAAAATCTTCCGCGTCGATAATCCGCACACCAAGTCCTTTGCCTTCTGGCGCTGGCTGCTTGACGACCTCCGGCACGACCATCCGGACTTGATCTTCCTGGCCGAAGCCTTCACCCGTCCGGCGATAATGTATAATCTAGCCAAAACCGGATACACCCAGTCGTACACTTATTTCACCTGGCGCTACTCGCCAAAGGAGTTCAAGGACTATCTCGAAGAGCTTACACGAAGCGAACTGGCCGAACATTTCCGTCCCAATTTCTGGCCCAACACTCCGGACATTTTGCCGCCTTACCTGCAAAAGGGCGAACGCGCGGCATTTGTCACGCGCTTTGCGCTTGCGGCCGCATTGTCGTCAAACTACGGCATTTACGGCCCGCCCTTCGAGCTGCTTGAACACGTCCCCATACACCAGGGCAGCGAAGAATATCTGAACTCCGAAAAATACGAAATCCGCTCGTGGAACCTCGCCTCGCGCAAAAGCATCGCGCCCTTTATCGCGCAGATGAACAAGATCCGGCGCGCAAACCCGGCGCTCCAACGCACCGGCGGGATAGTGTTCCATAACTGCTTGAATGAAAAACTGCTCTGCTTCACCAAGCAGACCCCGGACCGCAAAAACACCGTGCTTGTTGTTGCCAGCTTTGACTTTTCAAGCGCACAATCCGGCACTGTTGAGCTGCAAAAGGGCGCGCTCGGATTTGACGATGCAAAACCGGTTAAAGCAAACGACCTGCTCAGCGGGGGCCCGACGGCCTTGTGGGAAGGGGATACGCGGCAGTTCAAGCTCGACTGCAGGGTAAACACGGTTTTGATTTATAAACTCAGTCAATAGCCATCCGGCAGTCCCCACTTGGGATGAATCAGATATCCAAGCTGGCTGATGTGGGATTTTACCCTGTAAAAAACCCGGTTCATGCTCCTGTCATTGCCAAACCGGCCCTTGAGTGACTTATAAAGTTTCCACAGGTCGTCTTCGAGCTTTTGCAGCTCGTATTTTGCCATTACCTGCGTGCCCTTCATGATCATGGGCGACAGCCTGGCGGCAAGCGCGTCGAGCCGGGCCATGAGCTGTTTAGCCCTTTCGCCCGAAAGCGGCGCCTCTTTGCAGCGCAGGTATTTGATCTCCTGTTTCTCGCGGCCGTTCATGTATTGTACTGTCACGTCTTCCACGCGCTCGAGCTTCCATAAAACATGCGACTTGTATCCATCCTTGCTGAAGGACCAGCCGTTTCCGAGATATGTGAAGGCATGCGTGGCGCGAAGCCCCTCAAGCGGCCTGTCCTTGGGATAGTAAATATATATGATGTCGAACGGGCGCGGCTTTTTTACTTCAGTGCAAAACCCGCCAAGCTCGGCAACGTATTCAACCTCCGAAGATGACATGTACATGGGCTCCGGGTTTGCGAGCCCCGCAGCACTCATCGCGCTCTGCCAGCAGTTGGGACCGTCATAAACGCTCGACGTGCCGGCATGTTCAACAATGAAGGCGGGAAGCGCATCCGTGATATCTCGCGTGCATTTTCCGGGCGCGTCGGCATCCGTCTGGTCCGTGCCCGGAAGCTCGATATCGTCGCAGCGCAAGGCCTCGGCATAAATACGGCCGTTTTGTTTGAAGATGTTTTTGACTTCCGCGCCGGCCTGCACGGCGTTCAAACCGGAAAAAACAAATATGACTATAATGATCCAAGCTGTTCGCGCCATTGACAGGCTTGTAACAAAAGCCCGCAGCCCCGACAATTACTTTCAGCCTTCCATCACATTAACATATCTACTTATTATATATTTATCGGGTATATTTAAGTCTTTGTCAGGGGGCTGGGTGGCCTGCATAAACATTACAGCGCAGTGCTGAAGATATAATACCATATATTCTCTTTTATTCATTTGGTAATTATCATTACCAGAATCAGCATTAGAGCAAATAGATACAGCAAAACCAATTAAAACCAAAATAGTAATCAAGTGCTTTTTCATCTTTAATATTGAAATAAAACATACATTCATGTCAATGATTTTAATATTTAATGGTTTTAATTAAATTTAAAAAAATAATCTCAATCTATATATTTTATGAAAAGAAATGAAAATAATACAGCTCGAATTATCCTAGTCACATTTATAAGCAACGGTTATTGAATATGGTCCAGCCAAATTGTAAGCTTTTTGTTGAAAAATATACGTAGGTATATCATCGTACCCTGTAATTATAGTCCAAAAAACTATATTACCTAAAAGTGTTTCTTCCAAAAAAACATTTTGTGAAAGTTTTATAAGATTCGCATTTCCCGAATTACCTTTCAAAACACCTTTTTTACCACTAATAATAAATTGCATAGAACTGGGCTTTTGAGGTGGGTTGCTCGCCTCAGAATCAAGACCTTTCTTTTTAAAAATTCCTCCATTTTGCCAACCGATGGTTACCGTTTTGTCTTCTTTGCAGGTGACCCAACTCCGCCGGCCCAAGGGCCGGGGCCTCTGGGGTCCAAGCTCCGGTTATTCCCTTCGCTTGCGCTTCGGGAATAGCTCCGCTTGGACGGGCCCGAGTTCCGCCCTCTCTTCATGCGTCTGAATGTAACGTTTCACCATCTCCGCAGTCACGCCTTCACCTACGGTTCGAACAAAATAGCTGGCGCCCCACATTTTCTGGCCCCAAAATATCTGCCTTAAACCGGGAAACTGTGCAAACATCTCACGGGCGCTGACGCTCTTGAGTATCCCGGCCCCCCGCCCCACTGACATCTGCGGCGGGATTTCTACACAAAGATGTACGTGATCAACATCGACCTCTTGTATTTCAATGTGCATCCCGTATTCATCGGCTGCCCGCCGCAGCATCTGTTCACAATACTCTCGCTGATACGACTGCGTCAGCGCCTTCCTTCTGCGCCATGTGGCCCAAACCAAATGATAGCGGCATTCGTAAACGGCGTGACTGCTTCTTCTCAACACACCCAAGCTATAACCCACTCGGGCCTGAAGGATAAGGGGCCCTACGCGCCCCTTATAACCCCCGGTTTAAGGATGGCTTTCCGCCCACGACCCTACGCTCGCTCCCGTTGGTCGCGGCTAAGGGTCGGGGCCACCAGCCATGGCCGGTGTAGATTGTTTCAGCACTATGAACAAATGGGATATTACAAAATAAAAAACTAAACATCAAAAGCTTTATATATGTGTTTGTCATAATCATATTTAATCAAATAACAGACAATAATGTCAAAATTTTAAAACATCTTCTTTTTTCCGAATTATAATATACGATAGCTATTTTACCCATTTGTTTTTACGTTTTATCTCACCAACAGTTACTTTAAGTTTATAGCTATCTTTGTATGATTCTTCGCAGCCTTCTTTTGTGTCATATAGCCAATACATATCAGCTAACTCATTGTCACGGTAACAGTTAAATTGCTGCCCACCCTTAGCCTGACCTTTTTGGCACTTATGAACTTCGACTTTTTGTTTCGCTGCCCTTTTGGGTACGATAATTTCCGTGTTCCGTTCCAATTCAGCTACCAACTCCACCGATGCCAATTTGCATTTAGATATTTGTGCTGTATGTCCGGTATCCACAAAATACCAATATTTTTTTGAAGTAACTTTTTCTGACGAAACTGACCTCGTATTGAATTTCTCACACCAAATAGTGAAATTTTGACACGCAAACAGACTAATAGCCTCTTTTTCTCCAATATGCTTTAAGCAATTAATGGACACCTGCACACGGTAATCATTTGGAAGAGTACAACTAAAGTTAAATGTATCGACTGGTGTAGTGTTATATAATTCTGCAACGCAGCTACAAGATGATTCATTAGATGACCAAACTGGTATATTTGCAAGTGGCTTATCTAGAGCAATTTTTTTAGTAATATAATTTCCTAAAGTAGGACCATATTTGAAATATGCTTGGTAACCATTGGAGGTTTTAATACCATCATTATTAGTTACAGCTTTGTCTCCTTGAGCTTTTTGTGTTTGTTGGGTTTGTCTGCAACCAATTGTCAGTGTTAATAAAACAATTGCGCTAAAAACTAAATTAGTAAAATTCATATTTTTCTTCCTATTCTTGTTTTTATTATATAGTGCATTCTAAATTTTTAAAACTCTTCCCCATTCACCCAATACCGCTCAGTGTTTGCCATAATAACCACATCACCGTCCGCATTTTGAACTTTTGTTATAGAAGACGCTGGCGCGCGACCTTCACCGCGAGCGGTTTGAAATATTTTATCTAGGTGGGGTAGGCTGGCGAGTCTCATAATGGTTGCCGAATCTGGTAGGTGGTAACGACGGTTTACACCGCCATTGCCGACGGTCACGACGATGTGTTTTGGTTTTAGCTTTGAAATAAAAAATGCGTTGTTGGCGGTTGCCGATCCGTGGTGATTGCTTTTCATTATATTTACTTTGCCGATGTGATTAGCTAGTACCGATTCGAGATCGGGCGTGCCCTTGCCACCGCCTGTTAAATCGCCACCTGTATAATATTTAAAATTTCCATATGTGATTTTCATGGCAATCGAAACAGAATTGATATCGCCATCGTTTGCGAGATTCTTTCCGGTAATTGTTTTGCCATTAACTGCAAGTACTTCAATTTTTAGCCTGTTCCCGGGCCCCTGAGAGCGAATCGGGATGCCTTTTGTTTCGACTATTCATAGGAGGAGCGATGAGAAATTATGCGGTAGATAGTCTTTTTTCGATAGTTGATACACGGCTGTCAAATGCATGTTGTGCCTCGGTTAATTTTCCAACCTGTTCGCGTGTAGCCTTGGTATCAGCTTTGACGGAAGCAAGATCGGTTTCCAGCTTATCAAACCGTTTATCTATTAAGGCAAGCTGCTTATCTACTGAGGCAAGCTGCTTATCTACTGAGACAAATCGTTTATCAACCGCAATGAAACCATTGTCCATGCGGATTTCGAGTTTCTTTAATTCCCCTAAAATAACCTCTAAAGTGATCTCACTCATAACCAGGGTGATAACGCATTGGCATCGGCTTGTCGAGACGGGTTAAAAAAACGTGATTGGACACGTCTCATTCTCCGGCTTCTGGCGAAATGTATCTGCGTTTCGTGCTTCGTTCAAAAAAATGCGTGCCGGACCTGAAACGTCTGGTTCCACTGTACGCCTGAAGGATGCACATGTCTCAGGCCGGGCCGTCAAACAGCCTTTCGTTGAATATGAAGAGGTGACCTTCCGGCTGGCGGCATGATTCTCCCTACTGCTCGAAAAAAAGCGCTATACAATATTTTTTTTATTAAAGATCATAGGCCGCATTAAAGCCGTTTCCATTCCTGATCCGTTAATATCGCGAATAGCCCCCTCTAACCAAGGCGTTATAAAAATTGCTTATTCCGTAAATACATTGACATTGTAATTACAATGGCTGTAAACTTAGTTTAAGAATGTTGATTTTCTGGGATGATCGAAAAAACGAAGTGAATTACAAGAAACACGGAATCTGGTTTGAAGAAGCACAGACTGTTGTCTTGAATCCGCTTTCTCTTGTGTCCACCAATGATCATCCTAGTGGCGAACGCATGGAATATTTAGGTTATTCCATGGAATCCAAGTTACTTTATGTGGTTACTGCAGAACGGTCTGATGATGAAATCAGAATAATCTCAGCTAGAAAAGCGACTGCTAATGAAAGGGCAAAATATGAAAAAGGAATTTAATTTTAAAGGCGCCAAGCATGTTGGAGATCGCTTCAAAGACAAGGAAATTAAAATTTCGGTTACAGCACGGCTTGATCCAAAAGTTGTGAATTGGTTGCGTTACGAATCTGAGCGCAAGGGAATTCCATATCAAACGCTTATGAATTCCATTCTCACCGAAGCTATGAATAGCGGGAACCAGGAGACAGTTATTCGGCGCATTGTACGGGAAGAGCTTGATAAAACGGGATAGACAGTTACAAATCGTGTTTAGTGTATATTGTTCTTACAGGATCTTCTTCTGCCTTCGCTTGTAGTGGCTCACACGCAGACGATTATGGATCAGAACGCACACGAGGGATATTTTTTATTGCAAATACCTGTAAAGATACAAGCGACTTGCAAGTGACGAATCTTTTTTTACAAAACCCAGTAAAATGCTTCCGTCTTTATTGTTGGGCTCAATCAGGACTTGGTTTTGCGAAAACAAATAACCGCCTGATGAATATTTAAGAATATATGGAATGTTTACGCCGGTCATTTCGCATGTTTCACCGCATCCAAAACTTGTATCCTTTGAAGCAAATAAATTGAAGCGCGCAAGAATACCAGCTCCTCCCCCATAGTCGGCAACAAAGAGCATCTTCCCGTCAGTCTGCCTTATCGAATCCACCGGCGCATATCCATGCTTTTGTTGATATTCAAATCTTCCTTTTGGAGAAAACCAGGCATAATAGTAATAATTAGTATATTCGCTTTGTATTAAAAGACTGTTGTCCGTATTGATACCAAAGCTTATTATCTGATGTTCACTAAACAATTTTCCTTCCTCACCAAATTCATTATCCAGCTTGCCGTCTTTGTTGTATCTTCTGATTTGATTCGAACTGCTGACTAAAAATTCGTTGTCTTCACCATGTATTTTTAAAGACGGCGAATAATATAGAACCGTGGGTGATATATTGATTACTCCATTTTTGCCAAAAGACCTGTCAAGCTTTCCTGAAGAATTCAAACGAAAAATAAAATTCTTTTGGGTGGATTCCTTTCTGAGAGAAAGTCGGCCCAATACTATCAGTTTATTGTCCTTTTGAATTACTGTTTGAAGTATCCCAGCTTCGCCATCGCCAAACACGAGTTTGACTGTTCCTTTTTTTCCAAAGGTTGTATCTGGCATTCCGCTTTTAAGATATCTGGCTATGACAAATTCCTTGGAATCATTGTGGTAAACATTGGTTGCAAAATAAATAAGACCATTACCATCCACTGCGGACATTCGCGTTTCATTTGAATGTTCAATGCCAGTGATTCCGCCGGTTAAAGGAGTACCAAATTGCTTGTCAACTTGCCCGTTTGATAAAACGCGTATCAAGCGCCACTCGTTCGCTACCAGAAAAGAATTCGCATCATATCTATAAATTTTATCATGATGATACGTATCCAGGTTGCTTAAAGGTTCCGAAACCATGTATGGTTTTCCGCCGTCTCTTGGATCAGGTGCTCCTGAGCGGTAAATCAGTATTTCATCGGTAATTGATCGTCCGTCGGAATCTTCCAGCAATATTTTTGTTTTACCAGGGGTGGGGGGTGCGATAAATTGTGGAAATGCCTGCGGCGCTACCTTGGTATTTATTGTTCCTTCACCTGAAACGATCTTGAAATTATAGGGAGGAAGCCCGCCGTAAGCGCGTAAATCCATTGATCCAGAGATACCAACCAATAAACTACTGGAAGTATAACTTACACGACCGAGTTGGATTCTATTCACATTTTTTACAATTATTTGAACAGTGTTGCCGATGGAGTCAGTCGCGATAACTATTTCCTGATCGCGGCAAGAGTGATGGTATTGCCACTCAATATTTCCGTTTTTTGCATCCACTTTCCAACATGATGAGTAATAGTCCTTAACAGTATAATTATATGGAGGCACCCCGCCCCTGGCAACGAACTGACCTTGCTCTTTTTTGTCATAGTCATAAACGAGTGATTTTGGTGCTTTTTCAAATGCAAGCAGTGCATATGCATTGAATGCCCTGGGAAGAACAGAAGAAAATTTGACGCCCTCAATCTCAACTTCCGCAGTCACATCTACCAGGCCTTGCGCGGCAGCAGGGGTTTTGCAGCGAAGCTCGATGTCAGAAATTCTGGCTGTTTCTTTACATGGAAGCCCGCCAATTTTTACATGAGGGAGGTTATCTGTCGAATTTCCAAAACCACTTCCGATAAGAGTAACCTGTGTTTCAACGCCTTGTGGTCCCCATTTGGGTGAAACTTCTTTAAGTGAAATATTTGTGGCTTGTGCTGAAACCGAACAAAAAAGTACTGATAGTATTAAAAAACAATTTATATTCATAAATTCCCCCATAAGATAGCATGGAATGATTATCATGGCGCCAACACGAATTAAAATAACAAAATGAAGCGTACTTAGTAATTAACAATTACGTTCCCAAGCAAATGGGACTACTGGCATTCGCTTCAGGAATGCCGCAGGTATCTGCATGCAGCCGGGGGTGAAGAACCGTCGTTTTTCATTTTTGCCACAGAGAAGAATCCGGACCTCCAACAGGCTGGAGCGAATGAGTCTTGAAATCCGTAGGCGTCTGAACTCCATTGGCCGGCATCCGAGCGAGGAAGGCTGCCTTGCCCTGGTGTTTCAGGTCTGTAAACGACACGCAGAAGGCAAAAATGGATTCAAGGCTAATGACCTCGTTCAGGCGCTTTGGAAACGATGAAAGGCTCTCTGAGAATCTCCACTACAAACGGGACGCGGCCCCATTCAGACGACTACAATTAAGTTGCCGCGGTACTAGATAAGGCGGCATAAGCCATATCCAATCAACCCATAATCACTAACAAAAATCCTTAAACCACAACCCAAGCTGAATCAGTTCTATTACTCAGCGGTTAACAATCTCTTCAACTGGACTTAACCGCAGAAGTCAGAGAAAGTCATTCACATGGGAACGCTTTGCCAGACGGCTCAGATACAACCCTCTTCAGAAATGAAAGCGTAGGTCTACTCGATGCAGAAACTCGCCTGCCTCCTTGCGATTATCGGTTGCGCTATTATTTTTCTGGTTCCTCGACGGCAAGAGCAGACATCAGTTATTCATAATGCCGCGATCACGGCTTTATCAACCGACCCTCATCCGACGCGTTCGCCCGGGGTGCCATCTGATCTCGGCAAAACAGCCATTCGTCAAAACTATATTAGGTCGTCACCGCATGCTGGTTCCGTTGCGGTTCCAGATACTTCCGACTTGCGTCCGAGATCTGATTTGTCGGCCACAAGTACATCAATAGTGTCTTTTGCGCGCGGCGGCGTTGCTTCTGGCAGAAATCATGGTGAGCGGGTTAGAATGCGCTGGTCGCCGGAAGAAATCAGTCAACTGCCGTTCGTTGGTAATCTCGATCCATTCTCCAGCGAAGCCGAAGCGGTAACGCTTGACGATAGCCGCCAGCTACAGGGGTTCTGGGGGCGCGCGGAACTACCGCGCAACAGTTTCTGGGGTGGGCCGCTTAAGTTC
>Ga0208375_1000729_pt1 | contig 43500 bp, 44 predicted proteins | sample RifOxyD1_FD_184038 | JGI IMG/M metagenome (GOLD analysis project Ga0208375, IMG submission 184038) | Soil microbial communities from Rifle, Colorado - Rifle Oxygen_injection D1 (SPAdes) | ecosystem: Environmental > Terrestrial > Deep subsurface > Rock core/Sediment | place: Rifle, Colorado... | reverse complement strand
CCTCGGCAGATATACCCATTTTACTGGAATTTGCCTTAATGGCTTGAAGCCGAAATACCTAAAGAACCCTTACTTCTTTGGTCTCTTTGGTATCCCTCGCTTTGCTCGTGATGGGTATATATCCAGCTTACTGGTTGTACAAGCCTTAGTACGCTGACCATACTGGCATAATTTTAGCTTAAAATATACAATGAGACCATGTACAGAGGAACCCGTCTGCAGAGACTGGAAGAAAGAAGAAACGTCCGCAGGGCAATATTGATGATTTTAGGGAGTATTGCTCTGATACTGTTTTTGATTTGGGCGGGTATCCCGGTATTGGCAAGATTGGCCGGCTTGATAAGTGATCTGACAATGACTAGTAAACCGGTGGACAGAACAGACCTGATACCGCCGGGGCCTCCACAAATAAGAAGTGATTTCACGGCTACCAATAGCAGGATCATGACTCTTTCGGGAAATGCCGAGCCGGGAACGACCGTATATTTGACACATAACGAAGAGGCGGCGGGAAACGTGGTAACAAAAGAAGACGGGGCATTTGAAATAGCCGATTTGGTTCTGAGCGAGGGGCAGAATATATTCTTTGCAGTGGCTTTTGACCAAGCCGGGAATCAAAGCCAAATGTCATCCGCCGTGGAGATCTATCACTCGACTAAAACACCCAAACTGGAGCTGGAATCCCCTACGGACAGGCAGGAAGTGAAAGGTAAAACAGGAAGAGTGGACGTAAAAGGGATAACCGATCCGGGAGTACGGGTGACGGCCAACGAGAGATTTATCATCGTTTCCGAAGACGGTCGTTTTTCCGGAAGTATAGATTTGAAAGAGGGGGAGAACACGATAGCCGTGGTAGCCGTGGATCGAGCGGGTAATCAGGCTAAGAATGAAGTGGCGGTGATATATCAACCTTAGAGAAAACGAAAATCAGGCTAAGCCAAACCAGGACGAAGGGATAGAAAAAGGAATTGAGGAAAAGACTGTGGGATAATACCGCCAGAAGGCTAGCCCGAAGGAGTGGAGATGAAACGGAATAAAGATAGCGGAGATAATACAGGTATGCGGCCAAACCGATTATCCCGGTAGTCGCACCCACAAACAGCAAGGAGGAATCCACGCCGGATCCGGCATGAGTCTGCTGCCAGTCTGCGGAAGTTATAAAGCCATATTCTTTTTGGGCATAGCGATAGACGTTGAAACCCACTCCCAACAGCGGATGGTCACGCCAAATTATCAAACCATTGCGCCAACTGTCCAACCGAGCTTGAATAGACCGGGTACGTTCGAGTTTGACACCTTCACCGTCGGGGGAACGGGGAAGCCAAAAAATAGTAAGAGTGAATAGTAATAGAATTAAAGTAAAGAATTTAGCCGAATGGTTGACAAGGGCAATGTAGGCCATAGCGACGAGAAAAGCTAAGTAGCTGCTGCGCGAATAGGTCAGGGCTAAGCCCAAATAGGCTAAACCCCATAACAGAGAAGAAACCGGAAGAGATCGAAGGGGAGAAATCGACAGGTAAATCAGGATAAAAACCAGCATCAGGCCGGTGAAACCGGGGTCCAGGAACGACCCGGCCACACGATAATAATGCAAATCCCACCCCAGATAGAACCAGGGACGAATATCCGGGAAATAGATATACTGCAGCCAAGAAACGCTGATAATTACCAGACTGAGAATTATCATTAATCGCCTCAGGGATAGGGAAGAAACGGAGTTGGCAAACAAAATCGGGAGACTGGTGTACATTACCCAGCGCAACCAGTAAAAACTGCCGATCATCTGAGCTGGTAATCCATACCGGGTCGAAAGCAATAGAGAAAAAAGGGAAACAACGGCGAAAACTGCAACCGATTTGATTATAATTCTGCCTTTATTTCGCACCAATGACACGATAGTGAGGATGATTACGCTAATGTCTAAAAATGAGATCCGTACCTGAGGGGAAAAGAAGGAAAAGCGATAGATATTTCCGATGATGAACGATGTGATTAATAAGCCGAAAATTACCGCTTTGGTGTTCATTGGTGCCCCGGTATATCTTTAGACAGCAACCAAAGCTTACCGCGAACCAAAAAGGAGTAGAAAGCCATCATCATGGCGTGGATAAAACCTTGAATACCATCGAGAAATCCCAGTGAGAGGATGTAAAGACGGAGGAATTTGAAAAGGGGGTAAAATATGATTTGCACAAGAGAACTTTTTTTACCCTGAGTCTGCAACTCTTCCGCCCTGAGAGTGGAATAGAAATTTATCCGATGCAAGAAATCCACCACCGACGGGTGAGGTAAATGATCCAGAGGGGATTTGAGGCGCTTGGTGCGGCCGATAATATTCCAGGTTTCGTGGACACGACCTGACCACTGGCCGGCGCCTTTTCGGGCCAGGCGTAAAAGCCAAACCCGACCCGTATCACCATAGTGAAGCTGCCTGCCCCACAACTGATCCAGCCGACGGAGGTAATAACCTGTGTACTCTATCCGGGTAATAGCTTGGGTTATTTCCGCGGCAAGTGGCTGAGAAACCCTCTCATCGGCATCCACAAAAAGTATCCAACCGGATTTGACTGCGCTGATCGCGAAATTGTGCTGGGCGGCATAATCCCCGGAAAGCGGATGGGTGATTGCCCGGGCACCATGTTTTTTGGCAATTTGAACCGTCTGGTCCGCGGAGTTGTCATCGATAACCAAAATCTGATCAGCAAACTGGAGAGATTTCAGACAAGCGGGAAGATTGCGAGCTTCGTTTTTGGCCAGGATTACGGCTGTCAGCATCAAAGCTATTTTAGCACCTGAAACGTCTGAGATTCTTCGAGGATTTGGAAGACAGAATTAAATCCGGCAGGGTTTCCCAGCCACCAGAGCAAATAAATATAAGGATAAGAAGAGGTGGAATATTGCGCCCCGGGACCGGCTATAAATATTTTCGGAAGCAGGGTACTACTCTTGCCAAGAATCTGGCGGGAAAGGGAAATACGCCGGGAAAGGAGGGGGCCGTATTTATTAATATTCAATTTCCAATATCCAATTAACAAAAAAACAACCGTCAAAATAAACACGATTCGGGGAAGCCGGATGAAAATCCTGGAGAGAATAAGAATCGCCGGGGTGAGAAAAACCATGAGATAGGCTTCGGAAAGAACGGTCGTACCCGAAAAGCCGGAAAAGAGGTGCTTGCCAAACCAGACAAAGATGCCAAAAGTCTGAAGCGGACTGAAAAGTATAAAAGGTAATATTCCGATAGTGAATCCCAAAAATATTTTAAAATCAAGCTTGAACAAGACCAGCGGCCAGAAAATAAATGTGAGCAGGTGGAGCTGGTATAAAAAACCCAGGAAAAGGCCGGAAAGAAAATGGCGGCGCAAAACCAGACACCAGAGAAAGATAAGCGTAAACAAAGGCAGAAGAGAGGTGTGATAGGCCAGGGAGAAGTAAATTTTGGCCATGGGATTGAAAACAAACAGAAATGCCGCAATCAGACCGGCCTTATGTCCCCACCAGAATTTGGCCAGGAAATAAAGCAGGACTGCGGCCAAAATGTTGAAATAACTCACCAATATTGAGCCGGAAACGGGGTGAAACCCGGATAAAGCTAATACCGGAATAAGTAAATATGTCCATAAAGGGCCCTGATGCAGCCAGACGATGCTGGAGGTAATTCCCACCAGGGGTAAACGCCCTGTCAGCAGGGCATCACGAGCCGAGAGATAAAACCAAGCCTGATCCCCGAAAAATATCATAAGCTGGAAATTAGCCGGGAAGCGAATTTTTGAGCTAAAACTTGTGCAAATAAATCCTGATAACGGGGACCAACCCGAGCAAAAGTAAAAAACTTATGAAACCTGCGCCTGCCGGCCTGACCCAGGCGGGAAGAGAGAGAAGGATTAGCAAGCAGGGAACAGATGGCTTGAGCCAGAGCGCAGGTGTCACCTGAGGCAACAAGAATGCCGGTTTTGGGAGTGATGATTTCAGAAAGAGGTCCGTATTTGAACCCAACCACCGGCCGGGACATGGCCATAGCTTCCAGGGCAACCAAACCAAATCCCTCCAAAGGCCACAGACTGGGGAAAACACAAATTTGAGCCCGCGCCAGATATATCCGCGGGTCAGGTACCCAACCGGTAAGAGTAACGCAGGACTGTAACCGGAGATTTTTTATCTGTAATTTTAATGCCAGATATTGAGCTCCTTCGCCGACGATAGTTAATTTCGCTGTCGGAAATTTTTTGATAACATCCACCCACGACTGAATGAGCAGATCCTGTCCTTTGCCGGATTCCAGGCGGGAAACACAACAAACAGTGTGTTTTTCGGGTTTTGGTTTCGGGCCTCCAGGATCCACAACCGCGCAGGGCACTACATGAGAACGGGAAGAGCTGACCTGGGAAATCGCGGTGTTGGCTGATAAAGAATGGTAACTTGGGTAAATCACGGCGTCCGGTAGGCGGCTGACTGCGCGGTAAAAAAATTTCGGCAGACCAAAAAACTTGGCAAACACACTTGACAGCGGACCAAACTCAACCCAGACTACGGGCAAGTGCCACAGGAAAGCTAAGGGGGTGACAATGATTTTCTCGATATATCCGGTCAAAAGAATGACGTCGACCCGCCTATTTTGGAAAATCAGGCGTAAATAATAAAAAACCCCCAAGGGGAACGAAACCAGGCCTTTGATTAACCCTTTCCAATCCCCTATCAGGTCGATAACCAAAGGGATACGGCAGGCTAAGATCCCACTGTCTGACAATTGACGGTTGAAAGAGGAATTGGTGGTCCAGGCTTTCACCTTTAACCCATGACGATTCAGCCAGGATAAAAGACCGGTATTAAAAGTTTCCGCCCCTCCCCGACCAAGAGTCTGATTGATAAACAATATGCTGTGGGGACGAGGGGGAGACGTCTGAGTCAATACCAACTCCCAATTGGTATCAAGGGGGGTAATTTTTTTGACCTGCAAACCGTTCTTGAGAGCCAAAGCGGTAAAGGAATGCAGGCTGTGACCGGATTTGTGAACTCCCCAGGAACCTGCAGGGCGAGTGTCACCATAAAGGAATAGGTTTCGGGTATCGGGATCCTCTGCAAACCGAGAGATAATTTCTTCCAAATTGGGGATGCGGACAGTCAACTCACCACCGGGAATCAGCAACCGATGTATTTCCGTCAGCACTCTTCCCTGCTCTGCTGCCGTCAAATGCTCCAGAATATCCTGGGCGACCACTTCGGCGGCTGAAGCGTCGGGGAAAGGCAAGGGGGAAGTAATGTCATATACCAAATCAGCCCCCACATCGGGACGGACATCAATGTTGGTGAAACCAGGACGGTAATCACGGCCGCAACCCAGATTGAGACGAAGTTTATCTGGCATATTTTAAGGTGCGAGCCGCCAAAAAGAAACTTACCGGAAAAGCCAGAAGACTGCCAATCAGTGCCGAGTAGGCAGCACCTAAAAGGCCAAAACGATGAACCAAAGGAACCAGTGTAATTCCCAGACCGAAAACGGAAATGAATGAGGTGAAAGTGACAAAAACTTGTTTTTTGAGAGCCATAAAAAGAGAGTTGACCGAAAGGGAAATCCCCCGGACGATACCCAAATAGGATAGGATCCGAATGGGACCGATAGCCGCTTCCCAGCCGGGACCTAATAAAAGTCTGACCAGGGGACCGGCAAAGAAAGCTATACCCAGGCCGACGAAAACCACCGGTACAGAAACTGCCAAGATAGACCTGACTGCAGCCGGATACAGACTCCGGTTCCGGGCCTTCATTTGGGTGAAGACGGGAAAAGTCACTTTGTAAAAAACATCATTTATTTCGGTCAAAGGTACTGTAGAGATGCGGTAGGAATTTTGATAGATACCCAGAGAGGCGCTACCCAATAACCGGCCGACTACGATGTTGTCCAGGTTGGTAAAAATATAATTAAGCAGGCCGAATCCGGTTACCCACTTCCCCCGACTGAGAATAATCCTGGCCTGGTCAGGCTGGAATTGTAACCTGGGGCGGGGAGAGAAAATAAAAAATGAAAGAGCTACTTCTAGTGCTGCCGAGCCGGTCAAACCCCAGACCAGAGCTTGGGCGGAGCGAAGATAAAGTCCTAAAATGACGGTAATAAGAGTTTCAACCAGGATAAGAATAGACCGATAATAAAACTCTTGACGGAACTGGAGCTGTTTTTGGAATCGGATACAGGAGGGGTTTATAAAACCTCTAATAAACGGGACTAAGCTAATAAGGTAAAGAAGGTAAAGAGACTGAGGAGAGCTAAAAAAACCTGCAACTGCCGGTGCAGTAATCATAATAAGTAAAAATATAAACAGACCGCGAAGAATAGATATTACCCAAGCAGTATCCACATAATCCGTCCAGCTGTCATTTTCCTGGAGTAAAAAAACATTGATGCCGGTTTCGGTGGCAATATCTAAAAGACCAAGTGAGATTGCGCTAATTCCGAAAAAACCAAATTGAGCGGGAGTTAAAAGCCGGGCTAAAAGAACAGTCTTTAATATATTAAATCCTCTGACCCCTCCTCTTTGGCCCGCGGTCCAAGTGAGGCCTGACAGAGTCGTTTTGAAATAATTCATGAACTTATTCTGGACAATAAACCTACAAGAGACCCGAACAGAATTGCAAAATCGGCTGTAAGCTGAAGAACCGGCAGCCAGAAAACAGCCCGGATATCGCGCACGTATTTGTAATTTTTTTTAATAGACCACAATAAGTAGCAGAAAAATAAAATTATAAAAAAGCTTAGAAATATCCTGGTCTGTAGTCCGAGAAAGAAAATGTAAATTGCCACCAGATAGCGAATTGCCAGGCGGGTAACACCAGGCCTAATAATTCCTGCCTGAATATCGCCGATAGCGAAACGCATAAACATCCAGGTGGCTGATCTGAGGTCTTTTCGGGGAAGCCAGGAAACTACAGCTGGCTTTGCAAAAGTGAAATTAAATCCTAGTTTTTTTAATTTGTGAGCAAATGCATAATCCTCGTTATGCCAGAGATGCAAATCAAATCCGCCGGATTTGTCCCAGACCGACCGGCGCAAAGCCATAGAGCGGGTGGAAGGGAAAAACTCCGATTTATGAACAAGATCGGGCATAACCAAAACGTAAGGAATGAGACATTTTTGGAAAGTGTTTTGAGGCAAACCCCGATAATAACCGCTGACAATCTGAACCGAGGAGTCTGAAAACGGTTTTGCCAGCTGCTCCAGCCAATCATCATCCGGAATACAACCGGCATCAGTAAAGGCTATAAGCGGGCTGGTGATGTGAGAAACAGCAAAATTTCGACCGACGGAGCGATTTCCGGGTTTGATGAGGAACTTAATATGTTCGGACCGTAATATCCGGACGGTTTTGTCAGTAGATCCGCCATCTACAAATATAATTTCGGAAGGTGTGATAGTTTGTCTTTTTAATGCAGCCAGGAGAAGATTAATTACGGATTCTTCATTGAGGATGGTAACGACGACGGCAATGCGGGGAAATTTTATTTTTGCCATAATCTTTCATACCCTTTGGCTAATTTAGTCCAAGTTTGAGTTCTTGCCCACTTTTGGCCTTGAGAAATTTCCTCCGAATCTATTTTGAGGTTCACTGTAAGGGGGTCGGAAAATATATGGATATATTTGACAAATGGAGTAAGGGTCAAGTAATCATACTTGATAGGGTTGTTGTAATGAGCAAAGACAGCAATACCTGCTTTTAAGGCTTCCAGAATAGTAAGATAGCGGGATACGAAGGCATAGTCAAAAAGGGGTAAGAATTTGGCTGCGTCGGGGGTGTTGGTATATTCAACAAGTTTGATATGCCGGAGCTTCGCCAGACGGCGGTATGCGGCTATTCCTGTGTCTTCGTCCAGTCGGCCGATGAAAATTGCTTTTGCCTGGGTTCCAATAATTATCTTGCTATGCTGCGCCATATGAAACAAAATCCGGTTTGACTTGGTACCACTTTTGGTGAAAATCACCGATGCAAATATTGCCTCGGGTGAGATATTCTGCCAGTTTGTGCCAAAATATCTTTCTTACTGAAGGAGGATTGAACCCTTCATATCCATGAAAGGTGATAAATACTTTTTTTGACCGGTAAGGGAGTCTGAAAGGCAAAAACCAGAAGAAGACATCATGGATGTGAATAATATCCGCTTGTTTTATTAATCGAAGATTGGTTAACCACCATTTCCAGATCCACCATTTTTTCGCCTTCTCCCCTACTCCATCCGGTAGGGGAATACGGTATATTTTCACTCTTCCCTTTTTTTCATATTCAGGCAGATTTGGATCGTGCTGTTCACAAACAATAGTTATTTCATGTCTTTTACTTAATATATCGGATATTTTCTCGATGTGTTTTTCTACTCCCCCGATATGAGGGTAATATAGACGGGACATAAAAAGAACTTTCATAATTTTTGGGCAAGGATGATGATATTGTTTGGTTGCCTAATTCTTGGGAATAAGTAACAGACAATCGATTTAATCTTATAGAGAGAGTGGAAAGCGTAAAGTACTTTAATCTTTAATATCTTGTATCCGCACATTTCTAACTCAGCAATTATTAAATCCTTGGTATAAACTCTAACATGAGCATTTGGATTTCGCATTATATTTACCATATCTTCGAGTCCCTCATTAACTGGAACTGATACAATAAGTACTCCATCCTTCCTTAATAATTTTAGAATATTTTTTAAGATATTAAGAATTTCGCTTGGTTTTATATGTTCTAATACTTCAAGAGCTAAAATGCAGTCAAAATAATTTTCTTTCTGGTTTGTGTTTTCTATGCTTTTCTTTTGGAAGTTCCATGACTTGAATTTTTTCTTAGCTTGATCTACTGCCTTTTCGGAAATATCTATACCGCGAAGGTGTATGAGGTTTCTAAATTTCCACAATTTTTGTTCAATATCAGCTGGACCAAAGCCAATGTCTAATATTCTTGAAATGTGACTTCTCTGGGTTATCCATTTCGAAACAATATTTATTCTGTCAAAAGCCATTGGATTAGTCTTATTTGTAATACGTGAGATAAAATTCTTTGTGTTCCACAATTCAGAAGTATTGAAATTCGGAAGTTCTGGAATTTTGTTGGAATACGTTTTACTAAGTAACTTATAATTTTTTGTCTTTGCCAGCTGTGATCTTGAATCTTCGATACGAAATGGATCTAACATATTGAGATTATCTAAGTTATTGACAGTCATTATGTTTGTTAAGTTAATATTGACATATTATACCGACTGGCGAGGTTGTTGATGCTTAAAAGGATCTTCTTTTTTGTGGTGGCAGGTTTATTCGTAACTTTAATCTTTACCCACCTAGCAAGTGGAGTGAGTGCCTCAAGTGATCCCGTTGGTCCCTGGATACCAGTTACAGTTCTTCCCTACGCATTAGCTAATCACGTTTCATTTGCCTCGCATGCGAATTTGTATGTAATAGGAGGTTCAACTTCGTTTGTCAGAAGTGATTCGATTTTCTCTCCGATCACCCCAAAAGGAGAAGTAACTGGATGGAATACTTCAATACTTCCCCATTTAGCCACTGAGACTTTCTGGCATTCGGTAGCAAAGAAAGATAATAATGTTTATATAATCGGCGGAGCAATATGGCCAGGTGGCAAGGTTAACAGTGTTGGCTCGATCTTTGTTGGACACATCGGCAATGATGGCATTATTCCTGAATGGATTCAGTTGGGGGAGTTTCCAGATGGAGTCAGGTTGGCGCAGGGGGCGGCGGCGGTGGTTGGGAATCGTCTTTACTTTTCCGGAGGGGGAACCTGGAGTGGTGGAGGAAATCCGATACTTTCAAATAAGGTCTATATGGCACCAATAAATGGTGATGGAAGTCTGGGGGCATGGTCGACGGTTAGACAATTACCCACTAATTTGATCGGTCACTCCATGATTGCCAGCAAAAACAGGCTTGTGATTATCGGAGGAGCTGTAGATACTAACTGGGGAGGTATCACCAGGGTTATAAGTGCTCAGGTTAACGGGGACGGGAGTTTAGGAGAGTGGACAGATTTACCACCTCTCCTTCAAGGAGTTCGGGCTGCCATGGTGGCTAAAACTGATGACTATGTGATTTTGGCGGGGGGAGTAAGTTTTGATTGGCGGGGAGTTTATTACTCTCCGATTAATACAGATGGAACGCTGGGGGTGTGGAGTAAAAGTGCTAGCAGTTTGCCTCTATCAACTTGCTGTGCCAGTGCGGCGATGTGGAACTCAAAGATGTATATTACGGGCCGGCATGACGGGGTTAATTATTTTGACACTGTAGTTATGGCAGAAATAGGGTCAGCCTCCAAGTTACCGATAATCCTGGTGCCGGGAATGGGAGGTAGCTGGAATTACGAAGCCCTAGTGCATAAAAAGAATGTGGCGAACGAGGATTGGAGTTTATTCCCTTTTCTGACTTTGTATGACGGATTAATAAAGTCGCTGGAAGACGCAGGTTATACCAAAGGGAAGGATTTGTTTATATATGCTTATGACTGGCGGAAAAGTATCAGTGAAAACGGAGTGGCTTTGTGCCAGTTTATTGACCAATTTGACAAAGTGAAGGTGGTGGGACACAGCATGGGCGGATTGGTAGGCAGAGTCTGTGCTCAAAGTAGTGAAGGAAATAGGATTGAACAATTGATAACTGTAGGCAGTCCACACCTGGGAGTATCTAAAGTCTATAGGATTTGGGAAGGAGCTGATTTTTCTGAATTTGCCGGCTGGGAGTCGATAGCAGTAAAAATTATACTGGGAATTTGGCGGGAAGGATTTGATTCATCAACCCAAACAATAAGAAGTACTGTTCCATCGGTTTTAAACCTGTTTCCCGTGTGGGACTTTCTCAAGAAAGGTACTAAAACTGTGCCTATATCGGGGATGAAATGGAAAAATAATTTTATACCCGCATTAAACCCGGGATTACCGGGGATTTTGTCCCGATTGTCCACGGTATCCGGCAGTGAACTGGATACTACCCGGTATTACCGAATAATTTCCAGATTGCCGACCGACTTGATCTTGGGAAAATGGGAAGATGGACGACCAGTCGGGCAAGAGAATGATTCAGGTGACAAGACAGTACTTTTAAACAGCAGCCAGATGACGGGAGGAACCAAGAATATTACCATCCCAGGTAACGATCATGGAGAAATATTGTCTAAATCTGCCGGACAACAGCAAATATTACAGCTGTTGGGGCTGGAACAACCAGGCTATGATGTAATACCGGTTAAGTGGGTGAAAACAGTGATAGTGACTGTGGCATCGCCGGTAGATTTCTCAGTCACAGACCCAGCCGGTGTCAGGTATGATCCGAGAGATGGATTAGTGATCGTAGATGAAGCACCTGACGGTAATTATCAAGTGGAGCTGACAGCTATTGATCCTGGCAAGTACACGGTACATTTTGGACGTGTGGGAGATAACGACTGGGCGTGGGAAACTGCCGAGGGAAGATTTGAGGAACCCGGACAAAAGAAAGACTGGTTATTTGACGTTGATTTTTCCCAGACCAGCCTGGGAGCAAAACCATTGGACTCAGCTTTGGCCAGAGTGAATACGCTAGTTAAGGAAATCAAGATCAGTCAATTAGGTAAACTTAAAAAAACGGCTTTACTAGCTGATTTATTAACTATAGAGTTGTTTACTAAGAACTTAAAAGGTAGGGGCGTTAAAATAACCGAGGTTAAGACGGTTTTTATGCTAATCGACGTCAGTGTTAACCGGATGAAAAGCGGTTGGTTAGGTAAGGGGATCAGGGAAGAGCTGAAAGAACTCATCATCACCCAATTACGATTGACGAAGGCTGATATTGAGCAGGAGTTGAGCGATAGAGGTTTATGGTAGAGGTGATACAACAATCATATTTTTTTTGACTTCGGGAATGGGAATGTGATAACCGGTATGATAGTCCCGGAGGGCGGTGTATAAAGTATCCTGGGGATATCGATAAAGCAAACCCCTCTTTGTTCCAGGGTCGTTAGTAATAAATTCTTGCTTTTCAGGGTCGTAACCCCTAATAACCACCATGTGCCTTTCTGGTCCCGGGGGTGTGAAATAAGGGTTTCCCAAGAGTTGGCCATTGACTGGAGTGATAACTAAATTACCCCGACTAAGTTCATTTACAATATCAGAAATAGTGATATCCGGCTGAAATCTGGCGAAAGAATATCCAAAGAAACCTTGGATGATACGTACAACGGTATCTGCGGCGGAAACATCGCGGTATTCACCATAGGTATCCTGCTGGTATTTGGACGCGTCATGAATAGATTGTAAAGCCTGGGCCGGGGTAAATGTCTGACGCCTGGCCCAGGAGACAGCCATTAGGGAAGTTGCCTCTTCACAGCCGTCCTGCTGACGATCATCATCCCAGTTCCCGAAGGGAGCCTGGGAGGTAAAGGGGACATTTGCCAGTAACACTTCGGTGTCTTCGGAAAACGGATTGACTGAAACTGACGGTACAAGAATTGTTGGGGAAGTAACATGAACCGGGGTAGGCACAGCAAACTTGAAGGTTAACGTTTGTGAAGTACTAAAGAAGAGAATTAGTAAAACAACCGGGATAGAGAGTAGAAAGAGGAGTAGGTATTTGGACACTTTAGCAGTGGACGATGCAGGGCTCGAACCTGCGACCTCTGCAATGTGAATGCAGCGCTCCACCAACTGAGCTAATCGTCCTTTTTTTATACTCGACAAATTTTAGCATAGACGGCATAATAGCAGTGTATGGTAAAACTTGGCAATAAGCGGGGGAATATCGCTATATTGGATGCCTTAGAACCGGTGGTATTGGCGTTTGCAGTCTTTATGATGGTGTACTTATTTTTGTTCCAACCACACAAGGTAGACGGCCGGTCGATGTACCCGAATTTCCATGATAAAGAATATATACTGACTGACAAAGTAACTTATCGCAAATCTGACCCAAAAAGGGGTGATGTGATAGTATTTCATGCTCCGCCACCATATGATAGTGACTTTATTAAAAGAATAGTCGGTATGCCCGGAGAGACAATTTTGGTAAGGGAGGGGTTAGTGTACATAAACGGCCAGAAACTGGAGGAGATATATTTACCTAAAAATTTTGTTACTTCAGAAAAAGCATTTTTGCGTGAGGGGGTGCCCTACCGAATTCCTGATGATTACTATATTGTTTTTGGAGATAACCGCAGCTTTAGTTCTGATTCCCGTGAGTGGGGTCCAATTTCTAAAAAAGCTGTCGTGGGTAAGGCTTGGGTCAGATATTGGCCGTTAGACAAGATCGGTCTGGTTCCACATCAACAATACTCTAGTTTGCCACAATAGAGCGGTAAATTATTTGCAAGCGATCCTCAGTTTCGCTTTGGTTTCCTTTGAGAATTATGGTCAAACGGGTTTCTGCGCGTGACCGAGACAGACGGACTATAGTCTTTGGGTGACCTCCCAGAGCATCTTCCATCTTTTGGCGCATATTATCGATTTCTTCACTGATTTCGTGAGCCGGTCTGAATCCAACGGTCTTTGGCTTTTGACCTGCGGCAACCCTCATCTTACGGGATAATTCCTCCGCTCGGCGAACTGAACCAGATTCCTTGAGGATTATTTTATAAGCTTCTACAATAAGTTTTGGCTCGTCGATGGCCGCCAGTGCACGAGCATGACCTTCGGTAATCAAACCCGTCAATAAGCCATCCTTGAGAGCGTCAGGGAGAGTTAAAAGACGTAGGGAGTTGCTGACGTAAGCAGGACTCTTGCTGATTCTCTGGGATATCTCACTGTTACCTAATCCAAACTCAGACATCAATCGATCGAATGCTTTTGCCCGATCTATGGGGTTTAAATCAGAACGTTGGACATTTTCCACCAAAGCCATTTCTAACATTCCTTGGGGAGAGGTCTCCTTGATGATTGCTGGGACTGTCTTAAAGCCTGCTAACTTGGCTGCCCGCCAACGACGTTCACCGGCAATTATTTGAAAACCGGCCGGGGTTTTGGCAATTACTAGAGGTTCCAATATTCCATGTTCCCGGATAGAGTCGACAAGATCAACTAAAGATTCAGGAGTGATTATTCCCCGAGGTTGAAGAGGATTTGCCTGAAGAGATTCTATCTCTATGTCTATTACTTGTTGGTCCATATTACTGGACTGAAACTAACTGTCTACCACGTTGGCGAAGGAATTTAACTTCACCACTTTTTACAGCATAGAGAGTAAAGTCCCGACCAACTTTTACTCCCTGACCGGCATGGAAGATACTGCCTTTTTGCCGTACTAGGATATTGCCAGAAGAGACCTTCTGACCCCCAAATATCTTGACACCAAGGTGTTTACCCCGTCGATTGCCTTTTTGTCTGGTTGCACCGCCAGCTTTCGTGTGAGCCATAAATTAAATTCTATGGTAATTTACACATCATTTTCACGAATGTCAAGAGGGCTTTGCGATTTTTGTCCGACTACGCGGTTTTGGGGTATTGTTTATTGAAATATTATCAATTCGGATTTTGATAAACCTGGGACGAAATCCTTTGACACGTCGGTAACGGCTTTTTGCCTTGTACGTAGAAACTCTGATTTTTTTCCCTTTGGTTTCGGCAATGATTGAAGCTGTAACTTTCGCCTGATCTATATAAGGTTGGCCGATTAAAATATTGTCCCCATCAGAAATTAGTAATACCTGATCAAATGTAAGAGTGGACCCCGGTTGGGAATTAACAGTATTTACCAAAATTTGCATACCTGGGGAGACCAGATATTGGGACGTACCTATCTTGACAACGGCATTCATGGTTGCTAATTATACTCAACCTTTAGGAAAATTGTAAGATCTGGACGAAAGGGAGATGGAATGTATCAATCCTAGGGTAATTGCAAGTGATAAAAGGGACGATCCTCCATAAGAAAGAAAAGGTAACGTGATACCTGTAATTGGTACCAAACCAGAATTCATACCTATGTTAACGGCGGCTTGGAATGCTAATAATGAAGCTGCAGAGAGACAAAAAAGCGCGGCTTTTGGATCTGAAGTTTGCTGTGAAATTCGATAAATCCTCCATAAAAGGGACAGCAAGAGTATGATGACTACTAAGGAACCGGCAAATCCTAATTCTTCAGCCAAGGAGGCAAATATAAAATCGGTATGATGTTCAGGCAGAAAGCGGAGTTGGGACTGGGTGCCATGTCCTAGTCCGCGACCGAATAGACCGCCGGATCCTACTGCTATCAGTGACTGGATAATATGATACCCCTGCCCAAGAGGATCCGCATACGGGTTGACGTAAGTCATGAGTCGTTGACGTTGGTAATCCTTGAGAATATATTTGTAGGCAGGAAAGAAGAGGAGTAATCCGACCAACCCAAGGGGTAAAAACTTGTAAGGTGGAACGAGAGATAAAAAGATTGTGAACCAACCTACAAATAGAACTATAGCAGACCCTAAGTCAGGTTGAAGAAATATAATGAGAAGAGGCGCAGCTAAAGCGAGGATGAGCAAGAGAATTTTTCGGGGAAGTTGTGAGGTAGCTATGATAACGAAGGTCACCAGTAAAAACGGTTTGACTACCTCTGATGGCTGTAGAGAGAAATTTCCTAACTGAAGCCAACGTACCGCTCCTCGACTGGGAACTCCGAAAAAAAACGGTAATACTAAAAAAACTAGAGAAACAATAAATACCAGTAAATGTAATGAGAATATAATCCGGTAATCAACTAATGAAAATAAAATGAAAATAATTACGAAAACAGCAAAAAAAAGCAATTGGTTAGCCAATAATTCCGGTACTATGCTTCGCAATATAAGCAGGCCTAATAGCGAAAGACACATAGCGGGAAGAAGCAGCCAGAAATCAATGCGGGGTTTGGGCATGTTAAAGAAGTTCGATTTTTACTTTCTCACCTAACGAAATTTTATCCGCCAAGGTGCGTAGACGGATCTTTTCCACCAAATCAGGGTTATCAGGAAAGGGCGCTGTGAGGTGAATTTTTTGGTCAAGCTTGGCTCCTAATGCTTTACGCAGTTCCTGAGCGGACCTGATAATTTCTCTGGCTTGACCTTCGGAAATTAGATTTGAGTCTAAGTCCAATTCCAAAGAAACGGTCAGTTCCTGTTTTTTGTTCCACTCGACTTCCTTGACATTCACTTCATCTTTTATCAAAAAATACAGAGTCTGACTTAAGCTGGGACTACCTATACTGATTTTTCGGAGAGGTTGTCGGACTTTGATTCCTGCAGATTTGCGCTGGGATAATGCCAGTTCCACAATTTTGCGTACTACTTTCATCTGCTCTAAAATCTCCTTTTCTTTCAGGTTGAGCGATCGACCTTTTGGCCAGGCTGATAAATGTACTGATTCCTCTCCAGTTAAATTGATGTATATCGCATCCGAAACAAAAGGAACAAAGGGAGCTAGTAGTTGACAGAGATGCGTCAGAACGAAAAACGTAGTCGTATAAAAAGATATTTTATCCGGTGAGTCCGTGGCGGAAGGACCAACCCGGTCACGGGAACGGCGGATGTACCAAGTCGATAGGTCAACCACAAACGATTCCAACTCGGAGGTTGATCCATATATGTTGTATTTATCAAGTTTATCTGTGACAGAATTAATTAATTCATACAGGCGACCAGTAATCCAAATGTCCAGAATATTTTGAACTGTTTGGGAGGTGTTTTGAGGAATCCAACTGTCGATGTTTGCGTATGTGGTAAAAAACGAATAAATATTCCATAAAATAAGAAGCAGTCTGCGATTGACCTCTTGTACCAGACCTACAGAAAAACGAAAACTTTCACCCGGAGTGACCGCAGAGTAAAAGTACCATCGCATTGCGTCCACTCCGGCTATATTTATCACTTCCCACGGGTCAACAATGTTACCTTTGGACTTGCTCATTTTATTGCCTTTTTCATCGAGGGCTAAACCAAGACAAATAACATTTTTATAAGGACTTCCATAACCAAGCAGTGTAGAAACAGCCTGTAAGGTATAAAACCACCCCCTGGTCTGGTCAATGGCTTCACAGATATAATCGGCTGGGAAATAATTTTGGAGTTGGGATTTATTTTCAAACGGGTAATGCAATTGGGCAAACGGCATTGAACCAGAGTCGAACCAGCAGTCAAGTACAAACGGCAAGCGCTGCATTTTTCCCGGACAGGAGGCACATTCCCATGAGACAGTGTCAATATAGGGTCGGTGTAAGTCGAGCTGGGACTGGTCTTTTCCAGACGCTTCTGACAGTTCTTTTACACTTCCGATAATCCGTTCTGTACCGCAAGTATCACATCGCCAAATAGGTAACGGAGTTCCCCAATAGCGGCTACGCGACAAAGCCCAGTCACGATTATTGTTCAACCACTCCCCCATTCTACCTTCTTTAATATGGGCAGGAATCCAATTCACGGAATTATTGTTTGCTATTAATTGATCTTTTACCGTTGTGGTTTTTAGGTACCACGAAGTCAGCGCGTAATAGAGAAGAGGAGTCCCGCAGCGCCAACAGAACGGATAGGTATGGGTGATGTCTTTCTGAATCAGAAGCAGATTTCGACTTTCTAAATCCTTGACGATTAGGGGATCTGCATTTTTGACAAACATGCCGGCAAAGGCGGTGACCTCTGCAATAAATTCTCCCTTTTCGTTTACAACGTGTTTTTTAGGTAAGTCAAACTTCTTTCCTATGTTGAAATCATCTTCCCCATACATCACAGCAGTATGAACGATACCGGTGCCTTCCTCTAAGGAGACAAAATCCGCAGGAATAACATAGTGGGCTTTTTTATCGTATTTAACAAACTCATAAAGAGGTTCGTATTCCATATTTACTAAATCTTTGCCATCCAGGTGCTTTTTAATTTCTACCGGAGACTCGATTAAGTTAATTAATTTTTCAGCCAATATTAGCCTCTGACCTTTGTATAAAACTTCTACGTAGGTCGCTGTGGGGTGAACTGCCAGGGCAACGTTACCGGGCAAAGTCCATGGAGTAGTAGTCCAGGCTAATAAATAGGTGTTTTCCTGATGCCTGACTTTAAACTTGACGTAAATAGACAAGTCATGTACGTCATCTTTGTAACCCAGGGCCAGCTCATGTGAAGAAAGAGAAGTACCACAGCGAGGACAGTAAGGAACTACTTTGTAGTCTTCGTACAGCAGACCCCTGTCAAAGGATTGTTTAAGAATCCACCAGGCAGATTCGATAAAGTCGTTGTTCATAGTTGCGTAACTATTTTTGATATCTATCCAAAAACCAATCCTTTCCGTCAGCCTTTCCCACTCTTCCACGTATTCAAAAACGCTTTTCCGGCAAAGCTGGCAAAACTTTTCGACTCCGTATTCTTCAATTTGGGGTTTTCCGGATATACCGAGTTTCTTTTCCACCTCTAACTCGACAGGCAAACCATGGCAATCCCAGCCTCCTTTGCGCTCACAATAATACCCTCTCATGGTTTTGAACCTCGGAATCAGGTCTTTGAAGACACGGGCTTCGACATGGTGAGAACCTGGCTTTCCGTTGGCTGTGGGGGGGCCTTCGTAAAAAATAAACCTAGATTTCCCTTTTTGCTGATTAACACTTTTGGTAAAGGTATTATTCGACTCCCAACGGTTTAATATTTCTTCTTCCAACTGAGGAAAGTTCACCCGGGAAGAAACCGGTTTGAAAGGCATACGGTAATTTTAACAACTTTGAAGCTGTCTGGCTATGAGTGACCATTATGTGCTCTCTTCTGAACCTGGAGATGTTGTTTCTTTAAGTTTTCGGTTAAGCCTTTTGACTTGGTAATTCGAAACAAAGTAGATAAGGGCGATAACAATTGTAGAAGGGATGAATGCATTAAGCATGGTTTCAGAATGACGTCCAAAGACATCAACAAAGGTGGTTGCCAAGTATAAGGCAGTAAGATAGGGTGTGGTATTTCGGGCTAATTCCCATCTTCTTATTTGGTGCCTGATTGATTCATTAGGTGAACCCATAAATTTTATATACCTTTTTTATTTTCCTTGGCGCAGGAAGGCGGGGATATCCCAGTCGTCTTCGATGGGGACATCAGCCGGTGGTCCCTGGGGAGTGATGGTGGGCGGTACAGTCTGATTATCGGTGGAGGTTTGGGTCATTGGGGGAGGGGGAACCGGATGTGGTGTGGGTTTTTCACTGACAATCCCTGCGAAGCCGGATGGGGCTACCGGTCTGGTCCGGGAAACCATAGTAGCCAGGCGGGAACGAGTCTCGTCAAAGCCTGTAGCTATGACAGTAATTTTCATTTGATCTATAAGTTTATCGTCTATGGCAGCTCCAAAAATAATGTTGGCATCGGCATCAGCGGCTTCACTGATTATTTTTGCCGCTTCATCCACTTCGGTCATAGTCATATCCGGACCGCCGGTTATATTGAAGAGAACGCCCTTAGCCCCATCTATAGACACTTCTAACAGAGGTGAGGAGACAGCTGCCCGTGAGGCCATTTGGGCCCGATTGTCCCCGACTCCCGTGCCAATACCCATTAAGGCTGATCCAGCATCCTTCATAATAGTTTTGACGTCAGCAAAATCGACGTTGATTAACCCCGGGACCGTGATAATGTCAGAAATCCCCTGGACACCTTGGGTGAGAACCGAGTCAGCCACCCGAAAAGCTTCCAGAAGAGTCATCTTACGATCAACCACATCCAGCAACCGCTGGTTGGGGATGACTATCAGAGTATCGACTTTGTCCTTTAATTTTTCTATACCATCCTCGGCATTGACCATGCGCCGGGCTCCTTCGAATGCGAACGGTTTGGTAACAATGGCTACCGTCAAGGCACCCAATTCTTTTGCTACTTCGGCAATGATAGGAGCAGATCCGGTACCAGTACCACCGCCCATACCGGCCGTAATAAAAACCATATCCGAGTCGATAAGATACTCCTTTATTTTTTCCCGAGATTCTTCAGCTGCCTGGGTCCCAATTTCAGGATTTCCCCCAGAACCTAACCCGCGAGTCAAATTTTCGCCAATTTGAATCTTGGTCGAAGCCATGTTGGTTAATAAAACCTGGGCGTCGGTGTTAACAGCAATAAAATCTACGCCGTTTATAGTCCCGCTGTTGATCATGGAGTTTAGGGCATTTCCTCCGCCTCCGCCGACACCGACTACTTTTATCCTAGCTAGGCGCCCAACGTCTGGTTTGACTAAAGCCATACTTATAGTTCCGGGCAGAAGAGATGCCTATAATAGCAGGAAGTTTCAGGGCAGTAAAGACTTAGCCCAACTGGTCATTTTGCCTAATATTCCTCTAACCGGAAATTTACTGAAAATAGGAGATGCAGGAAGAGCAAATGAGTGTTCTTCGTCCAAACTCTGGGCATATTTTAATAATCCAACTGCGGCGGCAAAACCCGGATTCTCAATGTCATCAACCAAACCGGTGATCCCGGACGGGATACCAATACGGACTGGGAGAGCTAAAATCCTTTTTGCTGAATCAATCAGACCAGCCGTTTGGGCTCCACCGCCGGTCATAACCAGGCCGGACGGGGTTAAACCACCCAAACTGCTTTTTTTTATTTCTGAGGCTACCTGCTGAAACATTTCGTTAAGACGCGGTCGGATGATACCTTCAACCAAGGTTTTGAAAGAAATAGTTTTAAGCTCTTCGGCTAATTTGAGAGTGGAAACGTCTACTTCGTCATCCTTGGGTTTTAAGCCGCCTAAATAAAGTTTCAGTTTTTCAGCGCTTTCCAACGATATTCTAAGCCCGGCTGCCAGGTCTTTGGTTACGTTAATTGCTCCGACCGGGATAACAGCCGAATAAGATAATGCCCCTTCGACGAAAATCGCCAAACTCATCGTCCCTCCGCCAATATCCAAAAGGACAACTCCCAATTCCTTTTCTGTATCGGTAAGAACTGAGGTGCTGGCGGCTAAACCTGAGAAGACCAAGCCAGCTACGTCGCAACCGACTTCATTGACGCATTTAGTCAGATTACGGATGACCGGTGAAGACCCAGTAATAATATGGGTATCTACCTCAAGGCGGACTCCAGTCATACCTACAGGATCTTTTACTCCTTCCTGGTTGTCCACGGTAAATTGACGGGGAAGAACATGGATAATTTCTGCTGATGCCGGTAGAGCTACTGCCCGGGCGGCTTCAAGAACCCGGCGCACGTCTTCTCCAGATATTTCCCCTTGAGGTTGAGAAACCGCTACCACACCGTGACTATTTTGAGAGCTAATATGTACCCCTCCGACCGAAATCCAGGATCGGGCAATATTATATCCGGCCATTCTCTCGGCAGACTCAACCGCTTCCGTAATACTGGCTACAGCTTCCTCGATGTTGACTATCTGGCCTTTTCGGACTCCCCTGGCCGGACTGGAAGCGGCACCAACTACATGAATTTTCTCCTGATTTTCCTGTGATATCTGAGCTATAAGAGCGGCTGTCTTGGAACTGCCAATGTCTATTGCCGAAATGATCTTACTCTTTGGCATTAATCGGTTACTACAGGGTCTGTAAATCTTAGGTCTATTCGACGAGGCATTTTGGCCATTATTTTACTTCTTGAGAGAATGAATTGTAAAGGGGAGTACCAGTTATTAACAGGTTGGGTGACATCTACTACTACTTCCAGATTGGGATATAAGCCGATAGTCAGAGCGGTCCCGGATAGAGATCCGGTTATCCGATGGGGTGTAAGTGAAGCCAATTGCGAAAGAATTATTGAGGCTTGGGTTTGGTATGAATCAAGAACTGAAGAAATCTCGGGTAAAAGGGAGGAGTAGAGGTATGGCAAGGTAGTAGAGGAAGTTTGACCCAGGATATAGCCGGTTTCGTCGACTGTCACTTTCGTCCCGAGAATATCGGGTCCGAGTGCAGCTATCGGCCGTTTGACAGCAACCCCTAAAACCAAGGTGGAGGGCAAACGCCGATATAAACGGACCGAATTAATCTCGGAAAAATAATCTAATTGCCGACGGATCTTGCGTTGGGGCAGAGGCAGCAGAAGCGAACGACTGCCAAGCCATGATATGGCTTCGGAATAATTATCAGGACATGGGCCAAACTGAGTAAAGCACTCTATTTGGCGGATATTAAAAACACCCGAAACATAGCTGATAATATACATACATGATAAGATCGCGGTGAAAACGATCAGGCGATTTTTGGTTTTGCGGGTCATGAAAAGGTTTGGATAATCAGTTGTATCAATTTTTCCTGACCATCAGCCGGGATACTAAGGGGGGCAGATGTGAGCTTTTCTGCCTGATGGATTGCGGTCAGCAAAGAACGCGGCGAAAGAGTGTCTTGAGGAACAAGAATGGCCAGACCGTGGTTCACTAGGATTTGGGCATTTTTCATTTGCTCTTGGTGTGAAGACCTTGGAATTGGAACCAGAACACAACGTTTGCCTAAAAAACCATACTCATAGACAGAATGGGCCCCGGAACGGGAAACCACAACGTCAGCTTGAGCCAGGGCAGCAGCAAATTCTTTCGGAAATAGATAATCATAGGGAGTATAGTTGGGAGATTGTAGGGATAGGGCTTGTTGATAATCGGCATGAACGGAGGATGAGCCGGTTTGGTGAACAATCCGATACTTGGTTATCAGCTGGGGTAAGCTGGTGAAAACCACCTGATTGAGGGTATGTGCACCTTGTTTACCGCCGATAACCAGAATGGTTTTTAAATCAGCGCGTGGATTGTGGGTAGATGATTTGATCCTGAGAATTTCGGGGCGGAGAGGCAATCCGGTTAGAAATGACTTAGTCTTGGGATAAAGAGCCAGGCTGGTAGGCCAAGAAAGAGCTATCTTTTTGGCAAAGAGGGCAATGACTCTATTGGCATACCCGGCTGTGACGGTCTGCTCATGCGTGATTACGGGAATTCCTAACAGCCAACCGGTAATAACCACAGGTACCGCCAGGTAACCGCCGAAGGAAACTATGCCTTTTAAATCAGATTTCAGTCTAAATTTAAGTTGCCGCAAAATTATAAACGCTTGAATAAAACCCACAGGAATAAGGATTAATTGACGAAGGTTGGTGGTACGATGGAATTTGCCGGCTTTGAGATCAACAAACTTGATCTTGGCGGCCATAACCTCCCGATACTCACCCGAATCGCTGGTATCTCCCCACATACTATACCGATGACCGAACCAAATTATGTGCCAGCCTTGGCGTTGTAAAGTAATAGCCACCGCCAGAGCGCTGGTGTGATGACCACCGGTAAAAATCAGGGTGGGTGAATTAGGCATTGGCAATATTAAACAGAATTCCCATTCCAATCATCAAGACTACCAGAGAAGTCCCCCCATAGGAAATAAAAGGCAGCGGAATTCCGGTGAAAGGCAATAGGGCGATGTTGGAAGAAATGTTTATCAAAGCCTGGAGTGAAACAACTGAAGTTATGCCAACAGCTAAGTTGGAAGAAAATTTATGGGCTGCCGACTTAGCAATGTTTAAACCTGTCATAGTCAAAAGCAAAAAAGCCAAGATCACACTAGCTGCACCAAACAAACCTAGCTCTTCGGCTACGATGGCAAAAATTGAATCCGTAGTTACTTCAGGCAGAAATTGATATTTCTGCCTTGACTGACCTAAACCAACACCCGTTAATCCACCGGAACCTACAGCCAGCAAAGCCTGACGTACCTGATACGAACTACCCAGAGGATCGTGGGAATAATTTAAAAATGTTCTAAACCTGGCCAGCCGGTAGGGAGAAATAAAAATCAATAAACCTATCGAAAGAGCAGAGAGCGCCAATAAAAATAGCAGGTGTTTGAGTTTTCCCTGGCTGGTAAAAAATATTGCCATGGCCATACCGCCGACAATTAAGGTAGTACCCAAATCAGGCTCCAAAACTATCAGTCCACCTACCAACCCTAAGCTGGCAAGAAAGTGAAGGAATTTGACTGGTTTTGTAAGTAGCGCAGAAAGGTATAAAGCGAAGGTAAGTTTGGTAACCTCCGAAGGCTGGAAAGAAACTAACCCGAGGTTTAGCCAACGACGGGCACCGAGGAGTTTTATGCCAAAATGGGGAATAAGTACTGCCACCAAAAAAACGATGGTAATAAGAAAAAACGGTGTGGCCAGGTTTTCCAAACGGCGATGGGGAAAACGACCTGCTATGAAAAATCCGATTAACCCTAAAAAAACCCAGAATGACTGTAGTTTGAGGTAATACCACTTATCACCAAAATCCCGTGAGGCGTCGACAACGGAAGAACTACCGATCATTATCAAACCAAAAAGTACTAAGCAGACCGTTAATAACAGGACCAGTTGGCGAAGAGTCATAATTAAAAAGTTAAGCCCCGGCCAACCAAAGACCGATCAGCGCCAAAAATATCGCTACCAACCAGAGGCGCATCACGACTTTTGGTTCAGGCCATCCCCGGGTTTGCAGCCAATAATGCAGTGGAGTGACGCTGAAAATGCGGCGATTGAATAACCTGATACTCACGAATTGAAGATAATATATGATGATCTCTAATATAAAAATCCCTCCTATAAACAGCAGGCTCATAGTTTTGCCTAATAAAAGGCCGGTAACCGCCAGAGTAGCGCCAAATGATAAACTACCGGCATTCCCCAACCAAATACGAGCGGGGTAAACATTAAAATACAAAAAGGCAATCAAGGACCCTATCCAGAGAGCGATAAAGACGGATAATGTCGTATCCAAGGAGGTCAAGGAAACAGCCCAAAAAGCCAACAGACAGATTAATAATAGTCCGCTAGCCAAGCCGTCTAAACCGTCAGTAATATCAAAGGCTCGGGTAAAAAGAAATATGATCAGGGCGGCAACCGGGATATATAGCCAGCCTAAATCCAATACGGCCAAAAAAGGTATATGAAAAATGTGGATGCCAAGATTGAAATACAACATAGAGGCTGTGACGGTGGCCAATACTAATTTGAGCACCGGCTTATAATTTAGTCCCAAGCCCAAAAGACTCCGGGTTTTGAGAGAAAATATCTTGACAATATCGTCATATAATCCTAATAGACCGAAGGATATGAAAGTAAAAAAAATAAGATTCAATTCTTCTTTGAGCGGGTAGAAAGTTGTGATATAGACTCCAAGCTGGGAAATATTTGGGAAAATCAGGGCAAATATTAGACTGACCATGGTTATTAACAGAATCCCTCCACCGACCGGTGTGCCAATTTTCCAATGCTGTTTTCTATGTAATGTAGCAAATTCTTTAGCCTCGATTTTTGAAGTCGGCGGCAGATGAACCGAGTGGGTGAAACGGATTTTGTAAAGTAAATCGATAAAAGGAATTATGGCCAGGGAAGTGAGGATAAAAGAAAATAGGAGGATACCGAGGAAAAGGGCCATACCAATGAAAATTTTAAATTTTAATTTCTAAATCTTAAAAAAATAATTATTTTAGGCAAAAAGATCAACGTAGCTACCAAGATTGCTCCGAGGGTGTAGATGAACATGGCACCTGCGGCGGTATCTTTGGCAAATTTGGCTTCCAGACGATAGTCTTTGGTAACCAAATCGACCACGTGTTCAATGGCGGTATTTATAAGCTCGAATCCCAAGCCGATAAATATAGTCAGAGAAAGGAACAACCATTCATAAACAGCTATCCGAAAATATATTCCGGCCCATACAGCCAGCAAGGAAAAGAGGATATGAATCTTGAAATTCGGCTGAGTAGTAACTGCGTTAGATATCCCTTCGAAAGCATGACGGAAGGAAATATGGTGCCGACGTAATTGATTCATAATTTTATTTTAATCCCGGGGGGCAATTCGGTAATAACGAAATAAATCTCTGGCAATATCAAACCATAAAGGAGCTGCGGTTGTACTTCCCCAAGGCGAGGTTTGGGGGTCAGTTAACGTGACTAACATGGTAAACTTTGGGTTTTCAGCCGGAGCAAATCCTAAAAACGAGGCAATAGTTTTATCCGGATCGTAATGTCCGGCAATCGGTACCTGAGCAGTACCAGTTTTGCCTGCTATGAAAAAACCCGCCGGCTTATAATAGCGAACCTCGCCATTTTCAACTCCGTTGACCATCATTTGTGTAATTTGGGCTGCTGATCCAGATGAAATGATCCGACTGGCTTTCGGCGAAGGTAAATCTTTTAAAGGTGAATCGCTTTCGAAGTGAGTTACAATCCGGGGGGGGTAAAGTAATCCACCTGTAGCCAGGACGTTGACTGCGGTAAGCAATTGGAGTCGGGTAACAGCAATTCCCTGACCGAAGGCGGCAGTACCCCAGTCTACTTCCCGCCATTGATCATCCGGACGCAAGACCGGGGTGTCCTCTTCCTGGAGATCAATTCCGGTTAATTGACCTAAACCAAAGCGGCGAAAATAATCCAGCAATCTTTTTTTTCCCAAGCGTTGAGCTACAAACACCATTCCCACATTATCGGAGTGGAGTATAACTTCAGTCATATTACTTTCGGGATAATACTTGTCGTTGTAGCTTCTAACCGGCAGACCGGATAATATCACCGGTCCAGTACAGATGGTGCATTTGGTCTGGGGAGTCACTGCATCCGCATCCAAAGCCGATGCCATGACAATAGTTTTGAAAGTGGAGCCGGGTTCATATCCCTCTGAAATTATCGGGTTTTTGAAAATATCCGGGTCTGACTGAAAATAACTTTGGGGATCGTAACCGGGAAGACTGACCATGGCTAATATATGGCCGGTTTGGGAGTCCATTACCGAGACTGTACCGGCTGATGCCTGATATTTGGAGAGTGCCTGTTCCAATTTGTTGGCGGCTACAAATTGGATAGTACGGTCGATCGATGTGATTAATGTTTTACCCGGCTGAGGAGGAAGCCGGATGTAGCCGCCGATCACGATGGGTCGATTGACTGCATCAAACTGCTGGATAAGCCGACCGGGGATACCGGTCAGCAGGCGATTGTAAAAACCTTCCAAGCCAAAGTATCCAAGGGGCGTTCCGGCAGAGTTTTTGCCTACAAAGCCGGTCAAATAAGCGCTTGAGCTGCCTTCGGGGTAAACACGTTTCGGCTCCGGTTCAAACCCCAGGCCAGACATCCGGAGCTGTTCAATGGCTTGGCGGGTTTGCAGTGGGAGATTTTTTGCCAATGGTATCCAATACGAGGTGGAGGCCGTCAATTCTTGGAGATTTAATTTAACGCTGTCGCTGGCGGGAAGAATCTCGGCCAAACGGGAAATTGATTGATTATCAAGAGACATATCAGGAGGTGATGCATATAATAGATATGTTTCTTCATTTGCGACCAAGGGGAAACCGTCCGAGCTTTTGATTTCCCCACGAGCCGCAGGAATGGTGATGGTAGCTTCATACTGAAGCTGAGCCTGGTGTTTTAACTCTTCCGCTTTAACTGTTTGCCAATATATGAGCCGGGAGGAGAGGATGCCAGTCCAAATTATGAAGGTGGCTTGGAGAAGCTTTATGCGCCAGGTCATGGTCAAAGTTTACCGAAACGCTGCAGCTACCGGCGGAGGAGAGACATGCGAAACTTCGGTGGGGACCAAGCCGGCTGCCACAGCCCGGTCGAGCAGTGTTTGAGTTGAGGAAAGCGAATAAATTTGCGTCAGCAGGTTTTGGTTTTGAAAGTTTAACTGGATTAAGTCGGATTGAATATCAGCCAGTTCCGATCCCTGGGTAGCCCTGAAACTGGTTATCAGGAGTTGGCCGGCCAGCAAGCCAAGGTTGAGTGTGAGAATTAATATTACGGGTAATTTCTTCATTTAATTTTTTTCAAATACTCTCAGCTTGGCACTGTGGCTCTTGGGATTGGCCGCTAATTCTTCCGGATCCGGGGTGACCGGTCGGGGGGTAAGTGTCTGACCTAAACCGGTTTTGGACCAATTTTGAAAAAGATTTTTGACTAATCGGTCTTCCAATGAATGGAAAGTTATAACAACCATCCGTCCTGCCGGACGCAGAACCTTTAAAGCTTGGGGCAAGACTGTGGTTATAGCTGTTAACTCGTCGTTTACAGCCATACGCAACGCCTGAAAAGCCTGGCGGGACCAGGTCCCTGTAACTGTAGCTAATTCGGCAGTGGTGGTATATGGTTTATGGTCGATAATTCTTTTGGCCAGACTTAAAGCCGCCGGAATCTCCCCGTAACTTCTTAATAGAGAGGCTAGTTGTTTGGCGGATAAGTTATTGACCAGATCGGCTGCCGTATTCGGAAGACCGGTATCCATGCGCATATCAAGCGGGCCGGCGATTTGAAAAGAGAAACCGCGCCCAGGTGTAACTAACTGATGCCAAGACGCTCCCAAGTCAAATAAAATGCCTGATACGGGTTGCCATTTTTGGTGGGTGACAACTTCTTCTAAGTGGATAAAATTAGCCCTGATTAAAATAAGTTTCTTTGAGCTCAGGGCAAGCTGGAAAGAGCTCAAAGTAGAAACATAATCTAAAGCCTCCTGGTCTTGATCTAATCCCAAAACCAATCCACCTCGGCGTAAAATCTCGGCGGCGTGACCGCCGCCTCCGAGAGTGGCGTCCACATAGCGACCCTTGGGTTGAATGTTAAGCCATGTGCAAGCTGATTGTAAAAGTACAGGCTGGTGAAAAGTGCTCATATCACACTCCCAGATTGGATAGCTTTTCTGCTATAGCTTCCGCCTGGGTAGCAATACGGGCAGAATATTTGCCAAAGCGTTGTTTATCCCAAATTTCAACCCGATCAACAGCACCGGTAATTACGCAATCAGATCCTATTCCAGCAAAACGGCGCAGGTACTCGGGTAAGAGGATCCGACCCAAACGGTCAAAATCCACCTCTGACGCTCCATAACTTAAATTTCTGATAAAATCCCGGGCGTCCGATCGAGTCAAAGGTAATTGGGATAATTTGTGAATGAGCTGTTCCCAAACCGGTTTGGGATAAAGAAACAAGCAGCCGTCTAAGCCTTGACAGATAACGGCACCGCTTTCCAGCTGGGAACGGAACTTTTTAGGGATGGAAAGACGACCTTTTGCTTCGAGATGATGTTCATATTGGCCGGTAAACATACCAGGATAATTTACCACTTTTTACCACTATGTACCACTATGGTCTATTTTCACGGGCTTGTCAAGACAAAGAAATACCGAAGAAGTTCATAATAAAGGTCCCACCTCTAAAGTGGTAGACGGCGGTCGAGCGTGCTATTATCATCGACGATGCTGGAGAAAATGTTTCTAGAAACTCCGCCTCCGTTGACGCCGGAGGAAGTTGATCTGCAGTGCTTGGGATGTCAGCATATCTAGTCGGATTAAAAAATTCATGAAACTTTCCTCAGGGCGGTTCTACTGAGGATCTGATAGGGTCACAGTGTCACCCGGAGAAACTTCAAAAGGGTAAGTCGCGGTGAAGATGGAGCGATTTTCGCTGTCACGCAGGGTGAGCTCCATGACGGCGTTTTGGATATTCTCATGGTAAGTAAACTTACCACTGCTCTCACTGCCTAATAACTGCTTTTGGGAATAATCGGTTTTTCCTTCCAGTTTTGCGGCTGCGTTAACACCCGTCTGGATGCGGTTTTTCTTAACTGTAGCGTAGTAAATAATATTATATTCGAGCTGATCGGCGTAGACGTCGGTAATATCCACAGTGACGTATCGGGCGTCATTGGAAAACGTCAGAGACGCTTTAGGGTATTTATCCTCGGATAACTGCTGAGCTGATGATATTGGGCTTGGGGTGGGTGTAGGGGCAACAGACGGCGATTTTGGATTAATGAATGTCGATTTCAGAATAAAACCAAGAATTAGGATAATAAGTGTAATTCCGACGGCGGTAAAATACTTTTTGGGCATTGGTAATTACTTTAACTTTGTCGTGAAGTAGGTGTCAAGTTTGGGAATAGGGAGGCGTTCCTGTGAAGCGGAATCCCGGTCGCGGACGGTAACAGTGTCGTCTTCGAGAGTCTGGTAATCAATGGTAACGCACCAGGGAGTACCGATCTCATCCTGGGCGTAATATCGCTTACCGATATTACCCCGGTCATCCCAGGCCGGATTCAGCTCAAGATTAAGTTTAAGATTTTTATAAATTTCTCCGGCTTTGGTTACCAGAGCTTCTTTATTGGAAACAAGGGGGAAAACGGCGACTTTATGGGGAGCTAATTTAGGATGAAGTTTAAGAACCACCCTATCCCCTACTTCGGAATAAGAATCTATTAGAAAAAAGAGGGTGGCGCGGTCAACTCCGCCAGAGGTTTCAATAACCCAAGGGGTGAAATCGTTATGGGTAAGTTTATGGCGAGATAGATCCCAATCACCACGATTGTGGATGCCTTCGCATTCTTTCCAACCGAAGGGGGCGTTGTACTCGATGTCTTCGGCGGCTCTTGCGTAATGGGCTCGTTCATCAGGGGCGTGTTCCCTGAAACGAAGGTTTTCTTTTCTAATACCTAATCTTGTGTACCAGTTTAGGCGTTGTTTTTTCCAATATTCAAACCACTTGTTGGCCTCATTCTCACCAGGCTTAATAAAAAATTCTAGCTCCATTTGCTCAAATTCCCGGCTTCTGAAAGTAAAATTGCCGGGGGTTATTTCATTCCTGAATGCTTTACCGATTTGGGCGATACCAAAGGGGATTTCCTGCCGAGTAGAGTTGATTACGTTTTTGAAATTTACGAATACTCCCTGGGTAATTTCCCCTCGAAGATAAGTTTTTTGTTTAGGTTCGGTTGACCCCAGGTAAACTTCGGTTAGTAAATTAAATGTTTTTTGATCGGTAAGTTCGCCTCCGCAGTCGGGACAATGATTTTCAACCTGATCAATACGGAAGCGGTGGTGGCAATTTTTGCACTCCACCAAGGGGTCGGTGAAAGAAGCTGTATGGCCGGAGGCTTCCCAGATTTGAGGATTCATAATAATAGCGGCGTCCAGACCGACGACATCCTCACGTTCGTAAACTATAGTTTTCCACCACTCCCTTTTGACATTGTTTTTTATTTCTACTCCCAACGGCCCATAATCCCAAAAACCCTGGAGACCGCCGTAGATATCGGAGCCGGGAAAAACAAAACCGCGGCGCTTACACAAGGAGACAACCTTTTCCATTAAATCCATTTACTTATTTTATCATTGTTTGAGGCGGGAGAGAAAATCCGGAGAGTGGAGGGGGCGGTTGATTATTTCTTCGATAAATTCATCCACTTCACCAACATACTCTTTGTCTTTTGGCCAGTAACCCAATTCACAAACAATTTGTAATTTCCAGCCGTTAATTTTGGACTGCCAATCCCTTTTAAGATTTGAGATTTGAGATAGAGATAGAGACAGCAGAGTGAATATTTCCGGATGGGGCTGGCGGTCAGGAGTTAGTTTATCGACTATCTCGCAAAGCTGGTAAGCTAAGGTAATCCGTCCCAAAAAACGGCGCCAGGGAGAAAAAGAGTTTAAAACCTGCACCTCGGTTAAAGTATCCAGCTCTCCCCTGCCCCGTGCAGCTGAAACCTTAACTTGATTGAATAGTTCTAAAGAACCGACCCGACGCGAAGAGGATTTGCGTATACCGCGGGCCAGAAGAGTAATTTTACCTAATGTTTCAGTAAACAGGGTTATAAGTTTATCGGCTTCACCAATATTTTGCCGCTTGATGACAATACCTTCAACTGTATAAGTGCGCATTAAAAGGCTAGAGTGATATCACGATCGGAAGACAGAATAAGCTCCGGCTGTTTTTTGCCGTTAATAGTAACCACGTAGGGAAAATCTTTAGCTCCGGCTTGCTTTTGGATGAGTAGTTTATGAGGGGATTTGGCCTTGAAAGGCAGTTTGTATTTGAGAGTAATAACCCGGGTATTTAGGGGGGTTAGAGTGAAAAAACCCTCAAAGACGGTCTTACCCAAATCCTCGCCTGTTTTTTGTCCTGATTCAAAACCTTGTGCTTCTATAAGCTCACTGCCTTTGGGGACGAATACCCGCAGCCAATCTCGGAAAACACCATTAAGTTTGAGTTTAGTCTCGGCGTCCTGAAAATATTGCTGAGGGTTTTTGTAAGTCAGAGTGAGAGTAACAGTAGTTGTTCCGTCGGATGTAATGTCTATTTTTTGGTCAGCGGAATATGTCACCCAGGCATTGGTTTTGGCACCGGCAAAATTGGTATCTACCACAAACAGATAATCTCCTTCGGTTTCCCGGACTCTTCCCGCCAGATTGAACGACTCTGCCGCGGCCTGAGTTTTGGAATCCACAAAATACAGCTGGATGTGTTTTTCATTAAACAGGGCCAGGCCTGTCTGAAATAACGTACCCATCTTCGATTTGGGCTGGGCCATGACATTTGCCAAAACCGAATACATCATCGGGCCGATGAAAGATTTTCGCTGGCCGTAATTTTTCGGCTGGAGGATAATCTGGCCGGTAATCGAATCCCAAACTACCGGACCTTCCACGTCGGCAAATAATTCTAGTTCGTACCAAACCTGGGGGCAATTGCATCGGGAATCATCAGCGGCAGAGAAATTTCCAAAACCAGGAACTCCGATCGGTCCGGTAATTTTCAATAATTCCACCAAAACCTGGGTATCAACGGTAAATACACCGTCCACAGCCGGTGAGTTGGTAAGTTGGTAGTTGGGAAAAAACGTATCCATAGAAACCTTGAAATCGGGTGAAAGATTTTGATCCCGCATGTACCAGTAAGGTACTTTTGGCAAATAATTGACAATCGGTTCTGGTGCAGGAATTTTTTTGGTAAATTTGGCATCCAAGGTGTAGATATCCTCGGATTGAATGACACTTATTTTACCTTTGTCGATGGAAATGACGGCATAAGCGGTCATAAATCCCCCGGTAGCCCGTAACTCGGCGTCGTTTTGGAAAATAACCAGGTATTTTCGGGGAGAATCAAGACCCAGAATATAGGGTGCTGCCTCCAAAAGCGGGGCAGCATCATTGGTTAGAGTACTGGCTTGATCAAGAAGGGAAATACCGGTGGTGATTTGGTCGCGAATAGGACGACCCCGGAAATTTTTAGGATAGCGTTTAGGATTTATCTGGTCGACTTCCTGTTGGGCTTTTTGCAAATGATCACCGATATTTGCCAGCTGTGGTTTGAGCTTATCTAATGTCGTGATCACAAAGTTGATTCTGTCCTCGGTAGTCTTGGCTCCGTCGCCGGTTGTACCCAAACCCTTTAGGCCAATAATGTCAGCATAAGGTGTTATGGCATCGATGGCTATCTCGGCAGCGGCGATTAATTCCCGTCCGGCAGCAAGACCTCTCTGACCATCCAGGTAATAGTTTCTGGCTAGAGGAATGATTTTTAACCAACCCAGACGGCTAAAACGGTTCTTCACGTTTTCCAGGTCCGCTTTGACTACTCCCAGTTGATTTTTAGTCCCGGCCAGATCTTGTGATTTGAGTAGTTCAGGAAGCTTGCGACCGGATGATTCCAGATCTTTAACCGAGGCTAAAATACTTTTGGCAGGAAGTACAAAACCTACGGTGAGTACCAGAAATAATATCAGCAGAATAACACCGAAAGGCACTAAAAACTTTTTAAACTTTTCTCTGCCTTTCCGGACAGGCGGGGAGGCATCAAAAGACCGGACCAGGGGGGTGATCTCAGGCAGGTTATTATCATTCATGATTTGGTTAAGATACTCCGCTACCCCTTCCGGATATCATCACGAAGGGCGTTTTAAACAAGATCTGCAGATCATACCACAATGACAGATTTTGCGCATACCTGGCGTCTAACTCTATTCTTTTGTCAAAATTGAGCTGACTTCTCCCAGAAACCTGCCACTGACCTGTAATACCCGGCCGGACAGACAAAGCTTTTTGTATCAGATCGGCAGTTTCAGGATACCTATTTTTTTGATCGTCCAGTTCGTCCGGATAATAGGGACGCGGTCCGACCATGCTCATCTCCCCTTTTAGGACATTAATGAATTGGGGAGTTTCATCGAGAGAATATTTGCAGATAAATTTCCCAACTTTGGTTCTTAAGGGATCGTTTTCCAATTTATAGCTTTTTTTCTTATATTCCTTGAGGTAGTTTTCGAACTTGGGATCGTGAAACTGCAGGTATCGGGCGTTGGGAATCATGGATCTAAATTTCAACAAGCGAAAGACTTTCCCCTGTTTCCCTACCCGGTCCGACCATTCGACAAACACCGGGCCTTGCGGGGATTCAATTTTGATGGCTATGGCTACGAGAAGATCGACAGGGAAAAAAAGAATCAGCAAAAAAATGGATAAAAAGATATCCATTACCCTTTTGAATTGGATGTAGGACATCAGTTTAGAAGTTTACGGGTCTAGAGATATTTAGTCAATCGCTGTTCTTTGAGGGTCTCAACGATTTTTTTGACCCCTTGGGCATACTCTTTGGGGCAGATTAATATCGCATCCGGAGTATCTACGACCAGCATATCTTTTAGACCTACGGTGGCAACCAGCTGTTTGTCCAGAAACAAAAGATTGTTTTGTGAATTTATGCCGATGTACTCCCCCCTCCCACCCGGCCCGGAGATAACATTACCCAATTTGTCTTTAAATAAATTTTGCCAAACAACGTTCCAATCACCCACGTCCGACCAGTCAAATGTGCCGGGAAGGCAGAGGAATTTTCTGAGATGTTCGGCTACCGCATAATCTATGGATATAGACGGTGCCATTTGAAATGCTAATCTGATAACCTGTTTCTCTCTGTCCGTACCTATCGCGGATAGGATTCTGGGAAAATGAGCGTAGGTTTTCGGTGCATACTTTTTTAGCAAATCCAGGTAAACCTTGGCTTTAAAAACATAGAGATTGGCATTCCAAAAATATTTCCCGGATGAGGTATAATTTTGCGCCAGATTCAGGGACGGCTTTTCCACAAACCTCTCGCCCAACAGAAAACTGCCGTTGTCGGACCATTTCCTATAAGCTTTGATGTGGCCCATTCCGGTATGAGGGTATCTGGGTTTGATACCCACCGTTACTAAAAGATCGTGAGAAAACGCCGTTTGAGCGGCAGAGCGCATTTGCGATACGAAAGTTGACACAGGTGAAATGAGATGATCTGAGGCCAAATTTATAATCACCGCCTGGGGATCGCGGTGGTAAATATATGCTGCTCCCAAACCGTGGGCGATAGCCGTATCACGACGGACGGGTTCCTCAAAGATATTTTCGGGGGGAATTTTATGGGCTTCCTTTTTGACCAACGACAGGTATTTGGCAATTGTGGAAATAAAGATCCTGGATGGGGAGGTGATCCTTAAGGCCCGCATCAAAGTTAATTCCAGAAGAGATTTACCGGAGAATAGTTTGGCGAACTGTTTGGGGAATGCCTCCCTTGACATGGGCCAAAGGCGGGTGCCGCCGCCACCGGCAAGTATCAGGACATAAGTGTGTTTTGGTACTTGGTCCATTCGTTATTAAATACTTTAACAAATTCCCTGATGAAGCGCTCTTGGGAAAACTGGGCAGCATGACTGCGAATATCAGAAGTTGAGAAAGAAGCCGGAGAAAAATTAAGTACGGCGCTTTTCAAAGCATCAGGGGAGTGCTCGTCAATTAATATACCGGTTTTTTTGTGAATAACCGTTTCTGAAGTTCCACCGCGGTTAAGGGCGATAACCGGCTTGCCGGCAGCCATAGCCTCCACGGGAATAATACCAAAATCTTCTTCATGGAAATAAATTAAAGCTTGGCAATTTTGATACAGGTACGCCAGCTCGTCATCCGAAACTTCTTGGATAAATCGGATATTCGGCCCAGCTTTTGACTTTAGAATTTGGGTAAGTAAAGGCTGACCCCAATTAACAGATCCTTTACCCACAACAACCAGGGGGAAATTTAAATCATTAAAGACGTTGATAACTGTTTGGGGATGTTTGTAGGTCACAAACCTACCCACATATAAATAATATCGGGGAGGAAGATCAGGAACTATCCGGTTTGAAGTTTTTGAAAAAAAATCAGTATTTACGGGAGGGTAAATGACTCGACTATCCCTGGCGTAATATTTTGAAATTCTGTCAGCAACAGTTTTTGATATAGCTAAATATTTATCCGGTCTATTCGCGGCAATCAAATCCCAGTATTTTAAATATTTAAACCAAGGCCAAGAAACTGGTTTTAGGATCCAGGGAATTTTTTGGTAGTAGTATTGCTGGTGACTCCAAAGATAACGGGTAGGGGTCAGGCAAACACATAGGTGAAATGTCTGTGGCTTTGTAATAATTCCTTTGGCGTCTGCGCTGGTGAGGCTTATTACCGCATCATAATTGTCAAACTGCAGAGTCTCGAAAGAAATGGGGGTTAAAAAAGGGATAAGTTCGTGGTGATGCTTTAATCCTGGCAGGAAATTTAAAAAGGTAGTAGTAACCTGAGGAAAAACCTGGGCCCATTTGGCTTGATTTGAGTCATAGACTGATGTGAACAATGGGGCATGAGGAAAAATTTCATGCAAGGCTAAAAGCACCCTTTCGGCACCTCCCCACTTGTTTACCCGGTCGTAAATTAATGCAACGCTTTTTGGTAAATTTGCCATGTATTATTAGCCGTTTCGGCCCAGGAGTATTTTTTAGCCTGCTTACGACCGGAGGTGATCAGTGATTGGCGAAGTTTGGAATCAGATAAAACCTGCCGGATTTTAGAGGCTAAATCTACCGGATCATGAGGATCAAAATACAGAGCCGCGTCCTGGTATACTTCCGGAAGACATGAAGCCCGGGCGGCAATAACAGGAGTGCCTACAGCCATGGCTTCCAAACCCGGAAGACCAAAACCTTCTATCAGCGACGGAAAAACATAAGCTCCAGCATTTTTCAAGGCAGACTTGAGTTGGGGGTCAGAAAGTAAACCGAGAAAATGCACATAAGGTGAAGGCGGGAAGCGGGAAGCAAAAGCTGAACGGGCACAGACCAAGGCTAGGTGTACCCTGCCTTTGAGGAGCTGGATAGCCTGAATTAATACCCCAATATTTTTGTGCGGGTAAAGACTACCGGTATGGATAACATAAGGTCGGGGTATGGTTGGAGCGGAGGCCGGGGATGACGGTTCATAAAAACCGGCGTCCGCAGCTTCGTAGGTAACGGTTATTTTATCCTGAATGATATGGTAATTCCTGATGATAAAATCCTTCCAATATTGCGATGGAACCAGAATATGGACAGCCCGTCGCAGTGACGTCCAGATCACGAATAAAAAACCCGCATATTTCGGCCAGTAGATCAGAGGACTTTTGGTGGTAGTGATCACTCCTTTTGACTGGTGTTTGATGAAGTCATGCACGGTAACCACATACCTGCCCGGCCAGAGAGCGGTCACAGCAGAATGGGTGAAATGTACCAGTTGGGGTTTAATTTTCCGCAAAATATAGAGCATTTCCAACTGCGCCAGAGGAGTGTACGGGTGATATTTAGCGATATACTTCTTAAACTTGGTGATTTCAGGTTCGGCGGCAACATCCGGAGCGACGACCAACACGACGCTAATTCCAGGGTCTGTAGGTAAATTACTGATCAGGTTTTGCGTATATCTGCCGATGCCGGTATGCTTTATCCCCCATAACCTGGCATCGATACAAAGCGTTTTCGCCATCGGTTAATTATACCGGGCTTTAAGTTTCCTAACAGTCTGCAATAGGTAAATACCCGCGTAGACCAGGTAATTTAAAAGGGCTGGGTATTTGGCCGCTAAGTGTTTTTGGTAAAAGAGACGCATGGCGTGAGTGGAATTTCTGGACCAGGCTAAACGGGTAGAACGGGTTGCTTTGGCCGAAGAGCCTTTGAAGTGGGTTATTTTTACACCGGGAATATACATTACTTTCCAGCCTGATAGTTTGAGTTTGTAACAGAAGTCGATATCTTCACCATTGAAAAAGTAATCTTCATCCAACCAGTTTACGTGCCTGCCGGCCTGGGTACGGATCATAGCAAAAGCTCCGGAAAGGGCATCGATCTCATGAATTGTGTCCGTAATATCCGAGTTTGAATATTTGGAGAACTTTTTGAAAAACCATGAATAAAGATGCAGAAATGAATTCCAGGGATCGGGAAAATGACGATGGCAGGAATAATCAAGGGTGCCATCCGGCAATTCTACCCTGCAGGTAGCCGCTCCTACATCAGAATGTGATTTAATATATTGAAGTACTGTTTGAATAGTTTGGGGATAGACTATAGTGTCAGGATTTAAAAGCAAGACAAATTCTGAGGTGATTGTTTTCAGAGCGATGTTGTTACCGGCAGCGAAGCCAACGTTTTTGTGACAGGAAATAATTTTTACGTCCGGAAATATACGCTGGGTAGTAGGTACGGAATCATCGTGTGAGGCGTTGTCAACTACGATAATCTCCCAATCATCCTGAGAAGTCTTGGCTGCGGTGAGTGAAGAAAGACAATTAAGTAATAACTGTTTTACGTTATGATTTAGGATAATAATAGTTAAATTACTTTTTTTGTTCATCGATTAAGCTTTGATATAAAGTTTCTAACTTCTTGCTAATAGGTTCCCATCTAAATCCGGAGTCAGCAATTTGTTTGGCATTTTGAGCAATATTTTCATAAAGTTGTTTGTCTTTGAGAATTTCGATGGCTTTTTGGGCCATTTGCTCAGGCGACTGGCCGATCATCATAGAAACCCCATCCCGGATACCTAATCCTTCTGCTCCTATCGGAGTGGTAACCACCGGGGTCATCGAGGCCATGGCTGCCAGGATTTTTAACCTAGTACCACTAGGGCCGTAAATAGGCGCTATTAACAAACCGGATTTTTGATAAGCTGCCACTACACCCTGCCTGTCGGAGTCCTTAAGTTCTGAGATGCGGATGTATTTATTGGCCAGTTTTTTTAAAGCAGGAGTGGGAAATTGGCCGATTATATTCAACTTGACTTCAGGGATTTGACGGATAATCAAGGGAAATACCTTAGTAGCCAGAATCATAGCCGCCTCCCAGTTTTGCATCCATTTATAATTACCAATATAAAATATGGTCTGGTTGTAATGCAGTTTCTTGGGGGCTTTATCAAAGTCGTCACCGACACCGTTGGGAATTACCGAAACCACTTTTTGGGGGACCGCCTTTTTTATAATTGCAGCATCTTCTTCTGAGACGGCAGCCAGTTTGTCCGCTACCCGCCAAAAATATTTTTCCCAGTAGGCTATTTTGGCTACATCAATTGCATATAGAGGTTTTAATAACCAGGGAGTCTCGGCCTGAACCTCATGCCAGAAGACCCGGGACATGATAGTTTGCTCGACTAAAACCGTAGGCACCGAATGCACAGGTAAATAAGGCATGACGTAAAACGTTTCCGCGTGGATAAGATCGTATTGCCCAGAATCAATCTCAGCTTTGAGCGCAGCTTTCACCTGCGGACGGTAATAAATCATGATCAGAAACGGATAAGGTGAGAAGCCGGTACGAAGGATGTTGGGGATAGTCCAAGCTTTTCCCCTTTTGAAAACCAATACTTTATTGCAGAATTTCTCCATGTGCCTGATCTGATCGGTAGTATTTGTTTCCCGGGTGAAGCAAGCCAAGGTGATCTGATGATGACGGGATAGGTGTTTGATCAGATTGTATGATCTAATCTGACCACCGGCCGATGGCGGATACGGAAGGTATGGGGTAAGCATTAATATCCTCATTCAAGTCTCTTTCTCTGCCAGTAGTCGGGGCGTTCGTCCAGCTTGATAATGACGAACTCCGGATTTTGTTCCATGATGGTGTACTGGTCCATAATGGCCCGGGTGTCCGGGTCATAAGTGACAGAGACGTAGTAGCCGATGCCGTAACGGTCCTTGAGGTCTTTTATCGGCATGGGGAGATGGGTAAAACCACGGCGTTTGGTCTGATACAAAAAGGCGGTGTCCCCATTGTAGGGAGCAACAACAAGAGCATCTTTTGGTAACAGGCGATCGACCGCCTGACCGGCACGGATAATCGACCAGTTATTGACCTGGTAATTACCCCGAATGTCATACCAAGTCATGCCCAACATCATGAATATGACAAATAAAATAAAGGCCTTTTTGGTCCAACTGGTGGCAAAATGAATGACGCCCAGAGCTAAAAGGATCGATACTATCGGTATAATGGGGATCTGATAATAGTCATGACGGACATTGCCGGTGGCAAAGACCACCAAATATGCCAGGGCGCCAATAACCCAAGGGAGAAAAGAGCCTGCGGCAAATAGGCCGAGAGATAAAGGAAATACACCCCAGTGGCCCAAAATCATGTCACCCAATCGCTCGCCGAACAGCCAGCGGAAGAAAGCGGGGCGGAAACGAATATGATCACCGTTTAATAACCACAAGCTGGCCGGAACTCCCTGAGGGTAACGGAATGACCAGAGGCGCCACAGGGCAAAGGGAAGCACAAAGGCTAAATGCAAGACCCAGAAATGGCGAAGGTTTAACATTTTAATTTTGTACCGATGCCAAAAATACCAGGTGATAGGCAAGAGAAAGAAAAGGGCAACCGGTTTGACCAGAACTGCGAGGGTACCAAAAAGTGCGGTAAGAATTAAGATATATGATTTATGATTTATGGTCCAGACATCGAAGAAATTTAGGGCTGCCAAATATAAGGTAACCATCAGGGGGTCGGGCAGGATAACCCGGGTGAAATAGATGTTGAAAGGAAGAAAGAGATAGAAAAAGGCAGCTAACAGTCCGGTAAAGGGCCGGCTATGGCGCCGGACCAGTAAAAATATTAAAACTGCAGAAACCAAGGCAGATATAACTGAAGTCATACGCCCCCAGTATTCTAATGAAAGGTTATAGGTTTTAGGGATTAGGGTATAGAAAGTGTAATGAATCAGGTTAAAGACGGGGAACTCAACGAAGCGGTAACCGTCGGGATTAAATAACCCGCGTCCTGAAGTATCGGAGAAATCATCAAAACGGGGATGAAGAAGATCAACCCCGAGGTCGACAAAATTTCTGGTGACGGATGCGGTGTCTGCCTGGCGCCAGCTGTGCCAATCAGCTACAGGATTGTCAATCTTATACATCCTGACCAAAAAACCGAAAATGACAATTAGCGCCAGTAACAAGTATTGGAGTTTATGTTGCATGGGGATTTGAGATAGCTAGTAGTTTTGTCCGTTCAGCCAAGCCCATTACCGCCCAAGTAAACATGGCGATTTTTGACGCGGCAAATACGTCTATAAATACGGCATTTATTAATAAACCAAGAACGGAACAGGTGATGGCGACGATAAAAGCATGTGATACTGAAGGAGTGTAGCGGACAACAAAAGGCAGGCCGGATTTGAAAAAACGTAAAAAAATCAATACAAACGCCGCTAAACCCAGAAGACCGGTTTCGGCTAAAGTCCGTAAATAGTCATTGTCGACCGCTAATCCGACTGAAGAGAAACCTGTACCCAGCACCGGATTTTTGGTAAAAGCCCTTAGGGCTTTGGGCCATTCGGCCTTGAGGCGGATATTAAACGAGCGATCTTCGGGAACTTCCGGAGGTTTAAGGGCATCCGGAACATCATTGACATCCTTGTTTTCAACCTGGGCAGATACGGATTGGATATAGGTAAGACGAAGATGATTGGTTATAAAATCCAAATATCGGCCTTTCAGCTGGGGAGAAAAGAAGACCCCTAAAAATGCCGCCGAAAATAATGGCAGAAGCCAAAAGGGCTTACGAATAAGCAGGATCAGGGCTGAAGCAGCGACAAAAAAACTGACAAAAGTAATGCGTGATGCAGAAAGGAGAAGAGTCCAGTAAATCATACCGGCTCCGATAACCAATAATCCAGGCAATGAAGATATAGGCAGGAGAGCGATAATTAATAACAGGGGAAAAACAGAAAAAGCCGCCAGATCATAGTGTCCAGCAAATGTAGAGTTGATACGGGCCCCCGGTCCCAGAGAGAGCGCTAAACCTTTGGAAAATTCGCTATTGGTTGTGGTAACTACCGGAAAATCCAGGAATTGCTGACCTAATCCGTATAAAGCTACAAGCAAGGAAGTGATAATAATCACCCGGACCAGATAGCGTAACTGAGAAAGCGAATTCAGCCAGGCAAACGCCGCAAAAAACAATACCGCATATTCAACCCGGCGTAAAGAATGCAACAAACCCAGACTAAGGGAAGCAGTTTTGGTCAAGAATATTCCTGAAAAAGCGGCTATAAAACCTATAGCTAAATATAAAAGGAGACTGCGGGGAAGCGGAGCCGATAAACTCTGAAATTTAGTTTTTAATTGGGTAAACAGGAAGAGAATAAAAATACAGGCTATTAACAAATCTTCAAAACGGATCGAGACAAAAGAGCCAGGGACTCCCAAGAGAGGGAATTTAGGATACAAAGGGATAAAGATAAGTGCCAACGCCAGAATAAAAGGCGATATTTTAGAGGTGAGCATATTCTTTAACCAGTAACCGTCCGGCAATACACGTCAAAGCCAGCACCGTCAAACGTGTCAGGGCCTGAGACGGCAGGCGGCGAATGGTAATTTTTCCCTGGTAGTGAACTCCGTTGCGGTTAATTTGTTCGGTAGGGAGGGTCGGGTAGAAACCATTAATCAGAAGCGAATCGCGCCAAGGATGCACAAGTTCTTCCATCCAAGAACTCCGGGTCTGGTCACGGATCAATGAGTATGCTTCCTCGGGGGGATAATTAAGGCGGAGAGGGGTAACGGGGGATGAAAATTGAGATGTGAAATAGGAAATCAGTTCTATCCGGTCTAAGTCGGTAAAAAAAGCCTGACGATATATACTTTCGGTATCTGCCGGCTCAGTCGATGTCAGCGAACCAGGGGGAAAGGGGGGAAATACGGGAGAGGGGAGAAGTAAATAGTAAATAGTAAATAGCAATAGGACAACGAGAAATGCGGTAATTATATTTTTCATTTCATTGAAACATCCTGGCCCGGCCCAATTTGTAATTGGGTTTTTTGTTCCGTCTCTCCCCTATCACTTTTGCGGGCACCCCGCCAACTATTGCAAATTCGGGTATGTCCGCGGTGACGACAGCCCCGCCGGCTACCACTGCTCCTGTACCAATTTTAACCCCTGGCATAATGATGACCCGGGGGCCTATGAAAACATAATCCCCTATCTCCACCGGGGAATTTGAAGCGTGGAAATCTTCGGAATTTATATCGTGCTCTGAATTGTAAATCATGACTTCAGAGGCGATATCCACATGATTACCGATTTTCAAACTATCCCTCCCGTCTAAAAAAACGTGGTCGCCGATTATCGAGTCTGACCCAACAGCGATACCTTTCGGCTGATAAAACCTAGCCCACATGTGGATAGTACTACCCCGACCGATTTTCAACCCCGCCAGGCGATACACTTCCAGTCTAAACCAGTGAGAGGGCACTAAACCTGCCAGATAAAGGATAAATAGCTCAAAATCAAGCAAAATATTTTTTATGCGGTTGACTCCCTTTGACATAATCTCGGCTCCGGTAAGTGTTTTGCCCATTTTGTCTCGGATCATATATTTTTTACTGCTGTTTCTATTACCTGCATGGTCTTTTGGGCAGTGCGGTCCCAATCGAATAATTTTACCCTTTTTAAACCAGCTTTCACATAGCGGTTACGCATGGAACCTATA
>Ga0208375_1000726_pt1 | contig 43656 bp, 46 predicted proteins | sample RifOxyD1_FD_184038 | JGI IMG/M metagenome (GOLD analysis project Ga0208375, IMG submission 184038) | Soil microbial communities from Rifle, Colorado - Rifle Oxygen_injection D1 (SPAdes) | ecosystem: Environmental > Terrestrial > Deep subsurface > Rock core/Sediment | place: Rifle, Colorado... | reverse complement strand
GTTGAATATACTTATAGATTAAAAACCTTTCTTTTTCTGATAAATGTTTGTAGTTTGCCATAATACACTTAATACTACTTTGTAATGTTAAGTGTTGCACTTAGAGTTAGAACTTGGGTTACTGCTCACTGCCCACTGCTTACTGCTATACTATCTCTATGAACAAAAAACCATTCACCAAAAAGCCGCCATCTACTTCCGAAACGTCCTGGGGCTCTGTCGCTTCTTGGTATGACAAACACTTAGAAACATCTGGTGATACTTATCATGAAAAAGTTGTCTATCCAAACCTACTCAGATTATTAGGGGACATAAAAGGCAAACACATTTTAGATTTAGCTTGTGGACAGGGGCAATTCTCAGAAATAATAGCCGGCTTCGGTGCGAAAGTTACAGGTATTGATATTGCTAAAGAATTAATTGCTATCGCTGAGAAAAATAATATCGACCATAAATTTTCATTACATTATTTTGTAAGTCCGTCGGATGATTTATATATGGTCAAAGATAAGACACAAGATTTTGTTGTTTGTATTTTAGCACTTCAAAATATTGAAAAGTTACAAGATACATTAAAAGAGGCTTCACGTGTTTTAAAAGATGGAGGAAAATTTTTGTGTGTTATAAATCACCCAGCATTTAGAAACCCAACCCACACTCATTGGGATTATGATGAAAGGCAAGGGAAGCAATACAGACGAGTCGAAGAATATTTGAGTGAGTCAAAAATAAAAATAGATATGACACCAGGTTCTTTTAAAGATAAAAAATATACTGTCTCATTCCATCGACCATTACAATTATATGTAAAACTTTTATCAAAAGCCGGATTTGCTATAACACGACTAGAGGAATGGGAAAGTCATAAAGAAAGTGGAAAGGGGACACGTCAGAAATCTGAAAACAAAGCCCGTAAAGAAATCCCTTTGTTTATGTGTTTGGAGGTAAGGAAATAACAACAAAATATGTGTTATAATTTTTTTATATGAAAAAAGAAAAAATAGGAGATATATTCCGTTATGTTGTTATTATATTAGGATTACTTCTTATCGTATGGGCTTATTTAGTTTTCTTGAGTCTTGGTTCTATTGGGGGAGCTATATAGCATTTTTTTGATTGATAATAATACTCATCTAATTAATTCATATAAGTTAACACCCTCCTTTTTATTTTACTTGAAAGCCACTAGGCTTCTTTTGTTGTTAAGTGTTGTTACTTTTGGTTGGCGATTTTAATCTCCCCACTGGTCACTGCTTACTGCCTACTGTATACTATATTTATATATATGAAAAAATTAGGATATGGGCTTCTTTATGGTATTCTTGGATTGATTTTTGCTGGCTTTGGCTTACCGTCTCTTTTTTCTGGTATTAGTTATATTGGTAATCCATATGTTGGAGCATGGGGCGCTGTATCAGGAATCATATTTCCTTTAGTTTTTATTCGCCCTGCTGAGCGAACGCAGCAAAACCCTGTGGCGTTAGCCCAGGGATGGAGGCGCACCCAATAGATTCTTCTCTGCATGTTAGAATAGCCACATGAAGCGTGACTACATACGAGCCGACCATTGTGTATACCACTGCGACTATCATCTCGTGTTTGTTACTAAATACAGGAGAAATGTAATAGCCAATGAAGGAATTTGGACATATCTCGAACAAAAGTTACGAGAAGTTACAGAACACTACCCACGTATACGAATTAAAGAAATTAATCACGACATTAATCATATACATATACTTATATCTATACCACCACAAATGTCAGTGGGTAGTGTGGTTAGACTATTAAAAACAAACAGCTCGAGAAACATCAAATCCAAATTCCCATTCTTAAAAAAGGTTTACTATGGAACCGACGGTATGTGGTCAGATGGATACTTTGTTTCATCGGTCGGCGCTGATGAAGAAACCATTAAACGTTATATTGAAAAACAAGGAGAAGAAGATATTGGGCAAACAGCTACGCTGTTTGAATGATGTAATCCAACGGATTGCATCTGAAACCCCGTGGCGTGAGCCCGGGGTAGTTCATCTTATTATCTTTTTTGTATTTGTTCTATGCAACTAAACAAGAAAATATAAACAATTATACTAATTGGTCTGTTTTGTCTTGGTATGTTGGTGTTCCTATTTTTTTTGTTTTTTCTGCCATCTCACTTGGAGCACCAAAACTTGGTAATGATGGGGTAGCGCAGGCGTGGGGAGCTTTATTTATAATAGTTGTCATAATTATCTGTGCTTTATTGTCAGTTATTTTTGCTCATATAGTAGGACTATTTAAAGGAGAAATAAAGCCAAAAATATTAAACCATGTTTTTATTATTTTGGCAGTAATAACATTAATTGACCATATTTATATTGTTATTAGTAAGTTTAGTTAAGGATAAAAGTTAATTTTATTTATTTATTTCCCACCCACTGGTCACTGCTTACTGGCTACTGTATACTGTTACTATTACATATGAAAAAACTACAACATTTTTTAAGAACAACACAAGGTAAAGTTATTGCAGGATTAGTCGCTATATTTGTCGCATTATTCGCTTATTATTTTTATGCTGTTAGTAATGGACAGGTAAAAGACGTAGAAGAAGTTGTAATAACAGATACAGACCATGTCCGTGGTGCATTGGATGGGAAAGTAACTCTTGTGGAGTTTGCAGATTTTCAATGTCCTGCCTGTGGAGCTTATGAGCCACTTATTCGTAAAGTTTTAGCTGATAACCCAACTACATTAAAAATAGTATTTCGACATTTTCCACTCACTCAAATTCATCAAAACGCACTTATTGCAGCAAAGGCAACCGAAGCTGCAGGAGTACAAGGAAAGTTCTGGGAAATGCACGATATACTTTTTGATAAACAAAAAGATTGGTCTCTAGGACTTAATGCTCGTGATTTTCTTGTTGGTTATGCAAAGACCTTAGGTCTTGATGAAGTTAAATTCTCCGCAGATTTAAATAGTTCTACAATTGAAAAGAAAATTTTAGCTGAATATCAAGAAGGTGCAAAATTAGGAGTGAATGGTACACCATCATTTTTTATAAATGGAAAGAAAATAGAAAATCCACAATCTCCTGAAGCTTTTAATGAATTGATTAAGCAAGCAACAAAATAATATGTCCATTCGCGATTTCTTCGTTAAACAAGCAGTAAAGCACGGCACAAAAAATCTCCCAAAAGATCAGGCGGAGATGTTACAAAAAGCTGTAGAAAAAGACCCAAAGCTTTTTGAAAAAATTGCTAAAGAAATTGAAGTCTTAAAAAAAGCTGGCAAGCCAGAAATGTATGCATCATTAGATGTGATGAAAAAGTATCAGAAAGAATTGCAAGCGTTGTTTACCAAATAGATAAAATGAAAAATATTTTCTCTCGTCGCTTATTGTTAATATTTTTGATAATGGTTACTGCTTTAATTATTTATATACTTTATTTTTGGTTTATCTTATATCCAAAACAAAAAGAAACAGAGTGTATCACTAGGGCAATGTACGGTCATCCTTGTGCAATTATTAACTAAATTGTAAATATACCTGTCGACGTGTATTAGGTATGTATTTGCATTACTGCTTACTGCCCACTGATTACTGCTTACTTTAATATTCTAATTTGATAATTTTTTGATAAAAGTGTAGTATAAAAATAGGCTCATTTTAGGAGAAATGCCATGGCAAATCAAGTAGCGAACCGTGCTAACGACGACCGGTCACCCGACTTTGTCGATGCTAAACCGGAGACTCTGTCGGTAACACTGGAACTGTCTGATCAATTGGATGGCGCGGAAGACCGCCCCATTCCAGCACCAGAACTGAAATCATCAATCTCGGGGTGGGTAGGAGACCCCAAAGACCGAGGCAACTAGCGGAAAACTAGTTGCAAAAACCCCGCGTCATGCGCGGGATTTTTTATTCTTAATATTTTTAATTTATGCTAGAATACTAATCACTTGGTTTTTCTGAAAAATGTATTTATGCATTTACTAATAACGAATAACTAATAACCAATAACTACCCATTATGAGTCTTTCCATCGGAATTGTCGGATTACCTAACGTTGGGAAATCAACGCTGTTTAATGCGCTTACAAAAAAGTCTGTGCCAGCAGATAATTATCCATTTTGTACAATTGACCCATCAGTTGGTGTGGTTCCGGTGCCTGACGCGCGACTTGAAGTGTTATCAAAAATTTCTGGTTCAAAAAAATTAGTTCCCGCTATTGTAGAATTCGTAGACATCGCTGGACTTGTAAAAGGAGCCTCTGCCGGTGAAGGATTAGGTAATGCATTCCTTTCACATATTCGTGAGACAGATGCTATTGCTGAGGTTGTGCGTATTTATGAAAACAGTGAACTCATACATGTTGAAGGTACTGTTGACCCACTTCGTGATATTGAAATTATAAATATGGAACTTATTTTGGCTGACATGCAGACAGTTGATAAGCGTAGCCAAACTATTGGTAAAGATGTGAAGCGTGGAGACAAAGACGCAATAAAGTTACAAGGCATATTAGATATTTTCAAAAAAGCTTTTGATGAGGGAAAGTTGGCTCATTCAATTCCATTTGACCATGAAGAATTAAAACTTATTCGTGATCTTCATTTGATTACTATGAAGCCATTTCTTTATGTTTTAAATAAACAGTCAGGCGGAAAAAATTTGGACGAGATGAACCCGCCCGCCGGCGAGGCAGGCGATGATCGTTTCCAAAATCTAATTAAATATTTTAATGATAATAAGTTTAAATATGTAGTGGTGGATGCAAAAATTGAAGATGAATTAAAAGATTTTGAAGGCACAGAGAAAGAAGAAATGCGAAGCATGCTTCTTTCGAATGTGTCCCGAGCCGAACCTGAGAATTCAATTGGAGGCGAGGGAAAAGAGAAAGATGACGACGGAATAAATAATTTAATAAAGTCTGGTTACGATTTGCTAGGATTAGAAACATATTTAACAACAGGGGAGATGGAGACACGTGCGTGGACAATTAAGAAAGGCTCTACCGCGCCAGTTGCTGCCTCAGCTATTCACTCTGATTTTGAAACTAAATTTATTCGTGCGGAAGTTGTCGCTTATGAAGATTTGGTAAAGGCTGGAAGTTTTGCCGAGGCGAAATCAAAAGGAGTTTTAAGGACAGAGGGGAAGGAATATGTTGTAAAAGATGGGGATGTGATTGAATTCAAAATTTAAAAAGTCCCTAAAGGGACTTTTTAAATTTTGAATTCAATCACCCTGAGACTCGCTGTATTCCTTTGCGAGTCGAATGGGTGAACGTATCTACTTTACAGACTTTAAGGACTTTTGACTTTATGGACTTCTCTTTTGTCTATTGACAAAAGAGACTATTTCATGCTACAATATATATCCAACCTTTGACAGTTGCCGTGAGTTGGTTTAGGGGTTCGCGCTCGATACGCGAACCTCTTTTTTTGTGATTTTTTGCCTGGGCCACTTGGCAAAAAATCACCCAGCTCACGCGGTGCGTGGCTGGGTAGTTTCAATTTTTGAAATAAATTCCCCATAACTTACGTATTAACTGTATACTCCTCTTATGGATACTCAGTCGGATGAACAATTAGTGGGGCGTATACGTAAAGGAGAAAAAGAGCTCTTTGGTATTTTGATTGATAGATACGAAGCAAAACTTACTCGCTATATAAAAAGATTTCTTCAAAATGAAGAAGATATAACTGATATAGTACAAAATGTTTTTATAAAAGTCTTCATTAATTTGCAAAGTTTTGATGTAGATAGATTATTTAATTCTTGGATTTATCGCATTGCTCATAATGAGACGGTAACATATTTAAAAAAACGCGGGAATGAAAAAGTTTCATTCTTAGATTTTGATACAATGTTTCCGCATCCTTTTGCAAAAGAAACTGCGGATAAGCCAACTCTTGATAAAGAATTAGAAGATTTAATGACATCTTCTCTATCTTTAATTCCACTTAAATATAAAGAAATTTTAGTTTTGTATTATTACGAAGAACTTTCTTATCAAGAAATAGCTGACATTTTACATATTCCTATTGCCACTGCTGGAGTGAGACTCCGTCGCGGACGTGAGCAATTAGAAAGGCATATAAAGAAAGAGGATCACATTTAAAATTTAAAAATATGACAAATATAAAAACAAATATTCTACAATTCGTAGAAAAAAATAAAATAAGTATGATTCCTCGCTGGAAGTTTGTTTTGTATTCTTTATTAGGTGTTACTCTCGCTATTTTTGCATTCGTTGCTCTTACTTTTTTTGGAAGTTTAATTATATTTGTTTTAGCTAAGCATGGATTTTTATATTTACCGTTATTTGGACTAGGCGAAATTATGCATGGAATACTAGCCATTCCGCTCACATTATTTATATTAACAATAGTGTTAATTACCATTGTAGAAATATTAGTACACAAGTATTCTTTTTCTTTTAAAAAGCCAGTAATTGTTACTTTATTAACGCTTACTTTATTGTCTCTTGTTTTTAGTTTCTTATTAACTCTTACACCAATGCATGGAGGAATTAGGCGTTACGCAGAAGAAAATCACATGGGATTTATTTCTCGTGAATATAATAGGCCCATTCCACTTAAGGAATTTGGTAATATGACAGTTTTAAGAGGTATGATTATTTCTACTTCGTTGGACGAAGTTATTATAAAAACATTTGATAATACAATGGAGGTTGTATATGCAAGTACAAGTATTAAAGAAAACCCTTTACCAGAAGTAGGCGAGGATGTAGTTATTTTCGGGTCTATCATTGATGATAAATTTGAAGCAATACAAATTCGAGATGCAGATATTTTTCCATTTGGAGAATATATGGAAAAAAGAAGAGGAAGAATGATGGGTGGTAATGTAGTGAAATAAGTTTTCTTGCTAAACGAAAACTCTCTCGTTGTCGCTCGGACTAAATGGAAAAGATTACTTTTCCATTTCGCTCCTCGTTAAACGAAATAAAAAAAAGTTAGTATTGTATTAATAAGTGATAGGGAAAAAGATAGCGCGTCTTTTTCTCTATCGAATAAAATAGAATTTTTGTGTCATTCCAAATTTAATTTGGAATCCAGTGTTCCATTGAAATGCATGACACTGGATCCTGATTTTCATCAGGATGACATTAAAATGAATAATGAATTTGAATTTGAATTTGAATTTAACTTCTAACTCCTAACATCTAACTTCTAACTATCTAAAAATATGACAAAAAAATCACTTATGAAAACCGCGCTCATTCCTAGTATTGGGCTTGCGTTATTAACAATATCTTCAGCATCGGCTATGTCTTTCGGACATATGAATATAAATGCTAATGCATCACCAGATGAAATAGCAACACGACAGTCAGCAATGTTTCAGGATCACGCAAATATGCTTGGACTAAATGTTGATGATGTTAAATCTGCATGGGCATCCGGTAAAGACCTTAAAACTTTAGCAAGGGAAAAAGGAATTTCACTTGATACTGTGAAGCAGAAAATGGATGCGACTAGACTTGCAAATCAGAAAGCTATGCTATCAGCACTTGTTACTAAAGGCGTAATTACTCAAGCACAAGCTGACCAGAGGCTTGCCGTTATGAGTACCAAAACTGCCAAAGGTGGTATGGGTGAAGGAAAGCATGGTGGACGTGGGTTTGGAATGATGGGCTGGTAAGTTTTCGTTAATGTTTGATATGTAATGACAAAAAAAGAGTGGCGCCTACGGCGTCACTCTTTTGTTTTGCATTATTTTAATTTAAATAGTAGAGTATCTCGTAGGTTCATCCAACGAGTTCACGAACACCGTGGAGAAAGGAATTTATGTACATCAATGGCAGACACGTCGGGCTTAATAGAATCCTTAAGCCCCAGGCAGGAAAAGTTTATTCATGGAGGTCTTGTTTCCTTTGCAAAAAAGAGTTTCGATTGGAACTCGACCCAAACAAAGTGGGAGCCAAGAATCCAATATGCCCAACATGTTTTGGAGATATATTGGCTGACGGCCTTGAGTTGGGTATGCCATCACCAAGGCGTTGATTGTCGTGGTGGTCGTGGGCGGAGCGCGTCTGGCAAGCGCGCTTTTGTTTTACCCATAATCTTTGTATAATTAAAAGATATTATGAATTTGATATTTTGTATCAACTAATAACTAATAACTAATAACCAATAACTACCCCACCCATGCTTGTTAACGAAATCCGTTCTAAATTTTTAAATTATATGAAAGAGAAAGGGCATGCAGTCGTGCCCTCTGCTTCTCTTGTGCCTGAAAATGACCCTACAACACTTTTCACTGGCTCTGGCATGCAACCTATGCTTCCTTATTTATTAGGTCAACCTCATCCACTTGGTAAGCGTATCGCAGACTCACAGAAGGCTTTTCGTTCTGGAGATATAGAAGAAGTCGGGGATAATCGCCACACTACTTTTTTTGAAATGTTGGGGAATTGGTCTTTTGGAGACTATTTTAAAGAAGAAGAAATAACTTGGATGTGGAATTTTTTAATTGAAGAATTAAAACTTGACCCAAATAATTTTTATGTAACATGTTTTGCCGGCAATGAAGCGCTTGGTGTACCACGTGATACATACTCCGCAGAGCTATGGCAGAAACTTTTTGCACAAAAAAATATTACAGCAAAAATATCTGAAAATCCGGAGAATGGAATAAAAGAAGGCGAAAAGATTTTCTATTATAGTGAGAAAAAGAATTGGTGGTCTCGCTCAGGAGTTCCCGCAAATATGCCAGACGGTGAGCCAGGTGGACCAGACTCTGAAATGTTTTATGATTTTGACCCATTTAAATCAAATGACATACATCGTAAAAGTATTTTTGCCTTTGAACCATGTCATGTAAATTGTGATTGTGGCCGTTTCCTTGAAATTGGAAATAATGTTTTTATGCAATATAAAAAAGTTGCTAATGGATTTGAAGAGCTTCCACAAATGAATGTGGACCACGGAAGTGGACTTGAGCGTTATTCTGCCGCACTCAGAAATGACCCGGATATTTTTAATATAGATGTTTTTGCAGAGCCAAAGAAAACAATAGAAAGACTTTCAAATAGGGACTATGGAATAACAGAAAAAGATACCTATGCATATCGTGTAATTCTTGATCATATTCGTTCAGCTGTATTTTTAATCGGAGACGGAGTAATGCCTGGGAATAAAGACCAAATGTATTTTGTTCGTCGTCTTATTCGTCGCGCTGTGCGATTTGCCCGTAATTTAGGAGTGAGCCAAAACTTTACAAAAGAAATTGCTGACTCATTTATTTCAGTTTATAAAGATGAATATAAAAATTTAGAAGAGAAGAGTGAAATTATTTTAAGCGAACTTGATAAAGAAGAAAGTAAGTTTAGAAAGACACTTGAGAATGGTATTAAAGAGTTTGAAAAATTAGCGGGGCATGACATTTCTGGCGTGAATGCTTTTCACTTACTTCAATCATATGGATTTCCAATTGAACTTACCGAAGAATTAGCAAAAGAAAAAGGAATATCGGTGGATATGGTTTCATTTAATGAAGAAAAAAATAAACATTCAGAAAGTTCTCGCACTGCGTCAGCTGGGAAGTTCAAAGGTGGGCTAGGAGGGGATGGAGAAATGGAAGTGAAGTATCACACAGCGACACATATGCTTCATCAAGCACTACGAACTGTATTAGGAGACACTGTGGTACAAAAAGGTTCGAATATCACACCTGAGAGACTACGTTTCGATTTTGCTTATGCGGAAAAAATGACAGATGAACAAAAGAAAAAAGTTGAGGATTTAATTAATGAAAAAATAAAAGAAAATCTCCCAGTTATTCGTGAAGAAATTTCAATCGAAGAGGCAAAGGCACGCGGTGCAATGGGATTATTCACCGATAAATATGGCGAGAAAGTTTCTATTTATAGAATTGGTGAAGGAAAAAATAAAGGCGACAATAATTTATTTTCAATCGAAATGTGTGGTGGTCCGCATGTAGAAAATATTGGAACACTCGGAACTTTTAAAATAGTAAAAGGAGGAGCAGTTTCGTCAGGCGTTCGTCGTATCAAGGCAGCCCTAGAATAGTTTGTATTATAAATAAAAACTAAAAATTAAAAACTAAAAATTTGTCCGCATTGTTTAAATATTGAAAATTGTTTCATTGAATATTTTCACAGAATATTTCCCCCCTGTGTGTATCTCCCTGCCTACTACTCACTGCTTACTGCTATACTGTTTAGATGCCCCAATCCTATCTCATAATTTCTATGACCGACATGGCCACTATGATTTATTATGTCTCAGATGGCAAAGTTATTGTGGCGCATAATCATGAAGTTGGCTTCAAACAATTAGAAGCTGATGGATTAGGAATTACAGCAGCATCAAAATTATTAGATGGCGTAATGTACACCCTCGAATTTATTTCTTTGCACGATAGAATTCCAACAGAATTTTATTTAGCAACGAATAGATACGTAACTTGGATTGCTGGCGTATTACAGGGTGCATCTTATGCACAGTTTTTTACAGAAAATAAATCAGTGCGTGTTACACTGGATACTACAAAAGCCCCTTCAATTAACTATGCAAGACATACGAAAACCGTATTCTCATTCAAGGTCTAGTCGCGACATCCCAAAGCGGGTAGAAGAATTTGAACGTCATGAAGAATTTGACGTGCTAGACGAGCGCGATGCTGTTTTTATTCCTACAAAAAGTTTCAAAAATAGAAGAAGTTTGGAAAATATGGAAATGTATCCAAAGCGTGCTCGCGAAGAGATGCAAGAAATTTCTAATAGAAGAGAAAGAGAAGAAATAAATAGAGAGCCGGATACTGACCCATATACACCTTATCGTGGAGCAAAAAGACGCAAGGGGCCAATATCTTTTTCTACATGGATGTTTGCTTTATCAACAATAGTTATAATTACTGGTGTTGCATTGCTTACTTTTGTATTTAATTCTGCAACAATAACTTATATTCCAAAGTTTAAAGACGTTGAAATTAATAAAAGCTTTACATTTAGTAGAGACGCCGCTCCTTCAACTATTTCTTATACATTAGCAACAACAACAATTTCTAAAACAAAAACATTACCACTTTCAGAAACTAAAAAAGTAGAAACAAAAGCATCTGGTACTATTGTTGTTTATAATAATTTTGATTCTAATCCACAAAAGTTAATAAAAAATACTCGCTTCGAATCAAGCGGAGGTAAAATTTATCGTATCAATCAATCAATCACGGTCCCAGGTAAGAAAGGTAGCACTCCAGGTAGTGTAGAGGTTACAGTCTATGCAGATAGTTATGGAGCTGGGTACAATATAGCTCCGAGTGATTTTACAATTCCTGGATTTAAAGGTTCACCACGATATACAGGATTTTATGGTCGCTCAGTTGGTTCTATGAAAGGTGGAGCGGGTGGAAATATGTCTTTGGTCTCCCAATCTGATTTAAATTCTGCAAAAGATGAACTTGCTCTTGAAATGACACAAAGTCTAAAAGAGGAATTATCAAAAATTAAAAAAGAAGGTACGGTGCCAATGTATAATGCAGTTACTGTTTCATTTTCTGATAATGAAGACCAAGTTATGACTGGGGCAACAGCAACTTATGAAGTTACTGCAACAGGGTATTTAATGCTTGCCAAAGAAAGTGAATTAGCAAATATGATAGCTACAGAAACTATGCGCGATTATAATAGTCAACCAGTTAAATTAAATTATACAAATGAATTAACTTTTACTCTTAAAAAAGATGCGTTGCCTTATTTGGATAAGAGTTTAGATATATTAGTAGAAGGTAAGCCAAGAGTTGTTTTAGTAACTGATACAGAGGCTCTTAAATTAAATTTCCTGGGAAAAAATCGTAGTGATGCACCAACAATTATTCAAGGTCTTCCTTCTGTTGCCCAAATTGAAATGTCATTTTTCCCACTATGGCTTTCTAACATTCCAACAAATAAAGAAAATGTTTCTGTTGTAGAATCTTTGCCTAAACGTTAATATACTGATACAATCAACTCCTATATAAATTATGGATGACCAAGAAGAAATAGATTTAGTCGAAGGACGCATTACCGAAACATTGCCGAGTACTCTTTTTAGAGTGAAGCTGTCTAATGGAAAAGAATTAATTTCTTATCTTGGTGGAAAGATGCGTGTTCACAAAATAAAAGTTCTAGTAGGGGATAAAGTTATGGTTCAAGTCGACCCGTATGGGGGAAAGGGAAGGATTATAAAACGCCTATAAATAATCAATGTAACAATTTTCAATATTCAAACATGGATTCGTCCCAACATTGAATATTGAAAATTGCTTCATTGTATATTTGGAACCCATAATTTGCATTATTAATCAGAATATAGTATAATTCTACCCACATTTCTCACATGAAAGTAAGATCATCAGTAAAAAAAATGTGCGCTAAATGCCAAATGGTAAAACGTGGTGGCGTACTTCGTGTTATATGTGAGACACCTAAGCACAAGCAAGCTCAAGGCTAATCCAAATGTATTTGTATTTTACTTCTAACCCCTAACTCCTAACTATTTAAAACTATGCGTATCTCCGGTATCAACCTCCCAGAAAACAAACGTCTAGAAATTGCACTGACCGCAGTTTTTGGTGTTGGACGCCCACGTGCAAAGCAAATCATTGAAAAGCTTGGATTAGAGATGGGTATGAAGACTACTGACTTAACAGCAGATCAAGAAAACCTTATCCGTCGTGAAATCGAACTTTTCAAAACAGAAGGAGACCTAAAACGCGATGTACAGCAAAATATTAAGCGTCTTAAGGATATCAAGGCTTATCGTGGAACTCGTCACACAAAGCATTTACCAGCTCGTGGACAGCGTACAAAGACCAATAGTCGCACAGTACGTGGAAACGTACGTCGTACTATGGGTAGCGGTCGCCGTAAGACAGAGAAGACATAATCCGCTTTAGCGGCGCAGAATGACGCAGACTAAACGCAGACTACGCAGACGAGATACAAAAACAAAAAATAAACACCTATGGGAAAAAAACGTATAGTAAAAAAGAATAGTTCAGGAGTTGATAGTGCTTTAAAGGCACGTTCACTTGCTAAGGTTATGAAGAAGAAAATCGTAGAGGGAGTTCTCTATGTTGAATCTTCATATAACAACACAAGACTTTCTCTTTCTGATAAGTCAGGGAATATTCTTGCTTGGTCTTCATCAGGCGCTCTTGGTTTTAAAGGTGCAAAGAAAGGTACTCCTTTCGCTGCCGGTAAAATCGGTGAATTGATTGGTGAAAAAGCACAGCAAGCCGGACTTAAAGAAGTTGGTGTAGTTGTGAAGGGTGTTGGATCAGGACGTGAGTCTGCTATCCGTGCGTTCTCAACTTTTGGTGTTGAGATAACTTCTATTATTGATAAGACACCGGTGCCACACAATGGACCGAAGCCTCGTAAGCCTCGTCACGTGTAGTATGTATTTGTATTATCTAAAATCTAATGTCTAAAATCTAACAACTATCCCTATGAGTAGAATAACCTGTAAAACTTGTCGCCGTCTTGGAGAATCACTATGTGGTCGTGAAAAGTGTGCTTTTAAGAAGCGCCCATATGCTCCAGGAAAACTAGATAGTGAACGTAAGCATCGTTCAAACGTATCTGAATACGGTGAACAGCTTCGCGCAAAACAAAAGATGCGTATTACTTATGGAATGATGGAAAAGCAATTTGCTAAATATGCAAAAGATGCAATGTCCAGTCGTGAGACTGGCGAGGGAGCAGTTGCCCCATCATTAAAACTTTTCCGTACACTTGAATCAAGATTAGATAACGTAGTTTATCGTATTTCATTTGCAAATACTCGTGCGCTTGCTCGTCAATTAGTTTCTCACGGACACATTCATGTAAATGGCCGTCGTATCAATATCGCTTCTCACAAAGTGAAAATCGGAGATATTATTTCTATCCGTGAGGGTAGTAAAGTAGCTAAAGTTTTCACAGGTCTTGTAGAGAAATTATCCGCCGCGACCCCATCACATGAATTTGTTATTGACCCAAAGAAATTAGAAGCAGTTGTAAAAGGGGAAGTTCGTGAAGTAGAGCCAATGTTTGATACACAGAAGGTGTTCGAATATTATTCAAGATAGGTAAGTCCATAAAGTCCATAAAGTCCATAAAGTTTGTAAAGTCCATAAAGTCAGGGAGCGACCCCGAAGGGGTCGCTCCAGAAATCCAGAATTCGAATTCCTTTTGACTTTATGGACCCACCTTGCCGGCGAGGCAGGCTTTAAAGACTTTCGACTAAATGTGTATTCACATTTCTACCCTTGCGCTTTTTGCAATTATTTGGTAGAATAGAGAAACTTTATTTATTAAGAGTGCAGAACTGTTTAAATATTACCAAGCGGTGTTTACTATTAACCAATAAGACCTTAATTTGCCTATGTCTTCACATTCTATTATTTTGCCTTCAAAGCCAAGAATTGTTAAAGAAGACGCCGTATCCGGCGTTTATGAAATAGATGGACTTTATCCAGGTTACGGACACACACTCGGAAACTCTCTTCGTCGTATAATCCTTTCTTCTATTCCTGGTGCTGCTATTACTTCACTTTCTATTGATGGCGTTAAGCATGAATTTTCTGCTATTGATGGCATCAAAGAAGATGTTATTGCAATAATTCTTAATCTTAAAAAGACTCGTTTTAAGTTGCACGGTGATGATGCTCAAAAAGCGACACTTCGTATCAAAGGTGCAAAAACAATCACAGCGGGCGATATAAATGTTCCTTCTCAGCTTGAGATTATGAACAAAGATCAATACATTTGTGAATCTACTGCAAAGGATGTTGATGTTGCTATCGAAATCACTATTGAAAAAGGTCTTGGTTATGTTCCTCGTGAAGTTCTAGAAAAAGAAAAAGCAGAAATTGGTACAATCGCGCTTGATGTATCATTTACTCCAATTCGTCGCGCTAGTTACGAAGTAGAAAATATGCGTGTTGGTGATCGTACAGATCATAATCGTCTTAGACTTTCTATCGAAACTGATGGAACAATTACTCCACACGAAGCACTTGAGAATTCTATTCACACAATGATTACACAACTTCAATCTGTTGTTGGTTTTCGTGAACCAGTTATTGAATCAAATGTAGTAGAAGTAAAATCTAAAGTAGAAGCAAAAGAAGAAATCGCTGATGCCGGGGATGTTACAAAGACAAAAATAGAAGATTTAAATCTTTCTACTCGTACAGAAAACGCTCTTGTCTCAGCATCTATTCGTACAGCCGGAGGCCTTGCAAACAAATCAAAAGAAGATTTATTAGCAACTGATGGTTTGGGAGAAAAGGGGATTGAAGAGATAAAGAAGGCGTTATCTAATCTAGGTCTCTCACTTAAGGCGTAGAGTTTATTAAGTTAATGTGTTATAGTACAGAACCATGAAGCATCACAAGTCATTCAGAAAATTCGGAAGAGAAAAGAACCAGCGCATTGCGTTTGTTAAATCACTCCTCATCAATCTTATTCGTCATGGTCGTATCGAGACCACTCTTGCACGTGCAAAAGAAATACGACCTTTCGTTGAAAGACTTGTAACCTTAGCTAAAGAAGACACAGTAGCACGTCGTCGTTTGGTTTCTGCACGTTTGATTAATCAAGCAGATGAAACAACAAAATTGTTTGCAGAGTACGCTCCAAAATATAAAGCAGTTGCTGGTGGTTATACTCGTATTATTAAATTATCAAATAGAATTTCTGATGGTGCTGAAAAAGCTATCATAGAATTTGTATAATAAATATGACAACAACTATTCACACAATTGACGCAAAAGGACGAGCATTAGGACGTGTAGCTAGTGAAGCTGCCGCACTTTTGAATGCAAAAGACAGTATTCACTTTGTAAAAAATCGTGTAGCTGATGTAAATGTAAAAATCATCAATGCTTCACAATTAAAAGTTACTGGTAATAAAATGATGAGCAGTACTCACAAGTCATATTCTGGATTTCCAGGTGGACTTACAGAAATGCCTATTAAATATGTAGCAGAAAAGAAAGGATATTCTGAATTGCTTAAGCATGCAGTATTAGGAATGCTTCCAAAGAATAGACTTCAAGATATTCGTATTAAGAATCTCGTAGTAGAGGAATAATAATAGAATTTCCAATTATCAATTTCCAATTTTCAAAAACATGACTACAGAAACAAAAAATCGTTATATAGAAGCCGTAGGACGCCGTAAGACTGCAACAGCTCGCGTTCGTATTACTCCTTCCGCAAAGACAACTTTTCTTATAAATGATAAAGCTCTTAATGAATATTTCGTAACAGAAGAACTTCAAACAATTGCTGAGGAAGCTATTTCAAAAGGTGAAGTTAAGGAAAAGTTCACAGTTACAGTTCACGTTGAAGGTGGAGGCATTCATGCTCAAGCAGAAGCTGTTCGCCATGGACTTTCACGTACACTAGTAGAAAGAGATGAACAAGTAAAAAATACTTTAAAGAAACTCGGATTTTTGAAACGAGATTCAAGACAAGTTGAAAGAAAGAAATTCGGTTTGAAAAAAGCTCGTAAAGCCCCAACCTGGTCTAAACGTTAAAATATTGAGCGACTGCTTCGTTTCTCGAAATTTTTGCTCCACGCGTCGTACTATATGTACGCCTTGGTCGCAAAAATTTCTCGTGCCTCGCATTCATCTCAATATTTGTATCGTTTAGTAAGCGCTAAATTAAAAAACCACCCAGCTACGCGATGCGTAGCTGGGTGGTTTTTTAATTTAGCGCTTACTCCCGCAGACCACGCAGACTTGACGCAGAAGGTCGCAGAAAAATACAATTCTTTAATTACAAAATCCCTCGGAGGTCAGACCTCCGGGTATCCGTGTCATTCCCGCGCAGGCGGGAATCCAGGTCTGTATTTTTTGAAAATTGAAAATTGATAATTGAAAATTAATTTGCTGTTATACTATCCCAATGGAAACCTTACAAGAAATTGCAAAGCTTAAAGAGCTTTATGAAAAGACTTTAGAAATTAAAAAGTCTAAATTAAAGAAACAAATAATCATCTGTCCCGTAGGGCATATTGCTTCTGGTAAAACAACAGTTATAAAACCAGTCGCAAGTAAGCTTGTTTTAATACGATTATCAACTGATGAGTTGAGAGTTTTGGCACGAGATAATAATCTAGGAGAGCACACCCACGTAGTTGTTGGAGAATTATTTCGTGAATATTTGAAAAATGGATTTTCTATTGCTTGTGATTTTGATTGTTCTTCTTTAGGAAGGAGAGATTTAATAGAAGCAGAGGCAGTTTTGTATAATATAGATATTGTTTTTATAAAAATAAATCCACCACATTCTTGGATTATTCATAAAATAAAAAATATGAAGTATTTCAAAAGTGGATTATTTAAAAACGTTGCCGTCGGACTTTCTGAAATTAAAAGGTCTTTTAAAGAAAGAAAATTACCAGATTTAAAATATGCTTGGGTATTTGATACGTCCTCGACTAAATTAGATGAAGAAATAGGGGATTTTTGTGGGTATTTGGAGGAAAAGTATTAAATTATATTATTTGTTATTTTATATATTTTCCTGTAGGATTTAAGCATCTCATAATAATGTGAGGTAACGGATGTTCTATTTTTAACCACAAACATTTGGAGAAAGCTATGACTTTCCTTGAAATGCTGGCAAATGCCGAGAAGAAAAATAACTCAATGCTCTGTGTCGGGCTTGACCCGGAACCTGCCAAGTTTCCATTGGGAATGAGAGGTGACCCAAGCAAAATTTTTGCTTTTTGCTCCAGGATAGTCGAGGCAACTCACGACTTGGTACTTGCATTCAAACCTCAAATTGCCTACTTTGCGGCCAATGGCGCAGAGGCTCAGCTTGAGCTTTTGATGAAATATATTCGCGAGGTGGCCCCGCATATTCCAATTATTTTGGATGCCAAACGTGGTGATGTCGGCTCAACCGCCGAGCAGTATGCCAAAGAAGCATTTGTTCGCTATGGCGCCGACGCTGTGACACTTTCTCCGTATTTGGGATTCGATTCGATTGCTCCATATCTCGAATACGAAGGAAAGGGTGCGTTCCTATTGTGCAAGACCTCAAACAAGGGCAGTGGTGATTTGCAAGACAAACGCATTTTTCAGGATCAAGTTGATCCTGAAGATTATTCAACGGTCTATCAACACGTTGCCCGCATGGCAAAACACGAATGGAACATAAATGGCCAACTTGGGTTGGTGGTCGGGGCAACCTATCCTGAACAACTCGCTCGTGTTCGTGAAATTGCCCCACGTTTACCACTTTTGATTCCGGGCGTTGGCGCTCAAGGTGGTGATGCCACGGCCGTCGTCAAAGCTGCGTGGCGGCAAGTCGATGGCGTGACGGTATCGCCAATCATCGTCAACTCGTCTCGTGCAATTCTGTATGCTTCGCCTGATGATGCTGATTTTGAGTTTGCGGCACGGCGAGTCGCACTGGAAACTCGTAAGCAACTCAACGAAGCCAAGTTCAGCGTAACAACGCTAGCCCGTTGATATTTTGTTGCAAAATCTTTTACAACCCACCCTTTGGAAAGGTGGGTTTGTCATTTGTGATAATACACAAATAATTTGACTAATTTCTAAAAATAATTTATACACATATAGTGCTAAAATATGTTATAATAATCCCACGAAAGACACGACAGACCTGATAGAAAGATAAAGAATATTGAATTATGAAACTTGAATTTGTGTTATTCTCGCGAAGGCGGGAACCCGCCTTGCCGGCGAGGCAGGTCCAGTGTCTTATTTAAAATACAAAACCTGGATACCCACTTTCGTGGGTATGACAACACAAAATATATAAAAAACCTATGAATAATGAAGAAGAAATTGAAATAACTAATAACGAAGATCGAGGAGCGAAGAGCGACGAAGACGTCGTTAGCCAGCAGGCAAATGACGCAAATAAATCTGACGAAGGATCTGATGATGTTTCTTTTGAAGATGTTAATGAAGAAGGGGAGGTAGATGCTCGCACTACAATAAAAAAACTTCGTGAGAAAATTAAAAAATTAGAAGGAGAGAAGCAGGAATATTTAGACTTTTCTCAAAGAACTCGCGCAGACTATGCAAACTTTAAAAAAGAAGTTGAAACAAATCGCATAACTGAAAGAAAGTTTGCTACAAAAAGATTTATTGAAGAATTACTTCCAGTTTTAGATTCATACGATATGGCAAAAGGGAACGTAGAGGCCTGGGAAAAAGTAGATCAAAACTGGCGAGTTGGTATCGAATATATTTTCGGACAGCTCCGTACAGTATTAGAAAATGAGGGAGTAATACAATTCGGAAAAGTCGGAGATATATTTAATCCAAATCTTCATGAAAGCATGGAAATGGTAAAAGTTGAAAATGAATCTGAAAATGATAAAATTATATTTGTTCTCCAGTCCGGATACCGTATGAATGAAATTGTTCTCCGTCCTGCAAGAGTTAAAACTGGACACTTTGAAAAAAGTTAAGAATAGAATTTGAATTTGTGTGTGTCATCCTCGCGAATGCGGGGATCCAGCCCCTGGATTCCCGTTTTCACGGGAATGACAATGCGAAAGATACATGTGTTATAAAAATACAGAAATGATAGAATAAAGAAAAAGAATTTGAATTTAACTAATAACGAATAACTATTAACTAATAACTACCCAAAAACTTATGTCAAAAATAATTGGAATTGATCTTGGAACAACAAACTGCGCTGTCGCAATCATTGAAGCTGGACAGCCAAAAATAATTGAAAACTTAGAAGGAAATCGCACGACTCCCTCTGTTGTTTCTGTGAATAAAAATGGTGAGCGTGCAGTAGGACAAATAGCTAAACGTCAGGCCGTAACTAACCCAGAAAACACCGTATACGGCGTAAAACGCTTCATGGGACACTCTTTCTCTGATAAAGAGGTACAAGGAGATATCCCTCGTGTTCCATACAAAATAAAGAAAGGCGACAACGATGGAGTTTTAATTTCTCTTGGTGGAAAAGATGTTCGCCCAGAAGAAATTTCTGCAATGATTTTACAAAAAATAAAAGCAGATGTTGAAGCAAAAACAGGCGAGATAATTACAGAAGCTGTCATCACAGTTCCTGCATATTTTAATGACACACAACGTCAAGCAACTATTGCTGCAGGAAAAATTGCTGGCCTAGATGTGAAGCGTATTATTCCAGAGCCAACAGCGGCTGCTCTTGCTTATGGATTTAATTCACAGAAAAATGAAAAGATTGCTGTGTACGATTTTGGAGGAGGAACATTTGATATTTCAATTCTAGAAGTTGGAGATGGTGTTGTTGAGGTCAAGTCAGTAGATGGTGACTCACATTTAGGAGGACGTGATATTGATCAGAAATTCGTAGAATATATCGCTTCAGAATTTAAAAAAGATCAAGGTATTGATGTTTCAAAAGACGCCCTTGCATTACAGAGACTTGACGAGGCAGCAGAGAAAGCCAAGCACGAACTTTCAACTCAAATGGAAACAGAAATAAATATTCCGTTTATAACATCCGGCGCTGACGGACCAAAGCATTTATTAATGAAAGTAACTCGTGCCAAGCTTGAAGAAATTTCAAAAGAATTTGTGGACAGGTCAATCGAAATTACAAAGCGCGCGCTTGATGCTTCTCCATTTAAGAAAGAAGAGATACACGAAATAATTATGGTTGGAGGTCAAACTCGAATGCCAATGATTGTTGAAGCAGTGAAAGCATTATTTGGAAAGGAACCAAATCGTTCAATTAACCCAGATGAAGTTGTGGCACTTGGTGCTGCTGTTCAAGCAGGAGTTTTACAAGGTGATGTGAAAGATGTTCTATTGCTCGACGTTATTCCTCTATCTCTTGGTATTGAAACTATGGGAGGAGTTGCAACAAAACTTGTAGAAAAGAATATGACTATTCCAACTTCTAAATCACAAGTTTTCTCAACTGCAGCAGATAATCAAACATCTGTTGAAATTCACATTACTCAAGGGGAGCGTTCACTCGCTGTGGATAACAAATCACTCGGTAGATTTATTCTAGACGGTATTCCACCAGCACCACGCGGTATGCCACAAGTCGAAGTTACTTTTGATGTTGATGCAAACGGTGTGTTAAATGTAACAGCAAAAGATAAAACTTCAGGTAAAGTACAAACCATTCGCATTGAAGCGTCTTCCGGCCTATCAGATGAAGATATTAAGCGTATGCAACAAGATGCAGAGGCTCATGCTGATGAAGATAAAAAGAAAATGGAATTAGTTGAAGCAAAAAATCTAGCTGATGTAATGACACACACTGCCGAGAAAGCTGTGAAAGACGCTGAAGGAAAAATCAGTGATGAAATTAAAAAAGAAGTGACAGATGCAATTGAAGAAATTAAAAAAGTAAGAACAGGGGATGATATGGACGCAATTAAAAAAGCTACAGAATCACTATCAGATAAAATGATGAAAATTGGTGAAGCGATGAAGAGTCAAGCAGATGCATCTGCCCCAACATCTGAACCAACAGCAGAGGAAGTTAAACCTGAAGCTGAAAAAACTGAACCAAATACTGAGACACCTGGAAATGCATAATTTGTGTTAGAATACGCATATAATTATGGCCACAAAAGATTATTACAATGTACTTGGTATTGATAAAGGTGCTTCAAAAGACGATATAAAAAAGGCGTTCTATAAACTCGCGGCAAAATATCACCCTGATAAAAAAGGAGGGGACGAAGCAAAGTTTAAAGAAGTGAATGAAGCGTATCAAACTTTATCTGACGAAAAAAAGCGCAAAGAATACGATACCTACGGACAGACATTTAATGGTCAAGGACCTATGGGTGGTCAGGGAGGCTTCGGAGGATTTGGTGGATTTAATCAATCAGATTTCGGTGATATGCAATTTGATTTCGGAGACCTTGGAGATATTTTTGGGGATATGTTTAGTGGTGGGACACGTGGTGGACATCAACAAAAAAGAGGCCGAGATATTTCTCTTGAAATTGATGTACCATTTACAGAAGCAATTTTTGGAACAGAAAGAAATGTTTTACTTTCAAAAGTAAGCACATGTAAAACTTGTTCTGGGTCTGGAGCAAAAGTTGGTACAAAATTAAAATCTTGTGCAACATGTAATGGTCAAGGAAAGCTTCATGAAGTCAAAAAAACTTTTATGGGTAATTTTCAATCAGTTCGTACTTGTGAGGTCTGTCGCGGTACTGGAAAAGTTCCAGAAGAAAAATGTAATGATTGTAAAGGTCACGGTGTAGTGAACAGTCGTGAGGAAGTAAACATTGCAATTCCAGCTGGAATCTCAAATGGTGAAATGATACGTATGACACAAATGGGCGAGGCAGTAGCTGGCGGCATCACAGGTGACCTTTATGTAAAAATAAATGTTACTCCACACAAAGTCTGGAGGCGAGAAGGAAATGATTTGTCTATAATTCATGAAATTAAATTAACCGATGCATTGCTCGGTGCGAAACATACCATCGAGGGATTGGATGGCAAAATAGAAATTGATATTCCGTCAGGTGCGGCAACAGGGGAGGTATTGCGCGTGAGAGCTCGTGGTGTGCCACACTTACATGAAAAGAATCGTAGAGGAGATGTACTTGTGAAGCTTCATATAAATATGCCGAAGAAGTTGTCGAAGAAAGCGATGGAGTTTATAGGTGGATTACAGAATGAGGGACTTTAAAATAGACATTAGACAAAAGACATTAGACAAAAAAAGTTAGGAGTTAGGTGTTAGAAGTTAGAGGTTAATACTTATATATAACAACCAAGTACTGTGTTTTTTCTTCTAACCCCTAACTTCTAACTTCTAACATCTAACTAATCTGTTATCTGAAATCTATCTCTGCTATACTAAATAACATGTCAAAGAAAATTTTAGTTTCGGGAATTAAACCAACAGGGAAGCTTCATTTTGGTAATTACTTCGGTGCGATGAAGCAAAATATTGACCTCGCTAATAGTGGAGATTACGAGAGTTATGTTTTTTTAGCTGACTATCATGCGCTAACAACAGTGAAGAACGGAGACGAATTACGCAGGCAAACTTTAGAAGCCACAGCTTCATATATTGCTTGTGGACTTGATATTTCAAAAGCAATTCTTTTTAAACAGTCTGATGTGAGAGAAGTAACAGAACTTACTTGGATTTTCAATAATTTAGTTACTATGCCGTATATGATGCGGGCTCACGCTTTTAAAGATAGAGAAGCAAAAGATAAAGATGTTAATGTAGGTCTCTTTGATTACCCAGTACTTATGGCAGCGGATATTTTAATTTATGGAGCAGACATTGTTCCAGTTGGCGCTGACCAAAAGCAACATGTCGAATACGCTCGTGATATTGCAGGATATTATAATCGTGCATATGGTGTAGAAGAATTCAAACTTCCAAAAGATTATATTTTGGAATCAGTTGCGACACTTCCAGGCATTGATGGAGAAAAGATGAGCAAGAGTTATAACAACCACATAGAAATTTTCTGTGAAGAGGAAGATTTAAAAAAACGTGTGATGAGTATCGTTACAGACAGTAAAGCACCAGAGGAAAAGAAAAATCCAGACGAAAATAATATTTATAATCTTCACAAACTTTTCTTAACGGCAGATGAAGATAAAGAATTACGAGCCAAGTTTGAAAATGGTGGCTATGGATATAAAGAAGCAAAAGAAGAATTATTCGAAACTATTCTAAAATGGCGTGCCGGTAAAAAAGAAAAATATGACGAGATAATGGCTAATCCAGAAAGTATTTTCTCAATCTTAAAAGACGGTGGTGAAAAAGCAAAATCTCGTGCAGAACAAACAATGAAAATCGTCCGCTCTCAGGTGGGGTTGGAATAAGAGAGAAGAAGTAAGGAGTACGAAGTACGAAATACGTATTTGTGTCATTCCCGTGAAAACGGGAATCCAGTGTCTGTATTTTTTGAAAATTGGAAATTGTTTACGAAGGTCTTGCCTTCGTAATTTCATTAAAAATTAAAAATTAGCTGGGCAGTTCTTTTTCGTATCTTTTTGAAAATTGAAAATTATCCCGGCATTCTTGTATTTTCCAGCTTATCCGTGCTAGTATAAATATTAAGGCCTTGATGAAATTAACAACTTCGGAGCCTTATATTTTAATAATCGAGTGGCTACAATAAGTAGCAATGTATGGTGGCACCACGGTTCCCGTAATCGTCCGTACACAAATAGAATTTCGTATGTCTATTTGTTTACGGTTATTTTTATGCTTAGAACATATATCAAAGACATTTCTGTGCATGTGGGGGAGGAAGTCCTTGTAAAAGGTTGGGTTGATGTGCGTCGCGACCAAGGGAAAATGGTCTTTTTGGACTTGCGCGATGTTACAGGGAAGGCCCAGGCTGTTGTATTGCCAAATCATGTAGAAGCCCTCGATGTCGCCCAAAAAGTGCGTCCTGAGTGGGTTTTGGCCGTTACAGCGCAAGTTAATAAACGCCCTGAGAAGAATATAAAAGCGGACGTAATAAATGGCGATGTCGAGCTTGAAGTGCTTTCAATAGAAGTTTTAAATGAAGCAGAAACTCCTGCATTTGATATTTCGTCCGATGGTCGTGAAATTGGCGAAGAAATAAGATTAGAGAAAAAATATTTAGATCAACGTCGCCCTCGTATACAAAGAAATATCAGAATGCGTCATAATGTAATTAATTATATTCGTAATTATTTTAACGAAAAAGGATTTATAGAAGTTGATACTCCATTACTTACAAATCCAACTCCAGAAGGCTCACGTAGTTATCTTGTACCATCTCGTATTTATCCAGGAAGTTTTTACGCTCTTCCACAATCGCCACAACAATATAAACAGTTGCTCATGGCTGGTGGATTTGAAAGATATTTTCAAATTGCAAAATGTATGCGAGATGAAGACACTCGTGGAGATAGACAACCAGAGTTCACTCAAATGGACATGGAAATGAGTTTCGTAGAGCGTGAAGATGTGATGAAAATAAATGAAGAAATTCTAATTAAAATCGTTACTGATTTATTCCCAGAAAAAAGAATACAACAAGTCCCATTCCCAGTTTTCACTTATAAAGAAGCTATGGAAAAATATGGAAATGACAAGCCAGATATACGTGAATACAAAAATGATGCAAATCTTTTAGCTTTTTGTTGGATTATAGATTTTCCAGCTTTTGAAAAAACTGGATCAGATAATGTGGACGGAACAGGTGAATGGACTTTCACCCATAATCCATTCACTGGGATACAAGATGCTTACAGAGCAGATTTTTTGGCAAAGAAAAATATTGGAGATATTCTTTCAACTCAATATGACATTGCTATGAATGGTTATGAAATCGGTGGTGGAGGCATTAGATTACATAAAGCAAATGAATTAAAAACTTCATTTGAAATCATGGGTTATGACGAAGCACGAATTGAAAGTAATTTTGGACATATGTTACGCGCTCTTGCGTCCGGTACTCCACCACATGGCGGTATTGCTTGGGGAATAGATAGATTACTTATGATTTTATTAGGCGAGCCAAATATTCGTGAAGTAATTCCATTCCCAAAAACAGGCGAAGGAAGGGATTTATTAATGCAAGCACCATGTCCTGCGTCCGATAAGGCACTTAAAGAATTAAAAATCAGTGTTGATGTAAAAGGAAAGTAGTATGAAAAAGAATTTAAAGAAAATATTTCTCATTCCATTTGTATTACTTGTAATTTGTTTGTTTATTTCATTCTTAGAATATAAGCAAATTACTCATATTAACCCGTTTGATGTAAGTCTTATGGAGAAATCCCAAATGTGTGGGACATTTCAAGAAGCAAAAAGTAATTCTTTACATCAATGTAAAAATTTCTTTGAATTCATGATAAATAATCCAGCGCCACTAGATTTAGTATTATCTTTATCTCTTTTTGTTTTTACGCTTGTATTATTTCTCTTTTATTTTCTTTTAAAGAAAAATAAAAAATTATTCTATTTTGCTTTCTTAATACTTATATTAATCTCTCTAGCCTTGTCATTAATATATACAAATTCAAATGATACAGATGCGCTATTTCTAACAGGAGAGTTGAGGTAGATAGTGGCTCATAGTTGGTAGTCGGTAGTAAGTAGTAGGTAGTGAGATACAAGAAGCAAGGATTACGAAATACATGCACGGTGTCATTCCCGCGGAGGCGGGAATCCAGTGTCCGTATTCTTTGAAAATTGAAAATTGGAAATTGAAAATTAGCTTGAGTGCATACGTGTTATAATTATTAGTATGAGAAAGCTTTTATTAACTGCGATTTTGCTATCCTCCACCTACGTTGGTGTTTTTTCTGCCACCTCTCCTTTTGAAAAAGCTATTTGGATTCCTTATTGGCAGAAAACAGCAGGGGCCAGTACAACATTGGCAAATCTTAAATCACTAACTCAAATAAGTCCTTTTGCTTTTGAATTACAAACAGATGGCACAATAAAAGACGCATTAAAAATAAATGAAGAACCATGGGTGAGTTTAATCGCTGAGGCTAAGAAGAAAAAAATAAAAGTGTATCCCACTATTTTATCTTTCCCACATAATGACAATGAGAAAAATCTTCAGTACTTACTTTTATCTCAAAAGAAAAAACGGACTGCTCACGTTAAAGATATTGTTGCTCTAGTTAAGAAAAATAAATTTGATGGCATAGATATTGATTATGAAGCAAAACTCGCAGAGTCTAAGCCGTACTTTTCCGCCTTCTTAACTGAACTTTCTACGGCATTACATAAAGATAAAAAGAAATTAATTTGTACCATAGAAGCACGTACGCCACCCGAATCTAAATATGCAACAACTTCAAAAGAAATACTTTCTAAAGTTGATTATGCAAATGATTATAAAGTTATAGGAAAAGTTTGCGATCAAGTTCGTATCATGGCCTATGATCAAGCGGGGGATGATGCTAATTTGGTTAATCAAAATAAAAGTGTAGGGAATATTTATAAACCAGTTGCAGATATTGAATGGGTGAAAAAGGTTTTAAATTTAGCATTATTTGATATTCCAGCTAAAAAATTAATTTTAGGTGTACCAACTTATGGATATAAATACGAAATAATTCCTGCTGTTGGCACAACTTCAATGCAGTATTCTAGAATTGGTTCAATGAATTTTAATTACGCTGATGAATTAGCTAGAAGTTTAAATATTCCACCGGTCCGCAGTAGTGGAGGCGAGCTTAGTTTTACTTATGGAACAACTACAGATATATATGGGAAAGACTTAGGGAGCTATAAACAATATTTAGTTTGGTATTCTGATGCCATAGCCATTTCAGATAAAATTCGTATTGCAAAACTTTATGGTTTAGGTGGAGTTGTTGTATTTAAAATCGACGGGGGGAATGATCCAAAAATCTGGCAAGTATTAAAATAGAAAGTAGTTTAGAGAAAAATATCTTTAGTTAAACTATTGGTAGAACTTTGTAACTTTATTATAAAAAATCCGCGGACGGGGTCCGCGTATTTCTTTGTTACTTCAAGCCCGATTCAGTTCGATTTTCCTTTCTTGACTTTGAACGGCCCAGTGGCTGTTGGATAAATCATCAGGAACTGTTTCGCCGCCTGAATGACCTCAAGGGCGTGAGGGTAGTCCCTTTTATTTTTGAGAATTTTTGCCAAGCTAACGAGTACTATCGCATCGCCCGGTGGGAAATCGTCGTCAATTTTGACATTCATGGATTGCTCCTTGAGTGTTCCGTAGACCTATTTTGGGGTATTCCTAATAGTTAAGGAACTTTGTGAAAATCCTATAATAAATCTAGCTTAATGTCAACAATATTTTAGATATGCCTATACGCTAAACGCTATACGCTGATATACTGGCTTCAATATGGAATTCAACGTTAAATTAGACCGATTCGAAGGTCCTTATACAAAACTACTTGACCTGATTAGCGATAGGAAGCTTTCTATTACAGAAATTTCTTTAGTCACTGTAGCTGATGATTATATAAATTATATAAAAGCATTAGATACAAAAAACCACGCAGATATTTCTCAATTCATTCTTGTGGCCTCGACTCTTATGCTGATGAAGGCAAAGTCTCTTTTGCCTGGCATTGTTTATACCGAAGAAGAAGAAAAACAAGTGCACGCTCTAGAACATAAATTGGAGATTTATAAAATATTATTAGATGCGTCTAATAATGTTCGTCATGTATATGATAAAAATATTTTATATGAAAGAGAAAGAATTTCTTATAAAGGAAATGCTATTTTTATTCCAGATGAAAGAGTAACAAAAGAAATGCTTCAATCAATTGCACTTTTAACACTTTCTACTTTTACTATTCCTAAGAAAATTTTAAATGTTTCTGTTGAGCAAGCTATTCGGATTGAGTTAGTTATTGAGAATTTATTAAAGCGTGTTTCAAATGCGCCTACTGTTACCCTAAATAGTTTGGCAGAAGTTGCCACGAATTTTGCTGAAAGGAAAAAACTTTTAATTGTTAATTTTATTGCTTTACTTGAGCTTATAAGAAAGGGGAGTATTTCCGCTTCACAGACGACAAAAACTGGTGATATATACATAAGCAGTATCAGTTAAGTGGCGTGTTACAATAAGATTATGCTAGAAAAAATAATTACTATTTTATATATCTCAGGTGAACCAATTTCTATAACCGCTGTTGCAGAGCTTTTAAAAGTAGAGGCTAAATCTATAGAAGAAACTTTACCAAATGTAGAAAGTAAAATAAAGGAAATTGGACTTTTACTGATGCGAAATAAAGATGAAATTTCTGTTGTTACAAATCCTGCACAGTCTAATCTGGTTGAAGGTTTTTGGAAGGAAGAATTAAAAGGGGACTTAACCCCAGCCACTTTACAAGTGCTTTCTATTGTCGCGTATTTAGGTAATCCAACAAGACAAATTATTTCTTATATTCGTGGAGTACAATCAGCACAATCTATACGCACACTTTCTGTTCGTGGACTTATAAAAAGAGAAGGGGAGGTTTGTGTTTTAACGATGGAAGCGCTTAAACATTTAGGTGTTACAAAAATTGAAGAATTGCCACAATATGAAAGTATTCGTAATGAGTTGTTAGAAAAGATGAAAGCCCTGGAAAGTTAATTATGATAGAAAAAGATATTAAAAAAGATTTTGCAGTGTTGTGGGCTGTGTATACATTAGCTATTCTTTTTTTAATTTTAATATTAGCTTTTGCTGTGCCATTATCCATTCGTAAAATGGGAATATTTATTCCATCTTTTAAAAAATCAAAAGTGGTAAGTGGCTATTATGATAAAAATGCTTTTAATAATATTTCTGTAGAAGCAAAGTCTTTTATTGTCTATGATGTTGTGACTAGAGAAGTTATTGCTGGTAAAAATGAAAATATAGAATACCCACTCGCGAGTATTACAAAAATAATGACAGCATTAACAGCCCTTGAAATAGCTCCAAGTTCTTCAAAAATAATCATAACAAAAGGAGGATTAGATGGTGGATATGATTTAGGTCTTAAAGAAAAACAAGTTTGGTCTCTTGAAGAATTATTAAAATACACATTAGTTTTTTCTTCAAATGATGGAGCGCAATTAATAGCTGATAAGTTATTAGGAAGAGAAAAGTTTGTTAGGAGAATGAATTCATATTCGAAAGAGCTTGGTTTTAATATGAAGTTTACTCAGCCAGCAGGACTTGATGTTAATGGTAAGTTGGGCGGTATAGGAAGTGCTTATGATGTTGCGCGGATGATGTCTTTGGCTCGTATGGAATTGGGTAATATATTAGATTCGACCACTAAAACTAGATTGAATGTAAAATCTTCAACTGGCATGATTGTTGGTATTCCTAATACAAATCAGCATATTGATGAATTTATTGGTGTTGAGGCTTCAAAAACAGGATTTACAGATAGTGCTGGAGGTAATTTAGTTCTATCAGTTGATGCGTATCTTGGCCATCCTGTTATTATAGTTATTTTAGGGTCAACTAGAGATGCTAGGTTTTCCGATGCTTATACCCTTTATTTAGCGCTTATTAAAAGTATTAGGTAATTACGAAAGTATATAAGTCTTTTAAATAGGTACTTTTGATAAAGTAATTCACTAGCCATTAACAAGTCTATACTGTTATACTTGATGAAATATGATATCTACCCTAGACCCATTAAAAATACTTTTACCAGCAGTTATATCTTTCCTTGTCGGGGTATTAGTTGCTCCAGCTTTTATAAAACTTTTAACAAAATATAAACTTTGGAAAAAGAAAAACGTTTCTACTACGATAGATGGTCAATTAGCTACAATAACAGCCTCACTTCATAATGATGAAGGTGTTCCGGTCCCAAGACTTGGTGGTTTTGTTGTTTGGTTTGCCGTACTTCTAACAGCACTTTCTCTTTGGAGTATTTCTAAAATATATCCCACTGAATTAACACTTAAATTAGATTTTATTTCCCGTAATCAAACATGGTTACCACTTATGGCTATGCTTGTCGGAGCTTTTGTCGGGGCATTAGATGACCTATTAGTTGTTGAAGCTTTCGGTAGTAAATTAAATTCTTATATAGGAGGTGGTTTATCTTTTCCAGTTAGATTACTCGCAGTGTCATCCTTAGGATTATTTGCTGGATGGTGGTTTTATATAAAGCTCGGTGTAAATAGTATTTATATTCCTTTTTATGGACATTTAGTTTTAGGAGGATTTCTTTTTGTTCTATTTTTTATTGTTGTAACCCTCGCTCTTTTTTCAACTGGAGTTATAGATGGAATAGATGGATTATCTGGTGGAGTAATGAGTGCCGTATTCACAGCTTATGGAATGATTGCGTATCTTCATGGGCAAATAAATATTGCAACACTGTGCTTTGTTTTTGTTGGAGCTATACTTGCATTTTTGTGGTTTAATATTCCACCGGCCAAGTTTTATCTTTCAGAAACTGGCATGCTTGCACTCTCACTCTCTCTTTCTGTAATTGCATTTTTAACTGATGCCGTCATGTATCTTCCCCTAATTGCATTACCACTTGTTGTCAGTACTTTATCTGTTATTTTACAACTCATTTGGAAAAAGTTTTTTAAAAGAAAATTATTTATAGTTGCCCCACTTCATCATCATTTTCAAGCAAAAGGTTGGCAGTCGCAAACAGTAACAATGAGATATTGGATTGTATCTTATATCTGTGCAATGTTAGGAGTAGTTATTGTTTTAATAAGTTAATTTATGTTTGAGAGAATAGACAAAACACTTTTTGTAACAATAATCATAATATTATTTTTTGGTTTAATTATTTTTGGGTCAGCAGCGCTTGGAGTTCTTTCAATAAACGAAGTTAAATTTTATTCCGTTGTAAAAACACAATTAATATTTGCACTTATTGGTGGGGCAATAGCTCTTCTCATCGGAATGACTATTCCATATAAGTTTTATCAAAAACATGCTTATCTTATTTTTAGTACAGCACTTCTATTTACGGCTCTTGTTTTTATGCCAGGGTTATCTCGTTATCATGGTGGCGCCCATAGATGGATAGATATAGGTTCGTTTTCTCTACAGCCAAGTGAAGTTTTGAAATTGGCTTTTGTAATTGCAGTATCTGCTTGGTGTACAAAATATCGTCCACTTTTTAAAAATTGGAAATATGGAATGCTTCCTTATATGTTAGGTGCTGGAGCTGTTTCTTTAATCATGCTTCTTCAGCCGGACTTCGGAACATACTTAGTTATCATGTCTTCTTCTTTTGTGGTTTATTTTGTTGGAGGTGCAAGAAAAAAACAAATGTATACGTTAATACTTTTATGTATTATTGGTTTTATAACATTGATTGCCGTCCGCCCTTATATGCTAGAAAGAATAAATACATTTTTTAATTCCTCCCAAGACATCCGTGGTTCTTCTTGGCAGTTAAATCAATCTCTAATAGCTATTGGTTCTGGTGGTTTATTTGGCAGGGGATTAGGTCAAAGTGTTCAAAAGTTTAATTATTTACCAGAGCCGATAGGGGATTCTATCTTTGCTGTATTAGGGGAAGAAATAGGCTTTCTCGGGGTGATAATTATTGTTATTTTATATGGTATAGTAGGTATACGTGGATATATAATTTCCACCTTCGCAGAAGACCAGTTTGGACGGCTTTTAGCTATCGGTATAGTGGTTATAATAATTTCTCAAGCAATGATAAATATTGGGTCAATGCTTGGGATATTGCCACTTATGGGTGTACCTCTGCCGTTAGTATCCCACGGGGGGACAGCCTTAATGGCGGCATTATTTGAGCTTGGTGTGCTTTTAAATATTTCAAAGACTTCAATAATAGTATGAAAATAGTAATTACAGGAGCAGGAGGTGGTCATTTTTATCCGTTACTTGCGGTTGTTGAACGTATACAGAAAGAAGCTTTCGTCCAAAAAATTATTCAACCGGAAGTTTATTTTATTTCTGATAATCCTTATGATGAAAAAGCTTTATTTGAACTTCAAATAAAATATATTGAAGTTCCTGCTGGTAAATTACGTGTATATCCATCTCTAAAAACTTTTACTGATTTATTTAAGACATTTTATGGAATGATTCGTGCGATTTTTGTTTTATATCGCATTTATCCAGATGTTGTTTTTGCTAAAGGTGGATATGCAAGTTTCCCAACACTTTTTGCCGCAAGAGTTTTATCTATTCCTGTTTTTGTTCATGAAAGCGATACCATTCCTGGACGAACGACAAAATGGGCTGGAAAATTTGCTACACGAGTTGCACTTTCTTATGCAGAGGCATCTCCATTTTATCCAAAAGAAAAAATTGCTTTAACCGGTCAACCAGTTAGAGACGTACTTATTCCCGGAGAGGACTATGAGCGTGTTTATGGGGCAAAAGATAGACCTGTTATTTTGGTTATTGGAGGCTCTCAAGGAAGCCAAGCCATTAATGATGCTATTTTAAAAATGCTTCCAGAACTTCTTAATACTTATGATATTGTGCATCAGGCAGGAACAGAAAAATTAGATGATGTAAAAAAAATATCCGAATCAATATTGAAAGACCATCAGTATAAAGATAGATATTATGTTGAAGGATTTATTGATGTCGCTTTATTTTATTCTAAAGTTGATTTAGCAATTACAAGAGCAGGGTCAATGATATTTGAATTAGCATTATGGCAATTACCAATGATTATAATTCCAATACCAGAAGCAATTAGTCGCGACCAAAGGTCAAATGCTTATACTGCAGCTGGCTTAGGTGTGGCGACTGTTATAGAAGAAGACAATCTTTCTTCTGGTGTACTTATGAATGAAATAAAAAGAATATTAGATGATAAAAATATTTATAAAAAAATGTCATCTAGTTGTAAAACATATGATCTTTCTCGCACTGCCGCTTCAACTATTGCTCGTGAAATAATTCGCATTGGTCTTAGTCATTATAATTAAAATATGCCCAATAACAAAAAAGTAGTAACACGTTTCGCACCATCACCGACAGGCTTTATGCATGTAGGCGGTGTTCGTACTGCACTTTACGCATGGGCATGGGCACGAAAGAATAATGGGACTTTTATTCTTCGCATAGAAGATACAGATAAGGCACGAGAGGTAGAAGGCTCTATTCCACACATTATAGAATCATTAAAATGGCTTGGAATAAATTGGGATGAAGGAGTTGATATTGGTGGAGAACATGCGCCATATCTACAATCAGAACGTCTCGACTCATATCAAAAATATGCAAAAATTTTAATAGAAAAAGGCTATGCATATACAGATCCGTATACAGAGGAAGAGGTTTCTGCTTTTCGCGCGCAAGCAGAATTAGAAAAGAGAGCTTTTCTTTATCGCGAACATAGATTAGAGACAACAGAAATTTGGGATGGTAAGAAACCTCTTCGTTTTAAAGTTCCTGAAATAAAAAGTTATAAATGGAATGATGCTGTAAGAGGGGAGTTGACAGCAGGGGAGGAAGCACTGGATGATTTTATTTTAATAAAAAGTGATGGCTATCCGACATATAATTTTGCTCACATTATTGATGATTTAGAAATGGGGGTTACACATGTTATGCGTGCGGATGAATTTATTGCATCTACTCCGAAATTTTTGTCACTGTATGAAGCACTAGATATTGTTCCTCCTGTGTTTGTAACTCTACCGCCAATATTATCTCCAGAAGGAAATAAAAAATTAGGGAAACGAGATGGTGCCAAAGATATTTTGGAATATAAAAAAGAAGGATATTTACCAGAGGCGATGTTTAACTTCTTGGCATTTTTGGGATGGAATCCAGGCGGTGAACAAGAGATAATGTCCCCAATGGAAATCGTAGAACATTTTTCTTTAGAGCATATTCATTCAAGCGGAGCAATGCTCAATGAAGAGAAATTATTATGGATGAATAAAGAACACATGAAGAAGAAGTCTTATGAAGAACAACTTGTTGGAATTAAACCATATATGACAGAGTATAGTGATGAAATTTTAGAAAGACTCGTTCCAACTATAATTGATAGAATTAATTTTTATGGTGAGCTTCATACTATTAAAGATATCGAATTTGGATTTTTTATTAAACGTCCTCAAATAGAAAGAGAAAGAGTTCTATTTAAAGATGATGGAGTTGATGTCGCATCTAATAATTTAGAAAATGTAAAAAATATTTTAAAAGATATAGATTTTTCTTCAGCAGATATTATTAAACAAGCCATAATGCCATATGCAGAAAAAGAAGGTAAAGGAAATGTTTTGTGGCCATTACGAATGACTTTATCTGGTCAAGAAAAATCAGTTGACCCATTTACTATTTGTTTTGTTTTAGGAAAAGAAGAAAGTATTATTCGTATTGACGAAATGCTTAAGAAATTAGATTCATAATGGTTATTTATATTTTATGTTTTTTAGATCTTTTTCATTTTTATTTATAGCCATCATATTTTTAATCCCGCTTTTTATTCATGCAGAAACCGCTGAGGAATTACAAGCAAATATAAATTCATTATCTTCAAAAATACAAGCCCTAGATAAAGAAATAATTGAGTTCAATAAAAAAATTAGTCAAACGCAAGGGGAGGCAAAGACTTTAAAGCAAGCATTAGCTTCTTTGGAATTAAGACGTGCAGGACTAACTAAAGAAATAGCTTTATCTAAACTTCGTATTACAGAAACACAAGGAAAGATTACTGACACGCAAGGTAAAATTTCTGTTACAGAAACAGTACTTGGAAGAAATAAAAAAGCACTTTCAGAAGCCTTGAGGTCTTTAGTAATTGACGAAAATGTTTTACCACCACTCATTAATGCTTTATCTTCTGGTTCCCATTTATCCGATGCATTAGATGCAGTAAAGCGTGGTGGAGATATTTCAAAAGCGATAGATGAAAAAGTTAAAACTCTAACAGAAACAAAAGTTATTCTTGCCACAGAAAAGGCAACCTATGAATCAAGTAAGCAAAAATTAGAAAAGTTAAATAGTGCTTTAACGGATCAAAAACAATTAGTTGAAGTAACGACTAAAGATAAAAATAATTTGTTAATTCAAACAAAAAATAAAGAAAGCGAATATCAAAAACTTTTAGCTGATAGAAAAATAAAAAAAGAAAGTTTAGAGGCCGAAATGTTAGATGTAGAATCTAAACTTAAAGTAATTGTTGATGCTAGTAAGCTTCCAAAATACGGCAAGGGAGTTCTTACTTATCCTGTAACCAAGCCAGTCATCACGCAATATTTTGGTAATACAACTTTTGCCACTCAAAATCCTCAAGTCTATAATGGCTCAGGACATAATGGTTTAGATTTTGGGGTAAAAATTGGTTCTCCTATTTTATCTGCTAATTCTGGAGTTGTTTTAGGTACTGGTAATACTGACTCGGCGTGTAGTGGTGTGTCTTATGGTAAATGGGTTCTTATTCGTCATACAAATGGCCTCACTACTTTGTACGCTCACTTATCAGTTATTCAAGTTGTTGTTGGACAGTCTGTTGCCATGGGAGAAAAAATTGCTCTCTCTGGAAATACTGGTTATAGCACCGGTCCACATCTTCACTTTACTGTTTATGCGTCAGACTCAGTTCATATATCAGGTCCCACAGAATATAAGAGTAAGGTCTGCGGTACGTATTTAATAATGCCATTGGCTCCTAAGGCGGGTTATCTTAATCCACTTTCTTATTTGTAGACAGTTTCAAGTTTCCAGTTCCTAGTTTCAAGAAGATACAAATACAAAAGAATGGTGCCGAAGGCACCATTCTTTTGTATTTACTAGAAACTAAAAACTGGAAACTTGAAACTATCGGTTGTATACTATTCTCATATGATTACATTTACCATACCAGCATTTGTTCTTATTTTATTTACAAGCTTTTTAATTGGTGTTGTTCTTACTTCTTGGATTTTGATGTTTAAATTGGCTCCGTAGATAGGGGATAGGGCAGGGGTAGAAGATTAGCCACTAGCCACTAGGGTTTAGGAAATACAGTCCCCGGTGGGTGTCCCCCGTTTTTGGGGTTTAATATCGGTATGACTTTTTAATTTAATTATCTTAGTTTGAGGTGCGGTAAGAAGGGTGCCTGGATTTGTCGTAAAGTACTAATGTGAGACATTAAAAATATTTTGGCACATTTATTTTTTAATGACTCACATTAGCTACGATCTTTTACGACATACTATAGCTACAAGCAATTCTAGCTATAGTATGTCGTAAAAGATATATTGTGCGACATTGCCTACATAACAAAAGCCCCTTTTTAAACCATATTTAAACGTTTAAATATTTAAATATGAAAAGTAATACCCTAATGTTAATCTACAACTAGAAATTATTTTATAAATTATTTTTAATTTTTAACCCCACCCCACCCTTTTGTCTTCTTTTTTAAATCTTTCAACTTTTAAATATTTAAATATGATATGGTTGACTTTACTGCTTAAGCTAAGTAGTATTACTTTTTGATAGTACCCAAACTATAAGTTATAAACTTATAGCCCCTCAACAAACTTTACGGAGATTGAACAAATGGACTCTTTTTCAACAAAGCTAAACGTACCTTCCTTCGGAGAAGAAGACGCAATCCGGCTTCTTATGGAAAATCGCGAGATACATCATTTCTCGTCATCCTACAAGTATCTCGTATGTGCTTACAAACCTTACGAAAGCCAAGAAGGATTCGTTGTGAATGTGTTCAGAATCGAATCATTAAAACCCCAAACTTCTTTGCCGGAAGTTCTTGATGCCATGGAATATGGCGGAGAATCTTTTTTGTTGTCGATTACCAGTCGCAATCCTCTCGCGATAACATCCGAATTGTTCTGGGATGTCTTCGAGCGGGAAATGTCGAGAAAAGATTCTTCTTTGATTGTTGCCCAAGCCGCACTGAAGATTGCTTTGTGGCTCCTTAAGCGGTTGTTTCTCAAAAAATCTTGAAATTCGAAACCAAGTTCGGATTCAAAGGAAGCCCAGCCTGACCAGCTGGGTATCTTTTCGCCTTTTATTATATTTTGAATCATTAAACTTGCTTTTTATTGTCATACTGCCTTTCCTACAAGACGGGTCTAGTGTCCGTATTTTTTGAAAACCCGCCTTGCCGGCGAGGCAGGTTGAAAATTGGAAAACAAAATTATTTCCCGTATTTCGTATTCTATTTGAATATTGATTATTGTCTCATTGAATATTTTGTATCACATGTGTGTACTTCACTACCCACTACTCACTACCCACTACTTACTTAACCTAAATACTTAGCTTGCTAACAGTTACATATAAATGTTATAATAGTCATATATGAAGCCCGTTTGCCCAATGCTAGATGAGAAAGGTTTGCCTCAAGATTTTTCTAAGAGTTTTATGTATTCTATACATCAAATGTATTTTTTGGTACAAAAGCATCTTGAACAATCTCTACTTAAGTCAAAATCAATTTCTTTTTCTCAATTTATGATTTTGGTTGGCTTCCACTGCTCAGGTTCGCTCCCCGTGTCTCAGTCTTTAATAGCAGAGCATCTTTATTTAACCGAAGCCACTGTTAGTCGTCATGTTTCAGTTTTAGTATCTTTAGGCCTTCTCTCTCGATTAGATGATAAAGAAAATCGCCGTAAGCATATTATTAAAATAACAGCTAAAGGTAAAAAAGTTTTCCAAGAAGCAGAAGTTATAATAAATACAGAGCTTAATTCTATATTCTCTGTTATTAAAGAAAAAGACAGAGAAAGTATAATGAAAAATTTCAGTGGAGTTCTATCAGTACTTCTCGCGAAGAAGTGAAAATAATTTTAATTTTATGAATAGACATTTAGAAAAAATAATTCGGGACAGTAAGGATATAAAAAATCAGTTATGGACCTGGTATAAAGAATTAACTAGACCTAAACAAATAGGAGTTGTTGCTGTTTTAATATTAATCATTGTTGTAATAGTTAGAGTGCTTATTCCCACCTCAACAGTTGCAGAGGTCGCCAATTCCCCTCGCGTTGTAAAGTTAGCATTAGTTTCAGATTTAGCTAATAATCAAGTATCTTTACCATTAATTGGTATGGTAACTTCAACTAGTGAAGCAACTATTCGTGCTGAGAGTTCAGGTAAATTAAATTATGTTTATAGAAAACTTGGTGACTATGTTTCTGCAGGACAAATTATCGCAGAATTTGAAAACTCCGGAGAAAGAGCTGTTGTTCTTCAAGCAGAAGGTGCCTATGATGCCTCTAAGGCTTCGCGTGATATTTCACGTATAAATAGTCAGACCACTAATTCTTCACTTTCTGATGTGAAAACAAATGCAATAAATGCAATTTCAAGTGCTTATATAAACATGGATGATATTATTCATGTTAAAACAGATTCTGTTTATACAAATCCTCGTAATCAAGAAGCAAAATTTAATCTTGCTGTACCGGATGCTAATTTAACTCAATCATTAGAAGCTAGTCGTGTAAAAATAGAAAAAATGTTAATTGCCCGTGAAGCAAAAAATCGCAGCATAACAGCTGGAGCTGATCTTGTGTCAGAATTAAATACAGTACAGGGAGAAGCCGAAATAATAAAATCTTATTTGGATAGTTTGGCTACTGCTTATTCAAAAGCAATACCAGATAACAATTTTTCTCAAGCATCAATTGATGCAGGGAAAACAAGTGTTGGTGGAACTCGCTTAACAATAGCCGGTACAATTTCATCAATTGTTGGAGCGAGAACTTCTCTTAATGCTAGTTTGTCTGCACAAGAAATTGCTGGTAAAACTTCAGGTAGTCAAAATGTAAATGTAACTGCATCGGATGCTCAAGTTAAACAAGCAGAAGGTGCATATAATGTGGCTCTTTCTCGTCTTGAAAAAACAGTAATAAGAAGTCCTATAAATGGAACTCTCAATTCCCTTTCGATAGAGACTGGAGATTTTGTTTCTGCTTTTACTGAAGTGGCTGTTGTTTCAAATAATGGAGCGCTTGAAGTTTTGGCTTATGTTACTGATGAAGATGCCAAGAGAGTGCAAGTTGGGAATACTGTAATTATAAATGATGCAACAAAAGGCATTGTTACTCGTATAGCGGGGGCTATTGATCCTCGTACAAAAAAGATTGAAGTTCGTATAGGTATAGTTGATAAAACAGTGTCTCTAGTTAATGGACAATCAGTTCGTTTAACTATTACAAAAGCAAAACAAGTAGTTTCTGCAACGGGTGGACCAATCAAAATACCCTTGTCAGCTTTAAAATTGACACCTAAAGGTACTTTTGTATTCACATTAAGCGCTACTAGCTCTTTAATTGCTGTGCCAGTTAAAGAAGGTGCAATTATGGGTGAAGAAATACAAATCCTTTCAGGACTAACAGGAAATGAATCCATAGTAATAGACGCTCGCGGTCTAAAAGAAGGCGCTATCGTCTCCATTACCCCGTAATTAGAATGTATTGTATTCGCATTTACTACCTACTACCCACTACTTACTATCTACTACCTCTATGCACAATCTCTGGATATTTTTTTTAAAGAAAAGAGCCTTCACATATTTGTTGATGAGTGTACTTATTGCAACTGGACTTTTCTCTCTTATATCTATTCCAAAAGAGTCATCACCGGAAGTCGTTATTCCAGTTGGAGTTGTCTCCACTGTATTACGTGGAGCTTCTGCCGAGGATACAGAAAAATTAATTACAGATAAATTAGAAAGTGAAATTGGTAATGTAGAAAATATTGATAAAATAACTTCTTCCTCTCGCGAAGGCGTTTCTATTATCACTGCACAATTTAATGCTAGTGCAAATATTGATAAATCTATTCAAGATTTAAAAGACGCAGTTGATCGTGTTAAAGGAGAGTTACCAACGGATGCGACAGAACCAGTAGTAACAAAAATAAATTTCGCGGACCAGCCGATGATTATAATGTCTATATCAGAAGATTTATCCCCTGCTGGATTAACTGAGCTTGGAGACGATTTAAAAACTGAATTAAAAAAAGTTGAAGGTGTTTCAAAAGTTGAAATTTCAGGAACTCGTAAGCGCGAGATACAAGTTGTTGTTAAAAAAGCAGAACTCGCAAATTATGGCCTAAGCCTTAATCAAGTTATTGGTGCAATACAAGGAGCAAACGCATCTTTTCCAATCGGAAGTATTACAGTTGCTGACATTGATTATCCAATTAAATTTGCTGGCTCAATAGAAAATGCAATTGAAATTCCTGATATAACCATTCAATCTTCAAATGGAGTGCCAATCTATTTAAGAGATATTGCTTTTATTGCTGATGGTCTTGCTCAGCCTACAACATATTCAAGAATTTCAGTAAACGGCGCACCATCCGAGAATGCTCTTACACTTAATATTTATAAAAAATCTGGTGGAGATGTAACAAAAATTTCTAAAGCAGTTATCGATAGAATTGAAGAATTAAAAGCAACAAAATTAGCTGGTGCAAAAGTGGTAACTTCATTAAATTCTGGAGATCTTGTAAAAAAAGATTTAACAGAACTTACAAAAACTGGACTTGAAACTGTGGCACTTGTTATGCTCATGCTTTTCTTAACAATTGGTTGGAGAGAATCTCTTGTTGCTGGATTATCTATTCCCCTTTCATTTGTAATTGCTTTCACGGGACTTTATCTTTCTGGAAATACAATCAACTTTATGTCTTTGTTTTCATTAATTCTCGCAATTGGAATTCTTGTGGATTCTGGTATCGTGATGGCCGAAGCTATACACACGCGTATTAAAAAATATGGCACCGCCGAAGGTGCCGCTATTGCCTCAATTAAAGAATATTCTTGGCCCCTTATTGCAGGGACAATGACAACCGTTGCAGTATTTGCCCCACTATTTTTCCTTTCCGGTATTGTTGGTAAATTTATATCTTCAATTCCATTTACACTTATTTTCGTTTTGATTGCATCTATTGTAGTTGCGTTAGGTTTTGTCCCACTTCTTGCAATTCTTTTAACTAAAGAACATAAAAATAAATTTGAAGATGCTCAAGAAATTTGGTCTGTAAAAATACAAGATTGGTATAAAAATTTTCTTGGAAAAATATTAGATAATAGAAAAACCCAAAATAGATTTTTCTTAGCACTTGGTCTTGGATTTGTTATTGCTGTTGCTATGCCGATTACGGGGCTACTTAAAGTTTCATTTTTCCCACAAGATGATCAAGATTATGTTTTCGTTTCTATTGAAAGAAATCAAGGTACTCCACTTACAAAAACAGATATTTCTGTGCGAGAAGTTGAAGAGATTTTATACAACAGTTCATACATAGAATCTTTTGTAACAACAGTTGGTGGAAGCTCAGCATTAGCAGGAGGAGGTTCTGGTAGTACTTCTGGTTCAAAACTTGCGAATATAACAGTCATGCTTCCAAAAGGTCATGACCTTTCTTCAACCGAAGTTGTGGAAAAGTTACGAGTAGAATTAGCCCCAGTTACTTCAGCAGAGGTAAAAGTTGATCAAGGAAATAATGGACCACCAAGCGGTGATCCAGTTGTAATAAGATTTTCTGGGGATAGTCTAGAGGAAATAGGAGAGGCTATCAATAAAGCTGAATCTATTTTAAATGGTATTGAAGGCACTCAAGACGTTAATACTTCTGTAAAAGATGATGGTACACAATTTGAAATAGGAATAGATAGAATAAAAGCTTCACAAGTTGGATTATCAGCTTCTTCAGTCGCTCAACTACTCCGCGCGTCTGTCTCTGGTGTGTCAGCAACAACAATAAAAAAGAATGGAACAGATATTGATATAGTTGTTAAGACTGACCTTAATCCCCTTTTTATAAATCCAGAAGATACAATCAAAACAAATCTTGATAGTATTAAAAATATTCCGGTTGTAACACCCACTGGCACAATTATTTTGGGTTCTATTCTTACTACAAAAGTTTCTGAATCACGAGCCACTATTAGTCATGAAGATCAAAAACGTACAGCCACTGTAACGAGCAAATTAACGAAAGATGGTAACGCTGTTGTCATTACTAATGAATTTAAAAAACACGAGAAAGAATTAAATCTGCCAAGTACTGTAGAGATAAAATATGGAGGAGACAATGAAGAAATAAATAAAACTTTTAAAGAAATGGGATTAGCATTGCTTGCGGGTATGGCAGGAATGTTAGCCATTCTTGTGCTTGAATTTAATTCATTCAGATATTCATTTTATTTGTTATTCACTATTCCATTGTCCTTAATTGGTGTATTAGGTGGTCTTACAATAACTGGTCAAGCATTGTCATTCTCATCAATGTTAGGACTTATTGCCTTAGCTGGAGTTATTATAAATCATGCAATTATTTTGCTTGATTCTATTTTAAGAAAACTAGAAAAGGAAAGAGAGTTGAGGGAAACTGGACAAGAACATAGTAATCTTCGCAATGTAATTGTTGAAGCATCTGCTGTGCGCTTGCGTCCAATTTTCTTAACAACTATTACAACTGTTGTTGGAATGATACCACTCGCTGGAGTTTCTGCCCTCTGGGGACCATTAGCATTCGCCATTATGTTTGGATTATCTTTCGCGATGATATTAACCCTTATTCTTATACCGGTATTTTTCTATAGATACCCGGGGAAGAAGTATGGGGATATGAAATAGTTTCAAAAATAGTTTCAAGTTTTTAGTTTTTAGTTTCCAGTTAAAATACATAAATTTGACTTTGTGCCAGTAAGATTATAGAGTTACTTTGTCAGCACCTTCGACACTCATTTAACAATAGGAGAATTAGGATGAAAAACACATTTAACCACCAACTCGATGGAACATTGTTGGTTTTGGCCAACATTCTTTTCATTGTGGTAGTTTTTGTACCATTTGTTGTACTGATGACTTTCTTGAATCCAGTCACAACGGCGTATTACCTTATCGCCGGAACCATCTATGCTTTGTGGCGTAACAAAGACTGGGGTATTGATTGCCTTTTTGGCATCATCATCTACTTCTGGGCATGGAAATACGATCTTTCCACTTTCACCGCTTGCTCTGGCATTGGTCTTTGGTTTATTGGTCTTATTGGATCACTTCGGAAATGAAGTTGACGCCAAAAGTTACCAGAACCAACAAAAAGTCCGCCCATCGTTGGCGGCTTTTTTTATTTCTATCTAAAATCTAATTTATCGGGTTAATTAACATTTAGTGTTGGTATTTCTGTATTTGTCTTCTTCGCAAAAATCTAAAAACAAGCACTTCTCTATGCTGTGGTGGCATCCCTCTATGATGACGTAATAGTGCTTTCATCGGACTG